>Ga0224508_10002458_pt1 | contig 15720 bp, 13 predicted proteins | sample SF_Jan12_sed_USG_4_FD_170157 | JGI IMG/M metagenome (GOLD analysis project Ga0224508, IMG submission 170157) | Sediment microbial communities from San Francisco Bay, California, United States - SF_Jan12_sed_USGS_21 | ecosystem: Environmental > Aquatic > Marine > Sediment | place: USA... | reverse complement strand
TCAAGCGCGGGTAACGTCTCAAAATCGGTCGCAACACGCTGCGACCGAGCCAATGCTACGGAACAGATCCAGCGCATCGTTTCCCTGAGACTTACAAGGCAACCGATATTTCGCGGGTCGTGCTGTCGCTGTACCACAAGATCACCAATACCAGTGACCATTAGTGCGAGGCGCCGATTCAGCCAGCTGTCATGCCGCATGGCCGCGCTAGGCCAGTCGATTTGCTCGTGCGACGATAATCCCCGCTCGACAAAAAAGTGTATCGCTTGCTGCAATTGATCTCTGTCAATTACGCCGCGTGCATTGGCGAAGCGACAAAGATCCAGTCGCCCGGTAACCCATGCCGAACCGCCAGGCGCCTGTATCGCGGACGCCGGTAGCACCGTGTTCCCCGCCTCGGCCGACAACAACAAACAGCGCGAGCGCACCAGCGGTGCGCAGGCCAGGCGCACATGCCGCTCGCGTTGTAATCCCCACAACGACTGCCAGAATTGCCGGAACCGGGTGCGATTGCCCCGGTCTGCGCGTAACTCGTGCCGACTGGCCAACAGGTAGATCGTTCCGCTACCGAGTTCCTCCTGACGGAGCCGCCATGCTTCATCGGGCCTCAGGGAATTCGCCGGGATCACCAGTTCGATCTGGTCCCGCGCGGTTCGATATACCCCGGCGCATGCAGCCAGGGTCGAGCAGACGCGCCGCAGTATGTCCGGGGCCCGCTCGTTTTCCAGGTCGGCAATCAGCACCGAGATCGGCAGACGCCGAGAGAGTGCGTCGCCAACCTGCTCACGAAAATGCGCGAGCACGAGGTCTGACGCGTCGACATCGCCTGCCACAACCGTCAGTGGTACGCACGGACCATTCGTCTCGCAATCCAGCTGGGCCAATGGCCAGGCCGCGGTTGTTTGTGTCTCCGACATGACGATCCTTCCCTGGATGTCGGACGGGGAACCCCGTCCGCGCACCATTCTGGATCAGGTTGGTCAGAATCGCCCCGGATCAATCTTGGTGACTTCACCAGATTCTGTTTTGCCGACACAGACTGGACTACACTTGGTAATGGACCACCCCGAAGGACCCGATGCATGCCCTCTTTTGATGTAGTCAGTGATTTCGACGCGCATGAAGCGGCGAATGGCGTTGACCAGGCCAACCGTGAAGTCAACACGCGTTTTGACTTCAAGGGAACCGGCTCGAAGTTCGAGCTTGATGAACAGGTTGTCTCACTGACAACGCAATCCGATTTTCAGCTCAAGCAAATGCTCGACATCCTGCGGCAGAAGCTGTCGAAGCGTGGCATCGACATCGGTTGCCTCGACGAGCAGGAACCCGAATTCAGCGGCAGCGAAGCACGCCAGAACGTTGTTATGCGCAAGGGTATTGAGTCGGACCTGGCAAGAAAGCTCGTAAAACAGATAAAGAGCAGCAAAATAAAAGTTCAGGCGGCGATTCAGGGCGACAAGCTAAGAGTATCGGGCAAGAAGCGTGATGACTTACAGGCCGTGATCGCAATGCTCAAAGAAGCTGACGTCGACCTGCCATTGCAATACGAAAACTTTCGCGACTGATATAGACGACTTACGATAATGAGTATCGGTGTACACAAATCCCCGCGTCGCCAGGACATCATGTTCGAAGACAAGGAGCAGGCGCTGCGCAATGACGTGCGGACGCTGGGCGCGATGGTTGGCGACCTGATCCGGGAACAGGGTGGTGACGAGCTGTTTGAATTCGTCGAGACCGCAAGACTGCGATCGATACGTCGCCGTGAGGACAATGAACGGCCGGGTGAAGAACTGGCCAAGCTCGTTGGCAACCTCGAACCGGATCTCGCGTTGGAGGTGATTCGCAGTTTTTCCACATACTTCCAGATGGTTAACACTGCAGAAAAGGTCCACCGTATTCGCCGCCGGCGTGAGTACCTCCGCGACGCTGGCAACTACCAGCCCGGTGGGCTGGAGGACACGCTCATCAAGCTGAAGGCCTCCGGTATGAGTGCCGATGAGTTACAGGCGCTGATGAATTCCTTGCTGATTGAGCCGGTTTTTACGGCACACCCGACCGAACCCACCCGGCGGACGTTGCTGCGCAAAGAGCAGAACATCGTGCGGCATCTTGTCGAGTTGTTGAATCCGACGATGACCGCGCAGGAAAACGAGGTTGCGCTCGCGAATATCCGCCTGCTGATGACCACCGGCTGGCAAACCGACGAACACCCACCCGAGCGAATGACCGTTGCCGACGAACTCGAGCACGTATTGTTCTTCATCACCGATGTGCTATACCGCGCGATGCCGCCGTTTTACGAAGACATAGAAACGGCAATCGCACGCATCTACGGCGAAGAAGGTGAGAAGGTAGAAGTACCGGTCATTGCCCGATTTGCTTCATGGGTCGGCGGCGACATGGACGGCAACCCTAATGTCAATGCAAAGACGATTCGTGCGACGCTCGCGCGGCAACGATCGCTCATCCTGGATCTGTACTTCAAGGAGTGTGCGGCAATCTCGGCAAAACTCAGCCAGTCGATCGAACGCATCGATGTGGACCAGGCCGTGCTCGACAAGACCGAGGAGTATCGCGGCGTCTTCCAGACTGCCTACCACGCGGTTCCGGCACGGCACCGCACCATGCCGTATCGCATCTTCCTGCGGCTGATTCAACAACGCCTGCAATCGACCTACGACGACGACGTCTTTCCTTACGAAAAAGTTGCCCAGTTCAGGGCCGATATCCAGCTGATTGCGGATAGCCTTTCGAACAACAAGGGTGAACACGCTGGTCTGTTTGCTATCAATCGCCTGCTTCGGCGCGTCGATACGTTCGGCTTTCGCATGGCAACGCTGGATGTACGCCAGGATGCCCACGTGCATCGCCGTGTCGTGGGCGAGTGTCTCGGTGAGGACGACTGGCTCGAATGGACGGCTGAAGACCGCGCCGCGCGGATCGTCGAGGCGATCGACACTCGCGAGGGTATTCCTGACAAGATCAGCACGCTGGCGAGGAAGACCCTCGCCGTTTTCCACGCGATTTCATTTTGTCACCGCAAGTACGGTCCGAGATCGATTGGACCGTTCATCGTCAGCATGACGCAAGGCGCGGACGATATTCTCTCGGTGCTGTTGCTTGCGCAGTGGGGCGAACTGCACAGTCGCCGCGGCCATGTGCCGCTCGACATTGCGCCACTGCTTGAAACAGTTGACGACCTGAAGCGCGGCCCGGAGATACTCAAAGCTATCCTGGCATCCGAGCTGTATCGAAAGCACCTGGCGAAACGCATGAACCGCCAGACAATCATGATCGGCTACTCCGACAGCAACAAGGACGGTGGGCTCGCCTCGGCGCGCTGGGCCCTGCAAAGCGCCCAGGAAACGCTGGTAGCAGCGATTGATTCGGAAGATATCGATCTGACGCTGTTCCATGGCCGTGGCGGGACGATCAGTCGTGGCGGCAGCAAAACTCATGTCGCCGTTCTCGGTGCGCCGCCCGGAACGGTCAATGGCCGGCTGCGCGTCACCGAGCAGGGCGAGATCATCAATGAGAAATACGGTCTTCGCGGTATAGCGCTGCGAACGCTCGAGCAGGTAACCGGCTCACTGGCGCTGGCAACAGCCATGCCGCACCATCGCGGCAATGACAAGCCGGAGTGGCACGACATGATGAACGTCATTGCTGATGAAAGCCGGCGTGCCTATCGGACGCTCGTCTACGACACACCGGAGTTTTATGACTACTTCAGGATGGCAACACCGATCGACCTGATCGAGCGCATGCGGATCGGCTCGCGCCCGTCCTCGCGGCGATCGCAGGCCGGCATCGGCGACCTGCGCGCGATTCCCTGGGTATTCTCGTGGACACAATCGCGCGCCATGCTGCCCGGGTGGTACGGCATCGGTAGCGGTCTCGCAAAGGCGGCCGAGCAATTCGATGAGGGTATGTTCCGCGAAATGTTTGCCGAGTGGCACTTCATGCGTGCGCTCACCGCCGATGCCGAGATGGTGCTTGCGAAGGCCGATCTGGGCATCGCCGAGATTTACTCAAGGCTTGCGGGCGATCTTCACGAAAAATTCTTCCCGATCATCGAACGGGAGCATGACCTGACCCGCGACCTGATTCTCGAATACTCGGATCACGATCTATTGCTCGAGGGCGACAGTACGCTGCAGCGCGCAATAATGCTGCGCAACCCCTACGTCGATCCGATGAGCCTTATGCAGGTGGACCTGCTGGCGCGCTGGCGCGAGTCCGACCACGAAGATGACGAACTGCTCGATGCACTCCTCGCAAGCGTTAACGGCATCGCGCAGGGGCTGCAGAACACCGGCTGAATATTGCGCAGCCTGCTCTTCTGGTCGACGCTGCCATTTCTGGCTCCACAGGCGCTCTACGTTCGGCAAACGGCACCTCGATTTGCCGGGGCGGAAGGCCCCAGCCACGGCTCCGCAGGCGAAGGCGAGTCCCTGCAATTACTCGCAGTTGGCGATTCCATCATCGCGGGTGTCGGTGCGAGCCAATTGCAGAATGCGCTGGTCGGTCGCGCCGCAGAAAGCCTGGCGTCAACGCTGTCCCGCAAGGTGCACTGGCGTGCCCACGGCTACATCGGCGCCAACTCGACACGGTTACTGGCGCAGCACCTGCCGACCATAGACAACCTCAGCGCCGATGTGCTTATCACTTCGATTGGCATCAATGACGTCACGTCCATGACCACGATCCCGCGCTGGAAAGACAATATTTCCGCCCTGCTGCAGACCTTGTCGTACCAAAACGACAACGCGATCATCGCATTTGCGGGACTGCCGCCGCTGCATGGGTTTCCACTGCTGCCCCAGCCCCTGCGCAGCATCCTCGGCGTCCGGGCCCGCGATTTCGACCTGGCGGCCAGGGAAATCATCGCCCGGTACCCGCAGGTTGTGCATGTGCCTGTCGAATTTGAGACCACGCCTGACAAATTTGCCGCTGATGGGTACCACCCGAATGAGGCAAGTTATGTCGCTTACGGCGCGGGCATGGCGGAGAAAATCGTAGAGCGGCTGTCTAACAGGTAAAATGGTGGCTCAGCTACGGGCACAGCTATGATTAAAATACGCCAGTTCTTCCTGCTCTCGATCTCCACTGCCATGTTGTCGGCGGCGCCGGCGTTTGCCGACGATGCGGGGACGCTATTCGCCCGCGTCGCGACGGACGACCAGGACCGGCCCACAGCGCTGCAGCTCGCGATCGTGACCTATGTTCCGGAAAGGGGTAATGCCAGGTACAGCGTCGATCTGGTGAGTGCGATTCATATCGCCGAGCAGGAATACTACGCCAGCCTCAATGACCGGTTCGAGGACTACGACACGCTGCTGTACGAGCTCGTTGCTCCGCAGGGCACCGTCGTCACACCCGAAACCGAGCGCAAAGGCTTCATCTCCAACGCGCAGATGACGATGACACGCTTGCTCGACCTGACGTTCCAGCTCGACGAAATCGACTACACGCAGCGCAATTTCGTGCACGCCGATCTATCGGGCGACGAGCTGTCGCAAAGCATGGCCGATCGTAATGAAAACCTGTACACCTACTTCTGGCGCGTATTTTTTGCCTCGATGCGAGAGTACGGCAAGGACCCGCTGGGCCTGCGGGACTGGCAGCTGATCGCGGCAGTATTGAAGAATGATGATGACGGCGCGTTAAAGACCATACTCGCGTACGAGCTCGTCGACCTTGACAATATCCAGGACATTCTCGGTGAAGATTCGGACTCGGCCGTGATCGGCGCGCGCAATGAACGAGCGATCGAGGTCTTGCACAACCAACTCGACTCAGGCGCGAAACGTATCGGTATTTTTTACGGCGTTGGTCACATGCCCGATCTCGAAGAACGCTTGCTCCGGATGGGACTCGTGCCCACAAGAACGATTTGGGTTGACGCCTGGAACCTGGGCCCGAAATAAGCGGACGCTGAATTGGGAAGAAGATTCCAACAGTTCGTGCTTCTCGCGATCGCGCTGACGATGCTGACTGAGGCGCTGACCTGGTTCTATGTGCCGCCTGACGTATTGCGTGCCGAGTTGCTATCGACGGATGGATATGCCGCCGTTATCGACGGTGGACTGCCGTTGTATGCATTGCTTGTTATCGCGCGCCTGTTGATTCTCTTTGGATTGCTGACCCTTCACCCGACCGCACGAATGTTATTCCTGCTGTTTACCATCGTCAGCGTCGGGCTGGCAATTTTTGGCGGCTACCGGGTCATAGCGCCAATCGAGGCTCCATTTGTTTACCTCTCAATACTGGTCGACGGCGCCATCCTTGCCCTCGCTTACTACAGTCCGGCCAGCGCGGCATTCCGGCCCACACCGAACTTGCAGACGGATGAGTGATTACGTTCTCCCTGAAGACGCTGACACGCGACTCGTCGAGGACGAAGCACTAAAGGCAGCAATCGTCGAAGCGTTGTTCGAACATTGGCCCGAATACGGTTACTCGTACACGCTCAAACTGCTTGAGGATTAAGAAATGGCGAGACTACTGGCAAACGTGTTAATCGCATTTGTTGCCATTGAGCACCTGGGATTCCTGGTGCTGGAGATGTTTTTCTGGACGGAGCCGCTTGGCATGCGGGTTTTCGGTCTGACGCCCGGGTTTGCGGCGGAGTCCGCTCCGCTAGCGATGAACCAGGGCTTGTATAACGGCTTTCTTGCCGCGGGTTTGATCTGGGCGCTGGTCAAAAAAGAGAACGCCTTTAGCATAAAGGTGTTCTTTCTTGTCTGCGTGATTATCGCAGGTATCTTCGGCGGCCTGACTGCCAAGGCCTCAATCATTGTCGTTCAGGGCGGACCTGCGATTATCGCGCTCGTACTATTGCTGCTGTCTAATCGTCAACAAAGCTCGTGAACTGATCGAGAGGTTTTCGATCAATGTCGGGCACTTCGGCATCGTCTGCGGGATAACCGACAACTAATAACAGGAACGGCCGCTCGCTCGTTGGGCGATCGAGCACCTCGTTGAGAAACCGCATCGGACTCGGCGTGTGGGTTAGCATGGCGAGCCCGGCATGGTGTAACGCCGTAATCAGGATGCCCGTCGCGAGCCCCGTCGATTCGGTCGGGTAGTAATGTTTGAACTTGCGACCATCCTCGAGCTTGCCGAATTTCTGCAGGAATACTGCAATCAGGTAGGGCGCCGTCTCGAGAAACGGCTTGTTGGAGTCGGTGCCGAGCGGCTCAAGGGCTGCCAGCCATTCGGGCGAGGCGCGATGCTCGTAGAACTCGCGTTCTTCGTCCTCCGCCGCTTCGCGAATTTTTCTCTTGGTCTCCGGGCCACTAACGACAACGAAGTGCCAGGGCTGCAGATTCGCTCCGCTCGGCGCGGTATTGGCCGCCATCAACGCGGTCTCGATGATGTCGCGCGGCACCGGGCGATCCGAAAACTCGCGAACCGTACGCCGGCGGCTCACGTCTGCGTAGAAGTCGGCGAGTCGCGCCCGCATTTCTTCAACCGGGTATTCGTGAAAGCCCTCTAACGGCACTGTCGGGTACTCGGCCACTCAATCTCCTTGGATGGGTATTGCTTCTTCCTGCACGGTGTAAATCAACGTCCATTGGTCTGTGTCATTCTCCGACACAGCATGGCCGCGCAACGAAATACGCGCATCGTGCACGGATTCGGAATTGCCCGTTAGCAACGGGTGCCATTCCGGCAGGTCCTGGCCGTTCGCGAGGCGCCGATACGCGCAGGTCGCCGGCAGCCATGCGAACTCCTGCTTGTTGTCGATCGAGAGTGTCAGGCAATCTGACACCAATTTCGCACGGTTCTTGTAGTCTGTGCAGCGGCAGGTTTTCAGATCGAGCAACTTACACGCCAGGTCGGTGTAATACACCTCGCCCGTATCCTCGTCCTCGAGCTTGTGCATGCAGCACAATGCGCAACCGTCGCAGAGGCCTTCCCACTCATCTTTGGACATCTCGGCGAGCGTCTTGCGTTTCCAGTATTGATCCTTCATGGTCAGGCTCTTTGTGACAGAGACGGGCTGAAATCGCAATGAAAGCGGTGTTTCTTGACTACGCGACGATGGGTCCGGACCTGGATCTCAAGCCGCTCCGCGACCTGTTTGACGATCTTGCCACCTATGACGAGACCAGTAACGAGCAGATGGTCGAACGGGTACGCAATATCGAGTTCGCGTTCACGAACAAAATTCGTTTCACCGAAGAGTTGCTGCGCGAGGCCACGAAGCTCCGTTACATCGGTCTGACCGCCACCGGCACCGATAACATCGATCTCGTGACTGCCGAAAAGAACGGCATTGCGGTCGCGAACATTCGCGCCTACTGCACGCAGTCTGTCGTCGAACACGTGTTTGGCACGTTGCTGATGCTGACGCACAGCCTTGATCGTTACAACGAATCCGTTCGCGCCGGCGAATGGCAGGCCTCGCAGGACTTTTGCATTCTGTCCCACCCGGTGCGTGAGCTGTCAGCGATGACGATGGGCATCATTGGCTTTGGTGAGCTTGGGCAGGGCGTTGCCCGTATTGCCCGCGCGTTTGGCATGGACGTACTTGTGTCTGCGCGGCCAGGTACGAAACCGATCGACGACCGGGTCGCTCTCGACGAGCTGCTCGCAAGATCCGACGTGATTACGCTGCACTGCCCCCTTAATGCCGACACTCAGAACCTCTTCGATACGACGACCTTCGCACGAATGAAACCGGGCTCAATCCTGATCAACACCGCACGCGGCGGCCTCGTAAATTCGGCAGCGCTGGTTGCAGCCCTGCAGAGCGGCCACCTGTCGGGCGCCGCGATCGACGTGCTGGCCAAGGAACCGCCAAGCGACGGTGACCCGGTACTGGATTACACCGGCCCGAACCTGATCGTCACGCCTCACATCGCATGGGCGACCAACGAAGCGCGACAGAATGCGATTGACGAACTCGCCGCCAATGCGGCTGCGTTTATGGCGGGAGAGCAAAGAAACCGGGTGGTCTAGCGGGTAGGCGTACTACTCCGTGCCCCACTTGGTCTCGACGTTGATACCGATCGTTTTCAGGAAGGCGCTCGGAAGAATGCCTCCGGCCGACACAATCACTGCGTCGTTTTTGATCTCGCCTTTCTTTTCACCTGCCGCGATGATCACCGATTGCTCGCGAATTTCCTGGACATTCGAGTTGAACAGTACGCGCAGTCTCCCCTCTCCTTGCAGCCTCTCCACTCTTTCCCGATTCTTCGGTTTGGCCCGGCTGAACGCCGCCGAACGATAGGAAAGCACAACCGTAGTACCGTCCTCTTCCGCAATGCTTGCGGCCGCTTCGAGCGCACTGTCACCGCCACCAACCACCAGGACGTGCAAGCCCCGGTACTGCTCCGCATCAATGAGTCGATACGCAACCTTGGTTCTCTCCTCGCCCGGGACGCCGAGTTGCCGCGGCGAGCCGCGTCGACCGATCGCCAGCAACACGGCCCTCGTGTCGTACACTGCTTTGTCGGTCTTTACAGCGTAGCCAGTACCGCTTGCCGCAGGTTCGACAGACTCCACGCGCTCGTTATAGTTAATCACTATGCCGCTTTCTCTCTCGACTTTTTTCCAGAAGTCGATCAGCTCTTCCTTGTGGACTTCCCTGAACTTCATCTTACCGACGAGCGGCAATTCTGCGGGCTGAGTCATTACGAGTTTGCGGCGCGGAAAGTGGGCGACCGTGCCGCCGAGTTCTTCCTGCTCAACCGTTATCGACTTCAGGTTGGCCGCCTTTGCCGCCAGCGTCGACGAAAGACCGGCCGGGCCGGCACCAATAATGACGAGATCGTGTTCGTTGCTGTGACCGGTTTTTAGCAGGTCGCCGATGGACTCCATTGCCTGCCGGCCCTGCTCGATAGCATTGCGTATCAACCCCATCCCACCGAGTTCGCCGGCGATGTAGACGCCAGGCACATCCGTTTCGAAATTCGATTTTACGACAGGTATGTCGATACCACGGCGCGCGGTGCCGAAGACAAGCGTGATAGCGTCGACGGGACAGACCGTCTTGCAGGCGCCGTGGCCGATGCAGTCTGTTGGGCCGACGAGCCAGGCCTTCTTGCCGATCATGCCGAGCACTGTGTGCGAATCCTGCTCCGGGCAGGCGACCACGCAGGACTTGCAGCCGATGCATTTGAGCGGGTCAATCTTGGGATGCAGCGTGGGCGGCTCGAGCATGCCTGCGTCGGTGGCAACCTTGAGCGCCGCGAAACTAATGCGTTCGAGACGCATATGACGACGCCAGTACCAGATCACGATGCCCAGGATCGGCACCAGGTATAGGTAGTTCAGAAAATTGCCTTGCATCCGATACTCGCCGGCCCGTGTCTTACGCGGCACAGGATAGCTCGGAGCCCTGAATCTGGCTCCGAAGCAGTTCTCAATTTCCCGGCTTATGTTGCACACAATGGCTTGATCCCGTGGATTACATGGAAATGGTTTTCATTACGGTCTCATCTGTCGCCAAATCGAGACAGGAGGCTAATTTTTTTCCTCTTTTTTGTGAAGCAGTGAACCCTAATTCGGCCCTGACTCGTGTATTAAATGAAAGCCGGAATGCACTCAGCACTCCGGCTCGGCACTGCTTGAAGAAGCTGGAGAAGCCATGTCAATTTTGTTCTGGGGTTTCGCCGCATCAATGCTGATTGCGGCGATCGGTTTCGTCGTTGTTCCGCTCAAAACCGGCAAGCCGCTTTTAGCCACGCCTGCTGCCTTAATCGCGCTGTTGATGCCAATTGTTGCGGTGAGCTTCTATGCGTTGCTTGGCTCGCCCGAAACCGTTTCCACCGATTCGGGCAAGGACCGGCATTTGAACGCTGCTGCCAGGACAGGTCAGTCGAACGGTTCGTTGGGCACGGTAGCCAGCCTCGTTGACGGGCTGCGCGAGAGGCTCGAGCGCGAACCGGACGACGCCAGCGGCTGGCTGCTGCTCGCGCAGTCATATCATCATCTCGGCCGCCAGATTGAAGCCATTGACGCTTACCAGCGAGCAAAGTCGCTCGGCAAATCCGATCTCAAGTTTGAAGCGACCTTGCTTGGCCCCGGCCTGGCTGCACAGATGAACAATGCGGCCCCTGGTCCGGCACTGCGCGGCCGGGTTTCATTGTCGGCTGCGGCAGCAGCGCAGGTCCAGGCTGGCGACACGGTGTTTGTCTTTGCCAAGGAATCTCGGCAGCAACGCATGCCAGTCGTTGCGATCCGCCGACCGGTTGCTGACCTGCCAATTGATTTCGAAATGACAGACAAGGAAATCATGGTTCCTGGCACTCAATTGAGCGATTTCGAATCGCTCGTTGTCACTGCTACGGTGTCGCGGTCAGGGAACGCGGCTGACCTGGGTCTTGGACTCGAGGCCTGGAGCGATCCGGTATCACCGCTTGGCGCGGGACGCATTGACTTACTGATCGAATCGCACTCCAGTGTTGGCGGCACAAGCGATGAATGAGATTGCTCTGGACAACGTGTTTGAGTCGGTCTCGCTGCGCCAGCGTATTTTCGGAACCCGCGACTCGCGACTGAGCAACACGTTTTACAGTTACTCGTTGTCGATCATTGCGATCGGCACCGGTTGGCTGTTGCGCGACTATGAACTGATCGACCCCAAAGACGGCCTCGGTTACTGGCTCGGCATTATTGGTGGCTCCATGATGCTGGTGCTCATGCTCTATCCGCTGCGCAAACGCATCCGGGCGCTGCGCTTCCTCGGTCGCACAGCACACTGGTTCCAGGTCCACATGGTGCTCGGCGTGCTCGGGCCGATCCTGGTGCTGTACCACAGCAACTTTCATCTCGGCTCTTTCAACAGCCGGGTTGCGTTGTATTGCATGTTGCTCGTGGCAGCGAGTGGCGTCATTGGCAAGTACCTTTACGCACATATTAATAATGGTCTGTACGGCGGCAAGGCCAGTCTCAACGACCTTCGCAACAACCTGGCCGAGTCACTGCAGAACAGTCACGGGCTCGGCTCCTTGCTGCCGGAACTCGCGTCGAGACTCGAAGCACTTGCCGTCGAGGCACAGGGTTGCAGCATTACCGGGTCGCTGAGTGTACGCGCCAGCGTGGAATGGTCTTTGAAGAAGTATTTCCTCTGGCTATCCCTGAGCCGGGCCGCGCGGCGGGAGCTTAAGGCGCGGGCTGCCGATTCGCCGACGATTGCGCGCGACATCGACAAGCTCAGGAAGGCAACGTTGGCTTACGTTCGCAAGTTCGTACGACTGACAACCCGTGTGGCTCAGTACACGCTTTTTGAACGCTTGTCGTCACTGTGGCATGTACTGCACATGCCGTTGTTCTTCATGATGATTATTTCGGCCCTCTTGCACGTGCTCGCCGTTCACATGTACTAGCTGACCACCTCAGATCAACAGATATGAGTGGCTGTCGCATTGGATTAGTGGGGATACTCGTGATGTTAGCCCTTGCACTTCATCACACTGCTGCTGCTCAAACGGTTGAGTCGCTGGTTATGCCCGGCGAGGTTATTCGCGGGCACGCGGACGTTGAAGCCGACTGTGCATCGTGCCACAAGCGTTTCGATCGTGGCCACCAGAGGAAACTTTGCCTCGACTGCCATGAAGATGTCGCGAGCGATGCAACGGCTGGTACCGGCTTTCACGGGCGGTCCGACGACGTTGGCGACGAAGCCTGCGCTACCTGTCATACCGACCACGACGGTCGCAATGCAGATATCCTCGGCCTGGACGAGGCGACATTCGATCACCATTTCACCGATTTCGAGTTGCTGGGTAAGCACCTTGAGACCGAGTGCGAAGGCTGCCATCAACCCGACACGAAGCATCGCGAGGCGCCCGGCGAATGCATCGATTGCCATCGCGACGACGAGCCTCATGACGGTCGTCTTGGTACGGAATGTGCCGAGTGCCACAACCCGAGTGACTGGACAGATACGGCGTTCGACCACGATACAACTGACTTTCCGCTGGTCGGCAAGCATCGTGAGAATGAGTGCCTCGATTGCCACGCGGACCAGACACACCAGGATACGCCGACAACCTGTTTCGGCTGTCACGCCGAGGACGATTCCCATGACGGCCGCAGCGGCGAACAATGCGATAACTGTCACAACCCCAGCTCATGGACCGATACCAGCTTCGATCACGCCAAAAACACCGACTTCCCGCTCGCGGGCAAACACGCAGAACTGAGCTGTAACGACTGTCATAGTGACGACCCCTGGGACGACGTCATGGAAACGGACTGCGTCAGCTGCCACCTCGAAGACGATAATCACGATGGCCACAACGGAACCGATTGCGGCAGCTGCCATTCAAATGCGGCGTGGACAGACCGTGTCTTCGATCATGACACGGCCACAGAGTTTGCGTTAAACGGCTCGCACGAGGCGGCCGCCTGCGTAGACTGCCATGTTGAACCGATATTCGCAGTATCACCCGACACGCAATGCGCGTCGTGCCACCTGGACGATGAACCACATGGCGGGACGCTCGGTGAGCAGTGCAACGACTGCCATAATGAGACCGAGTGGCTGGACGCACCATACTTCGATCACGACCTGACGAGCTTTCCATTATTGGGTGAGCACGGCAACAACGAGTGCGACTCCTGTCACGAAACACAAGCGTTTGCTGATACGGCGAGCGATTGTGTTAGCTGTCATCGTGAAGATGATTCACACAATGGCGCCTTCGAGGACAACTGCGAATCCTGCCACAACCCGGTCGCCTGGGACCTGTGGTTATTCGATCACGACGTTCAAACCGACTTCGAATTGCACGGCGCACATGTCGATGTTGCTTGTGGTGACTGCCACAGGGGCTCGCTGACGTCGATGCAAAAGACGGGGGCGCGCTGCGCCGATTGTCATCGATCTGACGACATACACGACGGAGAGTTCGGGCCTTACTGTGCACGCTGCCACAGTGACAGGTCCTTCAAGGATGTGAGGTCATTACAATGAAATGCCTTAAACGAGACCACCTGATCCGTTCACGCCTCAAGCTGCTTTGGCTCGTGACATTGTTGTCGCTCGGCACCTGGTCAGTCGAGTCCGCCCGCGGACAGGACGCGAACTTCGACCACTTCAGTACCGGTTTTATCCTCGATGGCGCACATACCAATGTGAGTTGCGAGGCCTGTCACTCGGGCGCCACGTTCGGTTCGACACAGGCGAATTGTGCCAGCTGCCATTCCCCCGGAGGCATCGTTCGCGCTTCATCGAAACCCGCTGACCATGTCGCCTCGTCAGCACAGTGTGCCGATTGCCATACTACAGTGGCCTGGAACTCAGTTGCGTTCATGGACCACACGGCGGTGACCGGCAGTTGCAATTCCTGCCATAACGGCGTCCAGGCAACCGGTAAGACCCCCGACCACATCACCTCGGGTGACCAGTGCGACGACTGCCACAACACGACGGCGTGGTTGCCGGCTTTCTTCGACCACAGCGGTGTGGTCGGCAATTGCGTCGGCTGCCATAACGGCGTTGCAGCAACTGGCAAGCACGCGACGCACATTACAAGCGGCAATACCTGCGACAACTGCCACACAACAGCGACATGGATCCCTGCCAACTTCGATCACATCGACATTTTCGGCAACTGTGTCAGCTGCCATAACGGCACCGACGCGGCCGGCAAAAACGCGACCCATATGCAGACGACCAATATCTGCGAGGACTGCCATAGCCCGACCGTGTGGTCACCCACGATTAATGTCGATCACACCCAGGTTATTGGCGCCTGCGGCTCCTGCCATGATGGCCTGACCGCGACCGGCAAGCACCCCACCCACATTGCCAGCGGCGACACCTGTGATGATTGCCACAGCACCGCCGGTTGGTTACCGGTATTTTTTGACCACGTAAATATTATCGACAGCTGCTTCAGTTGCCACAACGGCACAGAAGCTATCGGCAAGCACCCGGCACACGTGCAAACGACCAATGTCTGCGAAGACTGCCATACGACAACGGTGTTTGCGCCGGTGACCACCGTCGACCATACACAGGTTTTGGGTGCTTGCGGTTCCTGCCACAACGGCACCGATGCCGTCGGCAAGAGTCCGGCACATATTCGGACCACGAATGTCTGTGAGGATTGCCACTCCACGACGGCATTTACGCCCGTGATGGCTGTTGATCACACCCAGGTCATAGGTAGTTGTGGCTCGTGCCACGACGGCGTCATCGCTACGGGCAAGCACCCCACCCACATCGCGAGCGGCAACACCTGCGACGACTGCCATAGCACCGTCGGCTGGTTACCGGCGAATTTCGATCACATTAACATCACCGGCAACTGCATCAGCTGCCACAACGGCACGGACGCCACGGGCAAAGACCCGGCGCACATTCAGACGACGAATGTGTGTGAGGACTGCCATACAACCAACGTTTTTGTGCCGGTGATGAGCGTCGATCACACGCAGGTCATCGGCACCTGCAGTTCTTGCCACGACGGCATTACCGCGACCGGCAAACACCCCACCCACATCGCGAGCGGCAACACCTGTGACGACTGCCACAGCACGGTCGGCTGGTTACCGGCCAATTTCGATCACGTCAACATAAGCGGCAACTGTGTCAGCTGCCACAACGGTGCGGAAGCAACCGGCAAAAACGGGGGGCACATACAAACGACCGATGTCTGTGAGGACTGCCACACCACGAATGTGTTCGCGCCGGTGATGACCGTTGATCACACCCAGGTTATGGGAACCTGCAATTCCTGCCATGATGGCGTC
>Ga0224508_10002457_pt1 | contig 15726 bp, 11 predicted proteins | sample SF_Jan12_sed_USG_4_FD_170157 | JGI IMG/M metagenome (GOLD analysis project Ga0224508, IMG submission 170157) | Sediment microbial communities from San Francisco Bay, California, United States - SF_Jan12_sed_USGS_21 | ecosystem: Environmental > Aquatic > Marine > Sediment | place: USA... | reverse complement strand
AGAAAAACGAAAAGAACAATGGACTGAACCTCCTTTAAAAGTTAAGCAGGGGAGTTTATATAAGTATGCCAAAATGGTCTCATCTGCCTCCGAAGGTTGTGTGACAGATGCTATTTAGCGCTAATGAATAATAATCGTATGGAATCAGTAAAGTCAGAGAAACAATCCAAAACCAAAACTACCTTGCATATTTCAGGAGCAGAAGCCATAGTGCGCTGTCTGCTTGAAGAAGGGGTAGACCTCATATTTGGATATCCGGGAGGGGCCATTATGCCTGTCTATGATGAACTCTATAAATTTCAGGATTCCCTCAATCATGTACTTACGAGGCATGAACAGGGAGCTACACATGCTGCCCAGGGATATGCCAGGGTAAGCGGGAAAGTTGGGGTGGCTATTGCTACCTCGGGACCCGGTGCTACAAACCTGGTAACCGGTCTTGCCGATGCGCAAATAGACTCTACGCCCATGGTATGTATTACGGGCCAGGTACCAAGGCATTTATTAGGGTCAGATGCCTTTCAGGAGACTGATATAATTGGGATTTCTACTCCGGTAACCAAATGGAATTACCAGATCACTGAGGCTTCAGAGATCCCTGAAATAATGGCTAAGGCATTTTATATTGCCAAATCTGGCAGGCCCGGACCTGTACTTATCGATATTACCAAGAACGCACAATTTGATTCCTTTGATTTCAGCTATGAGAAATGCGAAAGGATACGAAGTTATAAAGCTGTTCCTAAACCGGATGAAAAGGCCATAGAAACTGCTGCGTCCTTAATTAATTCGGCAAAAAAGCCCTTCATAGTATTCGGACAAGGAGTGATCCTGGGGAATGCAGAAGAGGAATTCAAGGCATTTATAGAAAAGACCGGGATCCCGTCTGCGTGGACTATCCTGGGGCTTTCCGCCTTGCCCTCAGACCATCCCCAGAATGTCGGTATGGTGGGTATGCACGGAAATTATGGGCCCAATGTTCTTACGAATGAATGTGATGTATTGATTGCGATTGGCATGCGTTTCGACGACCGTGTTACCGGCAACCTGGATACCTATGCCAAGCAAGCGCGTATTATCCATTTTGATATAGATCCTGCAGAGATCAATAAAAATGTAAAAGCAGATGTAGCCGTACTAGGTGATGCAAAAGAAACGCTTAGTCTGATCCTGGATAAGGTTGAAGCTAATACGCACGAAACCTGGCATCAGGAATTTGCGAAAAAGGATAAAGATGAATATGAAGCAGTTATAAGACATGATATCCTACCTACTAAACCCGGGTTGACCATGGGTGAGGTCGTCATGGCCATAAATGAGGCTTCTAACAAAGATGCTGTCATAGTCACGGATGTCGGGCAACATCAAATGGTGGCTTGCAGGTATGCTCAATTTAAGAAGAGCAAAAGCAGCATTACTTCCGGAGGCCTTGGCACCATGGGTTTTGCCTTACCCGCGGCAATAGGGGCAAAGATGGGGGCTATGCACAGAGAGGTGGTTGCCATTATTGGCGATGGGGGCTATCAAATGACGATACAGGAACTAGCTACCATCTTTCAGAATAAAACCCCTGTAAAAATTGTTGTGCTAAACAATAATTTCCTGGGCATGGTCCGTCAGTGGCAGGAATTGTTTTTTGAGAAGCGATATGCCTCTACTGAAATGGTCAATCCGGATTTTGTCAAGATCGCAGAAGGTTATTTTATTAAAGCCCGACGCGTAACGGAACGACACGATCTAAATGATGCTGTTCGTGAAATGATCAAGAGTAAAGAACCCTACTTCTTAGAAGTAGAAGTTGAAAAAGAAAATAACGTCTTTCCGATGATCCCATCCGGGGCTTCGGTATCTGATGTACGCTTAAAATAAATACAATGGAAGAAAAGCGATATACGATCTCGATCTATTCGGAAAATAATATTGGACTGCTGAATAGGATCTCAGGTATTTTCTTAAAGAGACACATTAATATAGAAAGTCTAAATGTCTCTAAATCAGAAATCGAGAATATTTCAAAATTCACTATAGTAATTAATACAACCGAAGATTGGGCGCACAAGATCGTAAGGCAGATTGAGAAGCAGATCGAGGTGATAAAAGCCTATTATCACACAGATGAAGAGACGATTTTTCTGCAAACAGCATTATTCAAGATCGCCTCTAATTTATTATTTGATGAACGGCAAATACAGAATATTATCAAGGAAAGTAATGCGGAGATCGTAACTGTTTCGCGCGACTTTTTTGTCCTTTCCAAATCCGGGAGACGCCATGAGATAGATGAGATGCATGAAAAATTAGAGCCCTATGGCATCATGCAATTTGTAAGGTCAGCTCGTCTCGCGGTGACCAAGGCTGAAATGCCCATTAGCCGGCTATTACACGATTTTTACCAGGATAAATAAGACCAACTATTAAGAATACATATGTCTAACTACTTTAACACACTATCACTAAGAGATCAACTAAAACAATTAGGACAATGCCGATTTATGGCGTCTTATGAATTCGCGGATGGCGTAGCAGCACTCAAAGGGAAAAAGATCGTTATTATCGGATGTGGCGCCCAAGGTTTGAACCAGGGCCTGAATATGCGTGATTCCGGACTTGATATCGCCTATACACTGCGGCCTGAAGCAATTTCAGAGAAGCGGGCTTCCTTTGTTAATGCGACAGAGAACGGCTTTTCTGTTGGAACCTATGGAGAAATGATCCCTACTGCCGATCTTTTGATAAACCTTACCCCTGATAAACAACATACTAAGGTGATAAATGCCGTGATGCCTTTGATGAAACAAGGATCGACCTTATCCTATTCTCACGGATTCAACATTGTGGAAGAAGGCATGCAGATACGGGACGATATCACTGTTATCATGGTGGCACCTAAAAGTCCCGGTTCAGAAGTGCGAGAGGAATATAAACGCGGATTCGGCGTACCCACGCTAATCGCCGTGCATCCCGAGAATGATCCGGAAGGCAAAGGGCTCAGTCAAGCTAAAGCCTATGCAGCCGCTACCGGAGGTCATAAAGCGGGTGTACTTGAATCTTCATTTGTTGCCGAGGTTAAGTCAGACCTAATGGGCGAGCAGACCATTCTTTGCGGTCTGTTGCAAACAGGATCTATTTTGTGTTTTGACAAAATGCTGGAGAAAGGCATTGATCCCGGCTATGCATCCAAATTAATTCAATACGGTTGGGAGACCGTTACAGAAGGCCTTAAATATGGTGGTATCACCAATATGATGGACAGACTCTCTAATCCTGCCAAGATCAAAGCTTTTGATATGGCAGAGGAATTAAAAGATATAATGCGGCCGCTCTTCAACACCCATATGGATAACATAATGAGTGGCACATTTTCCAAGACTATGATGGCCGATTGGGCAGAGGACGACAAAGATCTTCTGAATTGGCGGGCTGCTACGGCCGAAACTGCATTTGAAAAAACCCCTGCAGGGGCAATAGATATATCTGAACAGGAATATTACGACCATGGCGTGTTAATGGTTGCCCTAATTAGGGCAGGAGTGGAGTTAGCTTATGAGTCCATGGTAGCATCCGGGATCATAGGGGAATCGGCTTATTATGAATCTTTACATGAAACGCCGCTGATCGCCAATACTATCGCCAGGAAAAAACTCTTTGAAATGAATCGTGTCATCTCGGATACGGCCGAATACGGTTGTTATCTCTTTGATCATGCTTGTAAGCCTTTATTGGCAGATTTTATGAAAGATATTGACACGGATGTCATCGGTAAAAAGTTTGGAGAAGACCGAGATAATGGCGTAGACAATGCCAAACTGATCGCCGTAAACAAAGCTTTGCGCGAACATCCTGTTGAAGTGGTGGGGGCAAGATTGAGGGAATCTATGACAGCGATGAAACCTATAGTATAAAATATGGAGGCAATGCATACACTATTGGAGCAAATACCTGAAAAATACCAGATCAAAGAGGTTATCAACCATACTACATACCTGGTAGGTGGAGAATTAAAGACCTGGACCGGAAATATGGCCGATGTGTATTCTACGATCTCATCAACACCGGAATATGCGCCTACGCTATTGGGAAGTGTACCGGATATGGACGAGGCAGCTGGAATAGAGGCGCTGAGGGCTGCTTGTAAAGCCTACGACCGGGGTCAGGGTACCTGGCCAACTATGAAAGTAGGAGACCGGATAGATTGCATGGAGAAGTTTGTAAGGCTGATGGTTGAGAAGCGCGAGGAAGTAGTTAAGCTACTTATGTGGGAGATCGGCAAAAATTTAGCTGATTCGGAAAAGGAATTTGATCGGACAGTTGAATACATTTATGATACCATCGAGGAATACAAACAACTCGACAGAAATTCTGCTAAGTTTCAAAAACATCAGGGAGTTTACGCCCATGTTCGAAGAGGGCCACTAGGTGTAGTTTTATGTCTTGGACCTTATAATTATCCCCTTAATGAAACATTTGCGCTGCTTATCCCTGCGATCATCATGGGGAATACAACGATTTTTAAACCGGCTAAACACGGGGTATTGCTCATTGCACCTTTGCTTGATGCATTTGCCAAAAGCTTTCCAAAAGGGGTAGTGAATATCGTTTTTGGAAGAGGACGCACTCTTGCCACTCCGATCATGAAGGCGGGGAATGTTGACGTTCTGGCCTTGATTGGAAATAGTAAATCAGCTAATGCATTACAGCAACAACATCCAAAAAGTAACCGATTACGATTGGTATTAGGACTGGAAGCTAAGAACCCGGCAATCATTTTGCCTGACGCTGACCTTGATTTAAGTGTCAATGAATGTATTGCCGGGACGCTTTCATTTAATGGACAACGATGTACAGCCCTTAAAGTACTCTATGTACATGAAGAAATAAAAGAAGTCTTTCTTCCGGCTTTTTGTAAGGCGGTTGATGAGTTACCATTTGGCAATCCCTGGGATGATGGGGCCAAACTTACGCCCTTACCTGAACCCGGCAAGCCGGACTATATCCAGGAATTGATCGATGATGCCCTGGCTAAAGGGGCTAAGATCATCAATGAAAAAGGGGGAGAAAGAAACGAAAATTATATCTGGCCGGCTGTACTGTACCCGGTTACCAAGGATATGAGAGTCTATCAGGAGGAACAATTTGGGCCTGTGATCCCGATTCTTCCTTTTGCCAAAATCGAAGAACCACTGGATGATATGGCCGAAAGTAATTACGGTCAGCAAGTGAGTCTCTTTGGCAAAGACGTATATGCCTTAGCACCTCTTATAGATACGCTTGCAAATTTGGTATGCCGTGTGAATTTAAATAGTTATTGTCAGCGCGGCCCGGATGTTTATCCGTTTACAGGACGAAAAGACTCAGCGCAATCAACTCTTAGCGTCCATGACGCTTTGCGCTCTTTTTCTATTAGGACGTTTGTTGCTTTTAAAGACAATGAGCTGAATAATGAAACCGTAAACCAACTCCTGGAAACGAAGTTGTCCAATTTTATAAGTACAGATTATATCCTCTGAATCAGATCAGATTCAGCATCTTTTCTGTGGCTTTGATCGCACTAACGGTTTGATCTGAATCCAACCCCCGGGTAACAAAGTCTCCTTTCCCATTTTGCCAGGTGATAATTGTTTCACAAAGCGCATCTGAATTACTTCCCGGCGGGATCCGTACCGCATAGTCGATCAATAGAGGTAGTTTTTTATTCTTCCGGGTATAGACTTTTTGCAAGGCGTTCATAAAGGCATCAAATTGGCCGTCGCCCTGTGCATTCTCTTCGATCTCTTCGCCATCTATAACTACCGATATTGTCGTTGACGGTTTTAATCCTTTGGAGTGAGTAAGGACATAAGAACACACCTTTACTTTCTCCTGAAGTCCCTCGCTGTCTAAAACGTCAGAAATGATATAAGGCAGGTCGTCCTTTGTCACGTGCTCTTTTTTGTCGCCTAATTCGATTATTCGCTCGGTGACCTTTTTGAGCTCTTCATCATTCAAGGTTAGTCCAAGTTCTTCAACGTTCTTTTGAATATTGGCTTTTCCTGATGTTTTACCCAGGGCGTATTTTCGCTTCCTGCCAAATCGCTCGGGAAGGAGATCATTAAAATATAAGTTCTTTTTATTATCACCATCAGCATGTATGCCGGCTGTTTGTGTAAAGACATTGTCGCCAACAATTGGGGTGTTTGCAGGGATCCGGAATCCGGTAAAGGCAGATACCAGTTTACTCACCTTAAATAAGGACGTCTCGTCAATGGCGATCTCGATATCCGGCAAGAAATCATAAATAACTGCTACTGTACTGGCCAGGGGTGCATTTCCTGCACGTTCCCCCATACCATTCACTGTAAGATGAAGCCCATGACATCCAGCTTTTAAAGCCTCCATTACATTGGCTACACTAAGGTCGTAATCATTATGTCCATGAAAATCAAAATGGACACCTGGATAGCGATCTACTATTTTTTTGATATACATTCCTGCTTCTGAAGGTGTCAGTACACCCAGCGTATCGGGTAACATAATCCGTTTGACAGGAAGTTGTGTGAGCATGTCCAGGTATTCCAGGACATATTCGGGGGAGTTTCGCATCCCATTACTCCAATCCTCCAGGTAAACATTAGTGGTTATACCCATTACTGAGGCTTCGTTAACATTTTTTGCAATGTCTTTGAAATGCTCTTTTGGCGTCTTGCGAAGTTGATGGGTCAGATGATTCAATGATCCTTTAGTCAGTAGATTCTGCACTTTAGCACCCGTTTCCTCCATCCATTTAAGTGAGAGACCCCCGTCGACAAATGTGAGTACTTCTACAGCTTCCGTTTTCCCGTGTTCTTCTGCCCAGGATACGATCTGCTTCACTGAATCCAATTCTCCGGCTGAAACCCGGGCGGAGGCAACCTCGATCCGGTCAACCTTTAATTCTTCCAAGAGAAGTGTAGCCAGGGCGAGCTTTTCGGATGCAGTAAATGAAACGCCTGAGGTTTGTTCTCCATCCCTCAGGGTGGTATCCATGATCTCTATAAAACGTTTCTTCATGACTAGTAAAGATTACAAAGGCGTTTTAGCTGCAAAAGCATCGATCTCCTCACTCATATTCAGTAAGTAATCAATGTCATCAAATCCATTAATCAAATTCTCCTTCTTATAGGCAGAGATATCAAATGACGCTGCATGATCCGAATGTACAAGCGATATTTTTTGCTGGGGCAGGTCGACCTTAATGTCCGCCTTCGGATCAGATTCAATCGCTTTTAGTAAAATATCAAGGAACGCTGGGCTTACCTGTACGGGTAAGACCCCTATGTTCAGGCAGTTATTTCTAAAAATATCGGCAAAGAAGCTGGATACGACACATCGAAACCCATAATCATAAATTGCCCAGGCCGCATGTTCCCGTGAAGAACCGGAACCAAAATTTTTACCTGCTACCAGGATCTTACCTGAGTATGTCGGGTTATTTAGCACAAAATTTTCTTTAGGACTATTATCCTGATGATATCTCCAGTCTCTAAATAGATTATCTCCGAAACCTTTACGCTCAGTTGCCTTTAAGAATCGGGCAGGGATGATCTGATCTGTATCTACATTTTCAAGAGGTAGCGGGACCCCGGAACTCGTTAGTATATTGAATTTATCGTATGCCATCTGTTATGCGTATGCTGTTTCTAATAATGTTCTTGGATCTGTTACTTTTCCTGTAACGGCTGCCGCAGCTGCTACCAATGGGCTAGCCAGTAAGGTTCGTGCCCCCGGTCCCTGTCGCCCTTCAAAATTTCGGTTCGATGTACTTACTGCGTATTTACCTGTCGGTATTTTATCATCATTCATTGCAAGACAGGCAGAACAGCCCGGTTCCCTTAGGCGGAATCCGGCATCTGTTAGTATGTCTAGTATGCCTTCTTCTTTGATAGCCCTTTCAACTTTGTGAGACCCGGGAACTAACCAGGCCGTCACATTACTAGCTTTTTGCTTCCCTTTTACGATACTGGCAAAAGCTCTGAAATCCTCAATGCGGCCATTCGTGCAGCTTCCAAGAAACACATAATCTATTTGCTTACCTATCATAGTTTCTCCTTCATCAAAGGCCATATAAGCGAGTGATTTTTTATAGGTAGAAGGACTTCCTTTTGTTTCATTGGCCATTGGTATACCACCCTGAATTCCAACACCCATCCCTGGATTGGTTCCAAAAGTGATCATGGGTTCAATGGCATTACCTTCAAATTCAACTTCCTTGTCAAATACAGCATCTGCGTCTGAATAGAGTGACGTCCAATAGGGGAGTGCTTTTTCCCAGGCATCGCCACGGGGAGTATACGTACGTCCCTGTATATATTCAAATGTCTTTTCGTCCGGAGCGATCATACCGCCACGGGCACCCATTTCTATACTCAGATTACAAACGGTCATCCGGCCTTCCATACTCATATCCCGAAATACTTCCCCCGCATATTCAACGAAATAGCCTGTAGCACCTGAAGTGCTTAGTTGGGAAATGATGTAAAGGGCCACATCTTTTGGGGTAACACCTGGGTTTAGCTTTCCATTGATTGTGATCCTCATTTTCTTCGGTTTGGGTTGCATGATGCACTGACTGGCTAAAACCATCTCCACTTCAGATGTGCCAATTCCAAAGGCAACAGCCCCAAAAGCCCCGTGGGTCGAGGTGTGTGAGTCGCCACAAACAATGGTCGCTCCAGGCAGGGTAATTCCGTTTTCAGGGCCAATGACATGAACAATACCGTTATTCTCATGCCCTAATCCCCAATATGGTATGCCATGGTCTTTTGCATTTTCTTCCAGTGCTTTTAACTGCTTGGCAGAGAGTGGATCCTGTACTGGCAGGTGTTGATTTATAGTCGGGGTATTGTGATCTGCAGTGGCAAACGTCCGGGCAGGATATTTCACTTTAATACTCCGGGTATTTAAGCCATGAAAAGCAACCGGACTGGTCACTTCATGCACCAGATGCCTGTCAATAAATAAGACATCAGGACCATTTTCTATGGACCGGACAACATGTGAGTCCCAAACCTTATCAAAGAGTGTTCTCGACGCGCTCATAAAATCAAATTTGACTGATGCTAAACTACTATTTCATTAAAATTCATGGTACTTACTGAATTTGAAATTACGATGTTCAACCCGCCATTTAGGCGATAAGAATTCTTTATTACTTATCTGGTGCATCTATGTATAATTTTAATTTAACAGCTTAATGCGTCAGTTTAACAAAATCGTAACTATAAGCCGAGAAAGGGTAGCTTATCTTTAAAGAACTAGAATTCTAACTTAAAACAACCTGATTCATGAAACAGTTTTATTCAATTTTAACAGGCATCGCTGTTTGCCTGATGCTCAGTATACCCGCGCAGGCCGAGGCACAATTAGATGTTCCTCGTGGTAGCCAGATGGCCAAAGTTTCTCAGCGCGTTGGTATTTCTGATATTACGATCGTTTATTCCCGACCCAGCGTTAATAACAGGGAAATATGGGGAAAATTGGTCCCATATGGGATGAATAACCTCGGATTTGGCACAGCTAAAGAATCGCCATGGAGGGCCGGTGCTAATGAAAATACGACCATCAAATTTTCAGATGATGTTACTGTAGAGGGAAAACCTCTTAACGCAGGCAAGTACGGATTACATATGATAATTAACCCGGACAATACGGTCACCGTAATTTTCTCTAAGAATCATCAGGCCTGGGGAAGTTATTTTTATAACCCTGCAGATGATGCACTTCGCGTTGATGTGAGTATGAAGGATGCGCCTCATGCGGAGCAACTAACCTATTTGTTTAATGATGTAGATGCGACTTCTGCTGTAGCCACACTTCATTGGGAAAAGAAGCAGATCCCGTTCAAGATAGGAGTTGACGTTCCAAATATTGTTTTGGCGGATATACGAAATAAACTGGAGAATGCTCCGGGATTCCAGCGCCAGACATGGGAGCAGGCTGCGGCTTACTCCTTAAACAATGGTGGAGATATGGAAGAGGCCTTAGGTTGGATCAATGGTACCATTGAAGGAATGTTCTTTAGTGAGAAAAATTTTGGTAACCTCAGTACAAAAGCGCAGATCCTGAACAAACTGAACCGCACTGCAGAAGCTGATGCAATAATGGATGAAGCCTTAGGCATGGCTACTGTCTTTGAAGCGCATGGCTATGGGAGACAATTGATTGGCCAGGGAAAAAAAGAGAAGGCCATGGAAGTTTTCAAGATGAATGCCAAGAAACACAAAGGAGAATGGCCGGTAGATTACGGTTTGGCCAGAGCCTACAGTGCTGTTGGAAACTATGATGCAGCTCTTAAGCACTTGAAAATTGCTGCTACCAGAGCACCTGATGCGTTCAATAAAAATGCTATTGCTACCAATATGACTAAATTGGAAAAAGGAGAAGATATTAATTAAGAAATAGTAGTTGTTAAGTTGGTCGGGGGGTAGTACGTACTACCCCCTAGCTTATATAATTCCAGATATTTTTTTCTTTCAGAAGCGCATCCAGTGTTTGCCGGGTATTGGCATTTTCTACAGCGGATATATCAGGATCAACTTTCATTAATTCCAATGCATGGTAACGGGCTGTTTTCAGGATATCATTGTCCTTGACAATATCGGCGATCTTTAAAGCCAGAATTCCGCTTTGCTGTGTCCCCATAAGATCTCCGGGGCCTCTCAACTTTAGATCCACTTCAGCTATTTCGAAGCCGTCATTTGTGCGCACCATAGTTTCCAACCTGGTTTGAGCATCCTGAGTGAGCTGATCTGCAGACATAAGGATGCAATAGCTTTGATCTGCCCCCCGGCCTACACGCCCTCTTAACTGGTGTAATTGGGATAAGCCAAAGCGTTCTGCACTTTCTATGATCATGACACTGGCATTTGGAATATCAACGCCAACTTCAATCACGGTTGTTGCCACCATGATCTGGGTTTCCCCTTTTACAAATCTGGCCATTTCATACTCCTTGTCTTCAGATTTCATCTTTCCATGTACAATAGAGATCTGGTAATCTGGTATTGGAAATTCTCTGGACAAACTTTCATGGCCATCCATCAGATCCTTGTAGTCCAGGGCTTCTGATTCCTTGATCAAAGGGTAGACAATATATACCTGCCTTCCCTTCTTAATCTCCTCCCGAATAAATGCAAAGACGTGTAATCTGTTTTTGTCAAATCGGTGAGCAGTCTTAACAGCTTTCCGGCCGGGGGGAAGCTCATCAATAATGGATATATCCAAGTCGCCGTATAAACTCATCGCCAGCGTCCTTGGGATGGGTGTAGCTGTCATTACCAATATGTGGGGCGGACGTTCATTTTTATGCCAGAGTTTTGAGCGTTGTGCTACGCCAAATCTGTGCTGTTCATCAATGATCGCTAAGCCCAGATTTTTAAATTTGACTTTTTCCTCTAGCACTGCATGGGTGCCTACGAGAATATGAAGGGAACCATCTTCCAGCGTCTGATGTATACCTTTTCGAACCGATTTTTTTACTGAACCTGTGAGCAATTCAATCCCAATGGGCATACCTGCCAATAAATTTTTCAGGCTGTTGTAATGCTGATTCGCCAATATTTCTGTCGGCGCCATCAGACAAGCCTGAAAGCCATTGTCTATTGCCAAGAGCATGGTCATAAGAGCCACTACCGTTTTGCCTGATCCTACATCTCCCTGCAGGAGCCTGTTCATTTGTGCATTGCTGCCCAGATCGGACCTAATTTCCTTGACAACTTTCTTTTGGGCTCCGGTTAATTCAAAGGGAAGATTTTCTTTGTAAAACTGGTTGAATTGATCGCCAACATGCTCAAAAGGAAATCCCTTGATCTTCTTTTTTCTTAAAATCTTCTTGCTCAGTAATTGCAATTGGATAAAGAAGAACTCCTCAAATTTTAAACGGAATTCGGCTTTGGCGAGTTGTGCGGTGTTTTCCGGAAAATGTACCTGCCTCATGGCCTCACTCTTTCCGGTCAAAGACAATGTTGACAAGATTCCTTCAGGCAAGGTTTCCTTAAAAGGCGCGTCGAACTCTTCCAATAACTGTTTAACCCAGCCGCTCATGAGTCGGTTTGTAATCCCCCTATTGCTTAATTTTTCGGTGGAGGGATATACGGGTTGCATTTTTATGCGCAGTCCTTTTCGATGCTCACTGGACAATTCCATATCAGGATGAGGCATACTAAACCGACCGCCATACCAATTAACTCTGCCGAATACGACATATTCACTTCCTGTTTTTAATTGTTTTTTGATCCACTTCTGTCCGCGGAACCAGACGAGGTCCATACTTCCAGTTGCATCGGAGAATGTGGCAACCAGTCTGCTGCCCCGTTTTTGATCTACTTCGTATACGTCAGTGATCCTTCCGATTATCTGGACATCAGCACTATGCCTTTCCAATTGTGAAATGGTATGATACTTGGTCTTGTCAATATATCGATTGGGAAAGACCTGAAGCAGGTCCTGATAGGTTTGGACACCCAATTCTGACTGGAGCAATGTTGCCCGGTTAGGACCTACACCTTTGAGAAAATTGATAGGAGTTTGTAAGTCGCTACGATTCATCAGACGAATTTAAGTCTTCATAGGTTGAACTCCAATTCTGCAAAATGCTAAATTTGAATAATATGAAGTCGAACCCTTTCTTGTTTCTTGCCTTGCTCTCAGTGATGTTCACCCTAAGCGGCCAACAAACTGAGGTAGATTTTATAAAAGCAGATCTGAATATTATTCCCGACAGCATGGGAAGTATAGCGGCTTCAGCTTCTTATGAGTTGGTAGCAATTGAAAAGAGCAGTTCCTTTTATCTGGATGCGCAGCGAATGGAATTCAGTTCAGTGCGACTCAATGGCAAGAAAGCGAAATATACCTATAACGGCAAGCGTCTTAACGTACAAAAGAAATTAAAGCCCGGTAAAAAATATCGGCTTTCGCTCGCATATACTGCGGTGCCCAATCAAACGGTGTATTTCTTTGGCTGGGACGATGGAATTCCCAATAACAACCAGATCTGGACACAAGGGCAAGGCAAGTATACCAGTCATTGGACTCCGAGCCTTGATGATATGAATGACAAGATGGTTTTTGATCTGACCCTCACCTTCGACAAGTCATACCAGGTCATCGCGAACGGGAAATTGGAAAATTCAAAGATAAAGGGGGAGGTAAAAGAATGGAAGTATTCCATGGATGGCCCTATGAGTAGTTATTTGCTCGCTTTTGTTATTGGAAATTATGAGTCTAGAATGCAATACAGTGCAAGAGGTATTCCTATAGAAAATTTCTTTTACACAGGGGCTGAAAAACGGTTTGAGTCTACGTATCGCTACACAAAAGAAATGTTTGATTTTTTAGAGGCAGAGATCGGCATGCCTTTTCCCTGGCAAGGCTATAAACAAGTACCAGTGCGGGATTTTTTATATGCAGGGATGGAGAATACCGGTTTGACCATCTTTTCAGATGCCTATCACGTAGATAGTCTGGCTTTCGCCGATAAGAACTATGTTGAGGTCAATGCCCATGAAATGGCGCATCAGTGGTTTGGGAATTTAGTGACCGAAGTTGATAGCAACCATCATTGGTTACACGAAGGGTTTGCCACATATTATGCCTTACTGGCCGAAGCCTCCGTTTTGGGTGAAGAATTGATGTACTGGAAACTCTTTGATAAAGCTCAAGCCTTGCAAAAAGCTGCAGAGGCAGGGCAAGGGGAGGCGTTGACAGATCCGAAGGCAAGCAGCCTGACGTTTTATGACAAGGGTGCCTGGGCCCTGGCACTACTTAGAGTTCAACTGGGCGAGGAGGCCTATAGAACCGGAACGCTAGATTATCTCAAGAAATATCAATACGGCAATGCGACAGTGGCGAATTATTTATCAGAAATGAGCGCAGCTTCGGGGCAGGACTTGTCTGATTTTCGATCTGACTGGTTAGATGGCACGAATTTTTCAATGGAGCAGGCGCGCAAGTATCTGACAGAAAGATCTCCGGCTCTCAGGAACTTCTTTGCTATGCAGCATGAGATACGTACCAGCAATGCACCAAATGAACGGATCCTTCAAGAATATTGGGCAACAAATGTATCCCCACAGCTTAGAGAACGCAGTATACGCTTGTATTATAAATCCTTATCAACAGATTTTATACGGGAAGCTTTACAAACCGGGGATCTAAAAATGCGACAGGCTGTAGTGCAATCGGCAACACGGATCCCCAAGGAATTACAATCTGATTTTGAAATATTACTGAACGATCCCAGCTACCTGACAGTGGAGCAAGCATTGTATTTACTTTGGGTGCATTTTCCTGAAAAACGTGCCGATTATTTAAAAAAGACCGAGGGTATTCTTGGGATGCCCGATAGAAATGTTCAGAGTATATGGCTATTGCTCGCTTCCCTGACTTCGGACTATGCTTCCAATTCTGATCGACAGGCCTTTCGGCAACAATTAGCTAATTTCACCTCGCCGGAAAATTCATTTGAAATAAGACAACGGGCATTTGTTTTGCTTTCCGAGATACAAGGGATGACGGATCAAAATCTTAAAGACTTGATCAACGCAACTGTACATCCGCAATACGCATTTCGCTCATTTGCCAGACAGCTATTAGATACATTTTTGAAATTACCTGATCAAAAGTCACGAATAAGTAGTTTATTGGATGGACTAAAGCCATCTGAACTGCGTTATATAAAACAGAAACTGACCATAGAATGAGAGCTTTAGTTATATCCGGAGGAGGTAGTAAAGGTGCTTTTGCCGGAGGCGTTGCGCAATTCCTGATGGAAGGATTGGACTACGACTATGATCTGTTTCTTGGTACTTCAACGGGTAGTTTATTGATCCCTCACCTGGCATTGAACAAGATCGAAAAGATCAAAAAAGTTTACACTACGGTAGATCAGGACAGTATTTTTAGCAATTGCCCTTTTACTATTCAGAAAAAGCACGGTGTAGCCAGTATTGGTATAAACCACTGGAATGTGTTTAAGAATTTCTACAAAGGAAGGAAGACATTTGGGGAGAGTAAGAATCTTTTAAAATTGATAAAACGGTCCTTTACACTTGAGGAATTTGAGGAACTAAAGAAGGGTCCTAAGGAAATTGTTGTTACCGTATCCAATCTTTCCCTGAATCAGGTGGAATACAAATCGATTAACGATTTTGAATACGATGAATTCTGTGAATGGATCTGGATCTCATGTAATTACACACCTTTTATGAGCCTTGTACGCAAACACGGATGTGAATATGCCGATGGAGGATTAGGAAGTATGGTGCCTATTGAAGAAGCGATCAACAGGGGGGCTACCCATGTAGATGCTGTAATACTGCACACAGAGGTTACCCATTTGAACCGGATGCCTTCTAAAAATGCCTTTTCATTATTGACGAACATGTTTGCATTTATGCTAGACCGGATAGAGCGTCAGAATATACGCATTGGAAAGCTTGTGGCAGGGCATACAAATGCAACCATAAATTTCTATTATACCCCAACCATACTCACAACGAATTCGCTCATCTTTGATGAGGAAAAGATGCATAATTGGTGGCGTAGCGGCTATGACTATGCCAGGTCTAAAAATGTGGAATTAAGTCCGATCGAGCCGGAATAGGCTACCAGAGTTCACTAATCTCCTTTTTAACGTAGGCTAGCGCAGTTGCAGAAGGCGATTGCATATCCATAGTTTCATTCAAGATGCCTTCCCTTAATTTATCAGCTGAA
>Ga0224508_10002456_pt1 | contig 15728 bp, 10 predicted proteins | sample SF_Jan12_sed_USG_4_FD_170157 | JGI IMG/M metagenome (GOLD analysis project Ga0224508, IMG submission 170157) | Sediment microbial communities from San Francisco Bay, California, United States - SF_Jan12_sed_USGS_21 | ecosystem: Environmental > Aquatic > Marine > Sediment | place: USA... | reverse complement strand
TCGCCGAGAACGACATTGCTGACCAGGTTGGATGGCAAAGTAGCCAGGCCGTTCGGCAGGTCAAATCCGAGGCGGTCACCCAGGCATCCCAGGTTGCCCACCGGATCGCGGTTACACAGTTTTTTCTGTGAACGAGAGCGACTGGAGTCATCGTTCATGTGGTTGATCATCAGGTCAATCGTCGTGCGATCACTCGGTTCAAAACGTAACGACCCGCGCACGGAAAACATGTCCCGGCCGTCGATGTCATTGCCCGTAAACAGGTTGGTCGTATAACCGTCTCGTTGTGTAGAGATACCGGCAATCCTTGCGGAAAACAGGTCGCCCATCGGAAAATTTACGTGACCCTTGAATTTGCTGCTGTTGTAGTCGCCAACCTCAGCCTCGAAACTGGCGCTAAACGTATCCTCGGGCTTTTTCGTCGTCATGTTGATGAGACCGCCGGTCGCATTCCGTCCGAACAACGTGCCTTGCGGTCCCCGCAGGATCGAGACTGTCTCAACATCAAAGTATTCGACTGCATAGAGCCGGTGGCTCTCGATTGGTACTTCGTTAATGTGAACGCTGACGCCCGAGTCTGCGGTGGAGCCCACAGCGGTATTGCCTATGCCACGGATCTGGAACGCGCTGGTTGTGAAATTTCCTTTGCTGTAGCTGACGTTTGGCACCGTTAGCTGCATGTCGGAAGTATTCTCAATTTGCTGACGTTCCATCATTTGTGCGTTTATCGCGGTAATTGCGGCCGGAACTTCCTGGACCTCGCCACCCAGCCGTTCCGCAATCACTATGATTTCTTCGATGAATTCGTCTGGATCCTGGGCCTGTACGGTCGAGACGAAGACACAAGTCGCGAGAAGCAGTGTCAGGGTTTTTGCGATGCAGATTGTTGCGGATGATTCTGCAGAAATTGATTTGGCGAATCGAATTCTGTTAGCCATGGGATTTCCCCTTCCATAAATTAACGGATTGCATTGCCGGACAGCCGGTATTTCGATTTCCCCCGACGTACCTTCTGGCCGACAAATCCGCCCTCCCTGATGTCCGTTGGAAAATCCTTTTCGAACGGCAATCTTCAAGTGGCGATTCAGGGTGCAAGAATAGCATGTTATGCCGCTACAGCGGCCTTCGGGAGGGTAAAAAGTGCTTTGAAATCCGGATGATGGAACGCTTTTGGCGACGCGCCGGTAAACCGGCAATCTCCTTCGGGCCAGGACTCATCGACAAGGCTTGCAGTCAGTTCACTTTGTTCGTTTAATGGCGCGTCGCAATGCCAGCGATCAAAAACCCGGAGGATGGTAGATGCGCGGTTTGATGATGGACACACAGCTTCTGGTCTCGTCGCTATTGCGACACGCAGATCTGAATCACGGCGATCGCGAGATCGTCTCGGTGACCGCCGATAATCCATCGCACCGCTATACCTACGCGGATTGTTTTCGCCGCACGCGGCAGCTCGCAAATGCGCTTGGCAATTTCGGCCTGTCACACGGTGACCGGGTCGCGACGCTCGCCTGGAACGACTACCGCCATCTCGAATGCTATTACGCGATCGGTGGGGCTGGATATGTCCTGCACACGGTCAACCCGCGGCTGTTCCCCGAGCAGATCATATTCATGATCAATCATGCCGAGGACCGCTGGATATTTACCGACCCCATGTTTGTGCCGCTGTTGGAGAAAATCGCAGAGCACACGCCGGGTGTCGAAGGCTACGTCGTCATGACTGACGACAAGAACATGCCGGCCACTTCGTTGAAGAATGCGGTGTCCTACGAATCGTTAATCGCAGAAGAAAGCAATGAATTCGAATGGCCGGAGTTCGATGAAAATGATGCCGTAGGTCTTTGTTACACATCAGGCACAACCGGTGATCCCAAAGGCGTGTTGTACAGCCATCGTTCGACCATCCTGCATGCCTACGCAGAGGTGGCACCGGATGTAATGGCGATGTCGAATCGCGACTGCGTGCTGCCGGTGGTGCCGCTGTTTCATGTCAACTCGTGGGGAACGCCGTATTCGGCATTGATGGTTGGCGCGAAACTGGTGTACCCGGGTCCGAAAATGGGTGATGGAGAAGCCCTGTACAACATGCTCGAGGATGAAGGGGTGACCCTGGCATTGGGCGTGCCAACGGTTTGGCTCGCGTTGCTGCAATACGCGGAAAAGGCCGGCAAGCGCATGAACAAACTCGAGCGCACGATCATCGGCGGCGCCGCAGTACCCGAATCGATGATTCGCGAATTCGATCAAAAACACGGCGTGACCGTCTGCCAGGGATGGGGCATGACCGAGATGAGTCCGCTCGGAACCGCAAACTCACTGAAGGTTGGCATGGAGTCGATGCCGGACGATGAGAGGTACAAACTGCTAACCAAGGCAGGCCGCGGAATATACGGCTGCGAATTGCGCATCGTGGACGAGGAGGGTAAGGAATTGCCGTGGGATGGCGTTGCCTATGGTGCGCTCCAGGTAAAAGGACCGTGGATCTGCAGCGACTACTTCAAACTCGAAGGCGGCGCCGGTTCGCATACCGAAGACGGCTGGTTCGACACCGGTGATGTCGCGACCATTGATCAGGATGGCTACATGGCCATTACCGACCGGACCAAAGATGTCATCAAGTCCGGCGGTGAGTGGATCAGTTCGATCGAAATCGAGAACACAGCGATTGGTCATCCGTCTGTTGCCGAGGCCGCAGTAATCGGTGTCGCGCATCCGAAGTGGACAGAGCGGCCGTTGCTTATTGTTATCAGGGCCGAAGGGCAGGAAGTCAGCAAAGAGGAGATGCTGGCCTGGTTCGACGGCAAGATTGCGAAATGGTGGCTGCCGGACGATGTGGTCTTTGTGGATGAGATTCCGCACACAGCGACCGGCAAGATAAAAAAAGTCGAATTGCGGAAGCAGTTCGCAAACTATGAGTTGCCAAGCGGTTAATATCTACCACATCAAACGTAGGGTGAATTATGGCTGAAGGACTCCGTCTATTCGGATTAAAAGCGGTAGTTACCGGTGCTTCCGGTGGCATCGGTGAGGCAATTGCGCGCACGCTGATCAAGCATGGCGCAGACGTACTGGCGATCGACTCACCGAATTCCGGCGTCGATTCCCAGTTCGATTCCGTTCGCGGCATCAAGGGCCACGTGGTTGATATTCATGCGGCAGATGCTGCAACGAAGATTGCACAGGCGGCGAGCTCGGAATTCGGCCATGTTGACATCGTAATCTGTAATGTCAGCCCGCGTATCGATGGACCGGTCAGCGACGGCAACGATGCCGAACTCGACAAGCTCCTGGAGCGAAAACAGCAGCTCGTTTCCGGCATTTGCCAGCAATTGCTGCCATTGATGAAAAACAGTCCCGCCGGGCGAATCGTTATTCTCGGATTTGGCAGAAGTATTTTCGGCCGGGATGGCGTTGAGAGTTTCGCAAAATCGACCGCGGCGATTGCCCAACTAACAAAAGAACTGGCGGCCGAGGCTGGCCAGTACGGCATCAATGCCAATTATATTCAGCCGGGTGCCGTCATGACCCCGGAAAGTCGCAGGATCTTCAATAACGACAAAGATCTGCGCGACTTCTGCATCGAACGTTCCGCTGCAAAGCGGCTCGGCGAGCCCATCGATATCGCAAAGGTCGCTCTGTTCCTTTCGACGGATGATTCGGTCTTTGTGAGTGGTACGGGTATCGTCGTTGACGGTGGCGAGGCAGTTGTAGAGTAAACCTCTTTGACCGGCGACCGGTCAGCACAAAAAAATTAAGCCATGCATCCTGTTCTGACTGATCTGATTGAGTTACTGCAACTCGAGCGCATAGAAGATAATTTCTATCGTGGGCAGAGCCGCGATATTGGCGGTGCCCAGGTTTTCGGCGGACAGGTGCTGGGCCAGGCATTGTCGGCCGCTCACCACACCGTCGAAGACCGACGCGCACATTCGCTACATGCGTATTTCCTGCGCCGCGGCGACATGAATGCGCCGATAATCTACGAGGTGGACCGCGCCCGGGACGGTGGCAGCTTTTCGGTGCGCCGGGTAGTTGCGGTGCAGCATGGACGACCAATATTCAATCTTGCAGCTTCATTCCAGAAACCGGAAGAAGGTCTCGAGCACCAGGCTGAAATGCCTGACGTGCCCGGACCTGATGGTTTGCAGGACTTGACCGAGGTGTCACCGGACATTCTCAAAGTAATCCCGGAGAAAATGCGGCGTTACCTGACTGACAAACGGCCGTTTGAATTTCGCCCTGTGCACCCAATGAATTTTCTGCAGCCGGAAAAACTGCCGCCCGTTAAACACGTGTGGATCAAAGCCGTCGATCGCCTGCCTGATGATGTCAGTCTGCATCAGAACATGCTCGCTTATGTTTCCGATTATGAATTGCTCGGTACCAGTACGCTGCCGCACGGATTGCCTTTTGGGCAGGGTCGCGTTCAGATGGCGAGCCTCGATCACGCGCTCTGGTTTCATCGCGATGTTCGGGTCGACGAATGGCTGTTGTATGCATTCGATAGCCCGAATGCCTCAGGCGCGCGCGGCTTTGCACGTGGCCAGTTCTTTACAAAGGATGGACGCCTGGTGGCGTCAGCGGTCCAGGAAGGGCTGGTCAGGCTGTTGAGTGAAGATTGCAAGATAGGCAAACCCTCCGATCCGAAAAATCAAAACTAATTAGCGTTGCCCTTCAGGTGCTCGAGAAAACGATGGCCGTTTTCTACGTAGTGCTTTGCTGACCAGGTGTTGTACTGGATTTCTTCCTTGCTGAGCTCACGAATGACTTTTGCCGGGCTCCCGACGATCAGGACGCCGTCCGGAAATTCCTTGCCTTCGGTGACCAGTGAATTTGCGCCGACGATACAGCCTTTGCCGATCATTGCGTGATTGAGAACGATACTACCGATGCCGATCAGCGAGTTATCGCCGATGGTGCAGCCATGCAGCATTACCTGGTGTCCGGCTGTCACGAAATCGCCGATAGTCAGTGGTACGCCTGGGTCGGCGTGCAATACGGCGCCGTCTTGTACGTTGCTGTTTGCGCCGACTTCAATCCATTCACAATCACCGCGCAGCACCGCGTTGAACCAGATGCTCACATTGGCTTTAAGTCTGACCGTACCGACGATCGTTGCGTTGTCGGCAACGAATTGTCCGTCGCCTTCCAGCACCGGAACACGATCCTGAAGACAGTAGATCAACCGGCTTTCGCCTGGTTAGCGACCGCGGCTGCAGCAGCAGCAATAGCGTCGGGGTCGCCGAGAAACTCGCTCGATAGCGGCTTCAGATCGTCATCAAGTTCATAGGCAAGCGGTACGCCGGTCGGGATATTAAAGCCCGTGATCTCATCCTCGGACACGTCATCCAGCATCTTGACGAGCGCGCGCAGGCTGTTGCCGTGGGCTGCAATAAGTACGTTTTGGCCCGCCTTCAGTTCCGGTGCAATTATTGACTCCCAACACGGCAGCACACGCTCGAGCGTGGTCGCCAACGATTCCGTGGCCGGCAGGTTTTCGATACCGGCATAACGCCTGTCATGAGCGGGATGGCGCTCGTCATCCGGCTCGAGTTCGGGAGGGGGCGTTGCATAACTGCGGCGCCAGATGTGCACCTGGTCGTCACCGTATTTCGCCGAAGTCTCCGCCTTATTCAGGCCTTGCAGCGCACCGTAATGGCGTTCATTTAGGCGCCAGTCGCGCACCACCGGAATCCACATCCGGTCCATTTCATCGAGCATAATCCACAGCGTGCGAATGGCACGTTTCAGGACCGAGGTGAAAGCGATATCGAAATCATAGTCGAGTTCGGCCAGCAGTCTGCCGGCGTCAGACGCTTCCTGAATGCCTTTTTCCGTCAGATCGACATCCGTCCAGCCGGTGAATAGGTTTTTGAGATTCCAGTCGCTCTGCCCGTGACGGCAAAGTACGAGTTTTCCTGCCATGAGTACTCCGTTTAATTCCTAGTTTGCTTCAGAGAGTTTTCGCAATTCCTGCGCCGCCACCGACAGCGTTGCAAAGTCGACATCGTCTCTCAGACGCATTTCCGCCAGTATCGCATCGAATTTCCTGACGGCTGCAGAATTTTTTTCCATCCAGCGTTCGAAGACTTCGACTGGTGTGCCACGGCTGCGGCCGCTCAGGAGGTCGGTCGCGATATCGCGCCGAATGCGATAGAAATCGTCGCGCAGATTGCTGCGGGCGATGGCCTGCCAACGGCCTTCGACTTCGAGATCCTCGACACAGCGATTCATCCAGATGATGCCAAGTCGGTCACTGAGTTCTGCATACATTTTCGCAGTTTCTGCATTGTCTTTCTTATGAAGATTCGCGAGGTCAGTGATGTCGAGCCCGCCGCGGGTCAGCAGTAGCGCGGCCATTTTCCTTGCCAGTTTGTCGGGTACGCCCGTGCGAATATATTCATCGGTGGCATTCTTCTGCCGCTCTTTTCCGGCGCCGGAAACGATTGTTGAGGCACCTGAATAGATTGTGCTCATGCCCTCTTTCAGGTGATCGACTGCTTTGACGATATCCAGATCGTCGCCATAGCGCTCGATTAGCCAGAGGCATGCGTGCCGCAGAATACGACTGACGTCGAACATCATGTTCTGCTGGACCTTCGCCGGTATCTTGTTATCCAGGTCCTCAATCGAGTGCCAGATGTCGCGCGCCTGGCTAACCTCGCGAGCGACAACATAGGCGCGCGCAATGGTCACCGTGTCTGCCCCTGTATCAACCTGCACGCGCTTCAGGAATGCCGGACCCATGCGATTGACGATGTTATTGGCAATCAGGGTCGCCAGTATCTGCCGGCTCAGGCGATGATCGGGGATGAATTCCTGGAAGCGACGACGCAAGACCGGCGGAAAATACCGTTGCGGATCGGTCGTCAGAAAATCATCGAGTGCCTGATCGGAGCCGTCCAGACCTTCATACAGGTCGATCTTGGCGTAGCTCAGGATTACCGCAAGCTCCGGACGGGTTAGCCCCTGTTTTCTTTGCCGACGTTCGTCGATCTCGACCTCGTCAGGAAGGAACTCCAGGTCGCGATCGAGGAGTCCGGTTTTCTCCAGGTTGGTGATCAGGCGGGCTGTCTCATCAAGGCGTTCGCGTGCCCTGGCTTCCATCATGCTGATTGACTGTGTCTGCAGGTAATTATTGCGCAATACAAACTTCGCAACTTCGTCGGTCATTTCGACCAGTAACTTGTTGCGTTGTTTGCGAGTCATTCGCCCGCTTTCTTCGGCCGCACCAAGAAGAATCTTGATGTTGACTTCACGGTCGGAGCTGTCGACGCCGGCCGAATTATCGATGAAGTCAGTATTGACCCGACCGCCATTCAGGCTGAATTCGATTCGTGCACGTTGTGTCAGGCCAAGGTTGCCGCCCTCTCCGACAATTTTGCAGCGCAGCTGATTTGCGTTGACTCGAACGCTGTCATTGCTCCTGTCTCCAACCTCAGCGTGACTTTCGGTGCTCGCTTTAACGTAGGTTCCTATGCCGCCATTCCACAGAAGATCTACATCCATCGACAGAATCGATCGAATGAGATCGAGCGGCTGCATCGAGGATTCGAATGTGCCAAGCATCGTCCGCACTTCCGGACTCAGTTTGATTTGCTTGGCCTGGCGGGAGAAGACGCCGCCACCCTTGGAAATCAGTTCTTCTTTGTAATCGGTCCAGCTCGACCTTCCCTTGCGAAACAGGCGTTGCCGTTCGCGGTAACTGGCTGCCATGTCCGGGTCCGGGTCGAGGAATATGTGCATGTGATTAAACGCAGCAACCAGCCTGATTTTGCGAGACAGCAACATACCGTTGCCGAATACGTCGCCACTCATGTCGCCAATGCCGGCGACAGTGAATGGATCCGATTGTGTATTCAGGCCACGCTCGCGAAAGTGGCGTTTGACGGCCTCCCACGCTCCCCTTGCCGTGATGCCCATCTTCTTGTGGTCGTAACCGGCGGATCCGCCGGAAGCGAATGCGTCGTCGAGCCAGAATCCGTAGTCGGCAGACAAGCTGTTTGCAATGTCCGAAAAAGTTGCCGTTCCCTTGTCCGCAGCAACCACAAGGTAAGGGTCGTCACGGTCCCGCCGGACTACATTTGGCGGGGCAACGACTTTTTCGCCGTCAACGTTGTCAGTCAAATCAAGCAGGCCCGAGATGAACATTTTGTAGCAGGCGATACCCTCATTCATGATCGCTTCGCGATCACCTTCAGGCAGATGCTTGGGCACAAAGCCGCCTTTGGCGCCGGTTGGGACGATCACCGTATTCTTCACTATCTGTGCTTTCATTAATCCAAGCACTTCAGTACGGAAGTCTTCGCGCCGGTCCGACCAGCGAATACCGCCGCGTGCGACATCGCCGCCACGCAGATGCACACCCTCAACACGTGGCGAATAGACAAAAATCTCGAATTTTGGTTTCGGCAGCGGTACTTCGGTCAGCTGGCTCGGATCCAGTTTGATCGAAATGCAGGATTTCGGATTTCCGTCTTCATCGACCTGGAAGTAATTGGTACGAAGCGTTGCGCTAACTGCACCGGAGAACGCAGTGAGAATCCGATCCTCATCCAGGCTCTTGGCACGCGCAATCGACCTCGCAATTGCTGCGGTGCATGATTCGAGCTCACTCGCACGTTTTTGCTTCTTCAGTTTCGGATCGAACTGCAACTCGAACTGCCTGACAATTTTGCACGCGAGTTTTGAATGCGCGACAAGTACTTCTTCCATCGAATTCTGGCTGTACGGAATCCGGAGCTGCAGGATGTACTTCGCGTAACAACGGATCAGCGATGTCTGGCGCGCGTCCAGACCGGCTTTGAGTATCAGCTCATTGAAATTGTCACTTTCCGACTCGCCTGTCAGAGCCTGGCGGAATCCTTCCTGAAATCGTTCAGCCACCGCTTCAATATCGAATCCATTGGTTTCTTCGAACCGTAACTCGAAATCCTGAATCCAGAACGATTCGCCGCTGCGCAAATCAACTTTGTATGGATGTTCGCTGTAAACGTCCGTACCGAGGTCTTCGAGTATCGGCAAGACGCCCGACAGTGGTAACGGCTCGCCACTGCGGAATGTCCGGAAATGCACGCGTTCGTCTGATTTCTCGTCAGGTCGATGCAGTAAAAGAAAGTTTTCGTGTTCGCCCTTCAATAGTCCATCGATGCGCTTGACATCGAGGCAGGCAATACGGGGTGACGTTTCTCCTTCATAGGCTTGTGTGAAGCTTTCCCCATACTCGCGAAACAGCGTAAAGCCCTCGTCTTGCCCGAATCTTTCGATTAACTGATCTCGCAGCTTGTCTTGCCAGGACACCACCGTGTCCTCGATACGTTTCTCAATTTCTTCGATGTTGATTTTGGGGCGGTCGCCGGTGCCAATTCGAACAATCGTGTGCATGCGAGCAAGCGGAGATTCAACAATTTGCACGCTGGTATCTACGGATATGCCGCGGAATTCCTTGAGCAGGATTTTCTCGACACTGTGGCGCACCGCCGTCGTGTATTTCTCGCGCGGAATATAGATGATGCAGGAAAAAAAACGCCGGAAAGGGTCGCGTCTCAGGAAAAACTTGATGCGCCGCCGGTCCTGCAAGTTGAGAACGCCATCGGTAGTGCGCACGAGATCCTGTACAGAGCCTTGGAACAGTTCATCACGCGGGAATGAATCCAGAATATGTGTCAGCGCTTTGCCACGGTGTCCGGCCGGATCGAGTTCCATTTGTTCGAGAACTCGCTCGACCTTTAGTCGAAGCAGCGGAATGTTTCGCGGGCTCTCGCTGTAAGCGATTGATGTGAACAGCCCGATAAAACGACGTTCGCCCGCAGGATTACCCTGATTGTCATACACCTTGACGCCAATGTAATCGAGGTAGCTATGGCGATGAATCGTGGATCGTGAATTGGCTTTCGTAATGATCAATGGATCTTTCGAGCGCGTATGGCGCATCATCGCGCTGGTCAGCTCCACTACACGCGTGCCGCGGTCCTCATTCGACAAAACGCCAAGCCCACTGCCTTTTACGGCGACCAGGTAGGTCTTCTCGCCGCGCTTGCGGAGCTTGTATTCGCGGTAGCCGAGGAAGGTGAAGTGGTCGTCGGCAAACCATTGCATCAATGCATTGCTTTCCATCCGCAGGGCGGCGTCCGCCGGTCCCCGGTTCAGCGACGATGCCGATTCAAGCATTTTGTCGCGCATCTTTCGCCAGTCACGGACCGCCACGCGCACGTCGGCCAGCACTTTGCGAATTTCATGGTCGAGCAAGTCGAGATGTTGCTTGTCCGCCTCGCGGTCGACCACGAAACGAACATAGGATTCGTCGCGCCCGCTCTTGCTTCCTGGTTTTTCGATACTCGTCAGCCGACCACGGCTGTCGCGTTGCACCCGGTAGATTGGATGCACGGTCATGTGGATTGCGAGTCCGTGGCGATTAATCGCCGCCGACACTGAGTCGACCAGGAACGGCATGTCGTCATTCACCATTTCCACAATCGTGAATGCCGACTGGTAGCCATGTTGCTTATCGGTCGGATTGAAAATCCGCAGGATCGGTTTTCCCGGTTTCCTGACCCTGGCGTTCTCGAGATGCGCCAGTGCCGCCCGCCCCATGATTTTCGGAGACCGGCCAGCCATGTCTTCGTAGGGAACGTTGCTGAAGTACTTCCGCAGGTAGTTATCGATGTCCTTGCGGCTTTTCAGGGTTTTCGACGCAGGTTTGGCCGCAACGATCTCGCCGATCAGGCGATTCGTTCTGTCGCTGGTGCGACGATGCTGCTTTTTGGACACTGCAAGCAGACCCCTGCCTTGAATTTGTCTAAATGGAGCGAATTGGGTGAGACTCTATACCCGTTTACTCAGGCAATTCCAAGTCCTGTATCACAGCCGCAAGAAAGCGGGCCGCTTCACCGCCGGTTATGCATCGATGATCGAAGCTCAGTGACAGCGGAATCCTTCTGTGTACCTCGATTCCGCCCATTACCGCGACGACATCATGCTGCAGTTTTCCGGTGCCAAGAATGCCGACAGTGGGTGGCACCATCAGGGGCGTTGCGTAACGTCCCGCCATCATTCCGAAGTTGGATAAGGTGAAGGTGTAATTGATCATATCCTGCGGCGCCACGGTTCGTTTTCGCGTGGCTTGCTTCAGGTCTTCGACGGCCGCCCGGATGTCGCCGATGCTCATCGCTTCAACATTGCGGATAACAGGCACAATCAATCCATCCTCGGTATCCACGGCCAGCGCAATATCGACCCGGGATTCGGTCTCATGAGTCATCGTGTCGGCGTCATAGAAGCCGTTCAGTCCTGGCTCGGCGACGCAGCCGGCAACGATTGCCCGGAGGAATCTCGCGGTCATACTTCGTTTGTTGATCCATTCGTGAATGTCCGCGTCGTCAAACAAAGTGCACAGCGCAACTTCGTCGCGGAAATTGCTCATGCTCTGCGCCATCACGCGGCGTGGTCCACGCAACTGGTCAGACCGACCGACAATTGCTTTCGGTCTTGACGAACGCGAACGCGCCTGGACCTTGTCTTTGGCCACGAAACTTTCCAGGTCACCGCCAGTGATCTGCCCGTTTTTGCCGGTTGGGACGATATCAGCGAGGTCAATTCCAAGCCGTTTGGCCTGGGTACGAACAGATGGCGTAGCTTTGATCCGTCCCTGCTTCTGCCGCCGGCTGCTGCCGGCAACAGCCGTTTCCTGCAACACTTCGCCACCCGTCGGGACATTGCCGACCACGGTCGCCGCATCTTCGGTGGCAACCACTTCGGGTTTGGCAGCGGCTGTCGCCGAGATTGAAAAATCGACGAGAGGAGCACCGGTTGCCACAATGTCACCGGCGCGCGCGTAAAGTTTCTCGACAACGCCGGTATAAGGGGAGGGTACTTCGACAACTGCCTTTGCGGTCTCTACAGAAACCAGCAGGTCATCGGTCTTCACGGAGTCTCCCTCCGCGACATGCCAGGAGACGATCTCCGCTTCCGGCAAACCTTCGCCCAGGTCGGGCAGGTTGAACGTCGTCACTGACTGGCCTCTGACGCAATTCTAATCATGCAGGGTTGCTCCGATCGCATCCGTAATCTTCTTGACACTCGGCAGGTAGTCCATTTCGCGCCGAAACAGTGGCATCACTACATCATAGCCGGTGACGCGGCAAATCGGTCCCTGTAGATCGTACATGCCTTTCTCCGCAACTATCGCTGCGATCTCGGCGCCGACTCCGCAGCTGCGAGCTGCCTCATGCACGATAACCAGCCGCCCGGTCTTTTCAACTGACTCGAGTATGGTTTCGTAATCGATGGGGCTTATGGTGGCCAGGTCGATTACTTCACAGCTGATGCCATTTCTTGCCAGCTGATCGGCGGCTTTCATCGTTTCGAAAATCATGGCGCCCCACGTGACAACGGTGACGTCGCTTCCTTCCCGTAGTGTGTAACAGACGTCCATCGGCAATGCCTTGCCATTGTCTTCCACCTCCTGCTTGTTCAGGCGGTAGATGCGTTTGGGTTCCAGGAAGATAACGGGGTCCGGGTCCCGGATAGCGGCAAGCAGCAGGCCATATGCCCTGGCAGGCGACGAAGGAATGACAACCCTGATGCCGGGCATGTGTGCGAACAGGGCTTCGGTGCTTTCCGAGTGATGTTCCGGCGCATGTATACCGCCACCGTAGGGTGCACGCAGCACCATCGGACACGTCAGTCGACCACGTGTGCGATTTCGCATCCGGCCTGCGTGATTGATGATCTGATCGACCGTCGGATAAATAAAACCCATGAACTGAATCTCGGCGATCGGTCGCATGCCCTGGGCCGCCATTCCGATCGAGATGCCTGCGATCATGCCCTCAGCAAGAGGCGTGTCCTGGACCCTGTCCTCACCGAAGCGCTTTTGCAGGCCGGCAGTGGCACGAAAAACGCCACCGTTGACGCCAACGTCCTCGCCGAGAATGACAACGCCGGGATCGTGTTCGAGCTCCCAGGCCATGGCCATCGTCAACGCATCGATGAGCGTTACTTCAGCCATGTTCGCCGCCATTGGTGTCCGCGTAGCGGATGGCATGGTCGCGCTGTTCTTCGAGCGCTTCCGGTAAATCCTGGTACATGTAGTCGAACATCGCCTCGACCGGCGGCTTCGGCGTATTCAGGTATTTTTGTACGGCGACGTCGACCTTGTCGGCGGCATCTTCGAGCAGCGCTTTTTCTTTTGCCTCGTCCCAAACACCAAGGTCGGTCAGGTATTTTCTGAGGCGAATCAGTGGTTCGACTTTTCGGGCGGATTCAACGTCTTCCTTTTTGCGGTAGCGGCTGGCGTCGTCTGCAGTGGTGTGATCGCTCAGGCGATACGTAACCGCCTCAATCAGGCAGGCCCCTTCGCCCTTGCGCGCACGCGCCAGTGCCCGCTCGACCCAGTGACGAACGGCGATCACATCGTTGCCGTCCACCTGGATGCCCGGTATGCCTGCAGCAACCGCTTTTTGCGCAAGCGTTTCTGTAGCTGTTTGCTGTTCGATGGGAACTGAAATCGCCCACTTGTTATTGACGACAATAAACACGACCGGAAGATTGCGGGCGCCGGCGACATTCATCGCTTCGTAAAACGCACCTTCGGACGTTCCGCCGTCTCCGTTCAGCGAAACTGCACAATGCGATTCGCCACGCAGCTGAAAAGCCATTGCCGCACCGGCAGCATGTAAACACTGAGTTGATATGGGTACGCAATAAGGGAAATCATTTTTGGTATCGGCGAAATCGCTGCCGCGTTCGTCGCCGCCCCAGTAGAGGAGTAATTCCTCCATCCTGACACCGCGACTGAGCATCGTTCCGGTTTCGCGATAGCTTGGCGCCATGACATCACCTTTCAGCATCGCAGCGGCGACGCCGACGTGGGTTGCTTCATGACCGAGTGAGGACGCATATGTTCCGAGTTTTCCGGTCCGTTGCAGGTTCACGGCCTTGGTATCAAAAACCCGCGTCTCCGTCATCGCGCGGTACAGTTCAATCAGGGTGTCTGTATCTTTTGCGAGCTCCGGAATATCAGAGCTCGGTTTGCCTTCCGGATCCAGAAACTGGCTGTACTGGACCTCGAAATCCGCAATGGTTTCCAAGAAGTGCTCCAAGTTGGGATCCGGCAGGAATCTTGTTGGTTATCCGCATCACACCGCAGCGGATTTTCTGCCAGTCACCCTGTACGCGACGGGCCGCGATTATAACCCAAGCTTTGAAGTGTGTTGCAATCCGCGTTTACCGACATTGTGGTAGCAGCAAGTCGATCCAGCGATGTCGTGCAATGGGAATATTTTAAGGCGAATTAAAAAAATGCGTGCAAACTGGCAACGCGTCAGGGCGCGCCAATCAAACGGGCGCGCGCCAGCAGCCGTTCGATGACTTCGTTCAGTACGCGAATCTGGTCGTCCGACAAGCCGTGCAAAAGATCGTCCTCGATGCCGAGTGCCAGCGGGGCGATCTCGTCGTGAACTTTTCGTCCGTCCTCGGAGAGGTTCAGGATCGAACGACGCCGATCGGCGTCGGCAAATTCGCGGTCAATGCGTCCACTCTTGATCAGCTTGGTCACGGCCCGGCTGACCGCGACTTTGTCCATCATCGTTCGTTCGGCGACCTCGACCGCCGAAAGGCCCGGAAACCGGCCGAGTATGGCGATGACGCGCCACTCCGGAATGGTCAGGCCGAAGCGCTGATCGTAGGCGCGGGCAATCGACGTACTGACTGTATGCGACAGGATCGCCAGCCGGTACGGCAAAAAATCCTCTAAAATCAGGTCTCTATCGTTTTTCTTGTTCATTCATGGACACCGCGGCTGCCTCCGGGCCGGCAATACTACTGCAAGCATCAAATAAGTGTAACAGGCGGCAGGACCGGCAGTTTGCAGCGCGAGTCAGGCCAGGTGGGCAGCGTGCAGGTAGTCGTTCGACTGCATCTCGGTTAGCCGGCTGGCTGTTCGTTCGAATTCGAAACGCAGTCGATTGCCCTGATAAAGTGCATCGACATTTGCGGCAGCTGAAATGATTAGTTTGACCTTTCGGTCATAGAATTCGTCCACCATCGCAATGAAACGTCGTGCCGCATTTTCCAGTTCCCGGTTCAGCACCGGCATATCCGAAACAATTACGGTCGGATACCAGCGCGCGATCTCAATGTAATCTTCCTGGCTGCGTGGTCCATCGCAGATGTCCATAAAGTCGAACCAGACTACACCCTTGGCGCAGCGGCGAGATTGCACGTCACGTCCGAGAACATCGAGTACATGTTGTTCGACGATTTCTCCGGACGCAATCTCTTCGAAGTAATGCATAAGCTTCACATCTGCTTCGTCTCCCGACGGCGTTAAGAAAGTCCCTGCTTCCTGCAACAGTTTGAGGCGATAGTCCGTGCCACCATCGAGTTCAATGACGTTTGTATACTTTTCCAATAGCGCGATTGCCGGTAAAAATCTTTCACGTTGCAGGCCGTCTTTATATAAATCCGCCGGTTGGGCGTTGGAAGTCGTCACGAGGATTACGCCACGCTCAAATAGACCTTCGAGCAACCTGCCGAGAATCATCGCATCACCAATATCACTGACGAAAAATTCATCAAAGCAAAGTACGCGGGTCTCATCGGCGATGTCCTCAGCAACGCGATCCAGTGGATCTTCAACATCTTCCAAAGTCTTCAGGCGCGCGTGAATGTCACGCATCATGCGGTGGAAATGGATGCGTTTCTTTTTCTCGATTCTTAGCGAA
>Ga0224508_10002455_pt1 | contig 15729 bp, 10 predicted proteins | sample SF_Jan12_sed_USG_4_FD_170157 | JGI IMG/M metagenome (GOLD analysis project Ga0224508, IMG submission 170157) | Sediment microbial communities from San Francisco Bay, California, United States - SF_Jan12_sed_USGS_21 | ecosystem: Environmental > Aquatic > Marine > Sediment | place: USA... | reverse complement strand
TTACTGGAATTATAGTCGTCTGGAACCATGCTCTAAAGGCCATTGGGAAAAACGATTCATTATACCATCAGATGGACCTCGCCTTGTTCCACGTGGAACACCGGGAAACCCGGATCCGGGCGTAGCGCATCGATCGACAGACCGGTCAGAATCTGTTGCGAGTTGAGGCGATCGAGCGCCTCTTTGAGCCGAGACTGGGCGTCCTGATCGAGTTCGGCCGATGCATCATCGACCAGAACGGTACTTCGCTGACCCGTCCGTTCTTCAAACAGTCTGACTTGAGCGATCACGAGGGCGGCTGCGACGAGTTTCTGCTGGCCACGGGAGGCTGTTTCGCGGATTCCGCCGCTATCGAATTCGAGCCGGAGATCGGCCCGATGCGGCCCGACCTGAGTAAACCCCAGCGCCCGGTCACGGTCCAGATGCTCGTCGAGTGCGTCGGCCAGGTCGATTCCTGCCCGCCAGCCGGGCCGGTACTGAAGCAGAACGTCATGACCCACCAGCGCCTTGCCCAGATTGGCGGCTATTGAAGCCAGCGCCTCGATGTAGGCGGTTCTGGCGTCGTGGACCGCCGCGGCCGCGGTCAGGAACGGTTCTTTCCAAAGATTGAGCTCTGGCGGCGAAACGCCGGTTTTCAGCGCCGCATTGCGCTGGCCCAGCACGCGGCGGTAGTGCCGCCAATCCGTTAAAAATTGATGTTCCACGTGGAACACGCCGGCATCGACATAGCGGCGGCGCTCGCTGGGCCCGGCCTCGATCAGCTGGTGCAGCCGTGGATCGATGACATGGACCGGCAGCAGCCGCAGCATTTCCGCCTGGCTCTTGACCGCCTCACCGTTCAGTTGGCTACTCAGATGGCCCTGGGCGAACTCTAAGCCCAGGCGATGAACTTGCCCCTCCAAGTCCCGAACGCGGCCAAACACGCTCAGCTGTTCGCTCTGATGGCCCACCAGCCGGGCGGTTTGACGCAAGCGAAACGAGCGGCCGCGCGCCAGCAGGTAAATCGCCTCCAGGAAGCTGGTCTTGCCAGCGCCGTTAGGACCCCACAGGTAGTTTCGCTCGGGATTGAGATCGACAGCCACCTGGCTCAGACAGCGCACCGCGTCGATTCGCAGGTGCTCGAGACTCATCGGGCTTGCTGTCGCCGGAACGCTTGGCCCTAAAGTCTCATCGGCATGACGACGTATTTCACCTGGTCTTTTTCCGGTGAAATGATCAGGCAACTGGAGTTCGAATCGGTGATATGAAGTTCGACCTCCTGGCTGTCTGTCGCCGCGAGTGCTTCCAGTAAGTAATTGACATTAAAGCCAATTTCCATCGATTCACCCTGGTATTCCAGCTCTACGGTCTCGGTGGCTTCTTCCTGGTCGGGATTATTCGCGGAGATCGTGACGCTGCCGTTTTCGAGCTCCAATCGGACGCCCCGGTATTTTTCGTTCGAAAGAATTCCGGTTCGTTGCAGCGCGTGTCGCAACAGGTCGCGGTCCGCCTTGATGACGTTTGGCGCCTTTTCCGGAATTACTCGCTCATAGTCGGGAAACCGCCCGTCGATGAGCTTGGATGTCAGTTTGACGCCTTCACAGTCGACCCGAATGTGATTTGAACCAAGCACGACCGTCAATTCTCCCTCGCCGTCCAACAGCCGGTTTAATTCCAATACCCCTTTGCGCGGGACGATGACCTGTTCGTTCTTGCCGGCTGCCGCCGTCAGTTCCACTTCAGCGAGTGCCAGGCGGTGCCCGTCGGTCGCGACCGTTCTGAGGAGTTTGCCTTCGGTCTCAAACAGCAAACCGTTCAGGTAATAACGCACGTCCTGCTGCGCCATCGAGAACTGGGTCTTTTCGATTAACCAATGCAGATCCGTCTGCGCGACACCCAGGCTGTGTTCGTCCGCAATGTCTTCGACAACCGGAAAATCTGCCGCTTGCAGTGTCGACAACGTAAATCGGCTTCTTCCCGCCTTTATCGTCAATCGATCGCCACTGAGACTGACATCGACCTTGCAACCGTCCGGCAGTGCTTTGCAGATATCGTAGAACTTGCGGCCGGGAACTGTCACTTCTCCCGCCGTCGCCTTATCGACTTCGGTATTGGCGACTAACTCGACCTCGAGATCTGTTGCCGTGATGCTGAGCTTGCCTTCCTCTGTTCGCAACAAGACGTGCGAAAGGATTGCCATCGTCTGGCGGCGCTCGACGACACCGATGACGGCCTGTAGCGGCTTAAGTATCGATTCCCGAGTTGCGCTGAACTTCATCTTAAGAATTACCTGTTCTTTAAGAAATAGTAGTAGTTATAGTCTTTAGAAAATCCGTGGAGAACCCAATATTATCTTTTAATATCATAAGGTTACAAAAACATAACTGGTTTGCATACTGGTCGCCATCCTGTGGCTGACCTGTGTACAAAACCGACTCTCAAAACTGTTCACCCTTTATCCACAGCTAAGTCGTCAGGGTTCTGTACAGGTTGTGATAGTCCTCATCTACGCGCGTTTCTGTTTCGCGCAGTTCCGCAATGCGTCGGCAAGCATGCAACACCGTCGTGTGGTCTCGGCCACCGAAAGCGTCGCCGATTTCAGGCAGGCTATGCCGCGTTAATTCTTTCGACAGCGCCATCGCAATTTGTCGCGGTCGTGCAATCGATCGGCTGCGGCGCTTCGATAACAGTTCGGCGATTCGGATCTTGAAATATTCGGCAACCGTCTTTTGAATGTTGTCGATCGTGACAAGCCTGTCCTGTGACGCAAGCAAGTCCTTCAGTGCTTCTTTCGTGAATTCGAGATCGATATCCCGGCCAGTAAATTCTGCCGTTGCGATAACCCGCCTGAGCGCACCTTCGAGCTCACGGATATTGGAACGAATACGTTGCGCAATAAAAAAGGCGACTTCCTCGGGCAGGTCGGTCCCGATTGCATTCGCTTTACTCATCAGGATCGCCACGCTGGTTTCAAGTTCCGGTGGTTCGATCGAAACTGTCAGGCCCCACCCAAAACGAGATTTCAGTCGCTCCTCGAGGCCATCGACCTCTTTCGGGTAGCGATCACAGGTTAAGATGACCTGGCGCTGACCTTCTAGTAACGCATTGAAAGTATGGAAGAATTCCTCCTGAGAGCGCTCCTTGCCGGCAAAAAACTGAATGTCGTCGATCAGCAGGGCATCGAGTGTGCGGTAAACGCTTTTGAACTGCGCAATTCGATTGTGCTGCAGCGCGCTGACCATGTCGGAGACAAAACGCTCCGAGTGGATGTAGGTGACCTTGGCGTGCGGATCGCGATCCACGATCAGGTTACCGACCGCATGCATCAGATGCGTTTTGCCCAGCCCAACCCCGCCGTAAATGAACAACGGGTTGTAGGCGAGTCCCGGATTCATACCGACCTGGTGAGCCGCGGCTCGACCCAGCTGGTTGCTCTTGCCCTCGACGAAATTGGCAAACGAGAAGCTGCGATTCAACCGGCTTTCGCTCAATGAGCGAACCGGCCGCGCGTCGGCTCCATCGGGCCGTGCTGTCGAAATCACCGAATGGCCGCCGACCTCAATCGTGATCCGCGTTTCCTGGTCCGGGTTATAACGGCGGCAATAGCGTTTCAGATCGTCGAGGCTATGGCTCTCAACCCAGTTCACGACGAAGCGGTTGGGCGCCAGTAAACGCAATTCCTCATTTGATTCAACGGCCTGCAGCGGCCGAATCCAGGTATTGAAATCCTGTTCAGGCAGATCGCCTTCCAGAGCGCTTAAGCACTTTTTCCAAAGGGACGGGATTGCCGCCGAGTTCTCTGCCACGGTGTTCTTTTTGCGGACAAGTAAGGGTCTAAAGACCGGGGAAATTGCAGTCTAATACGAGCGCCGTGTACTTATCCACAAGCATCGAAAAACTCTTGAATAGTTGACAGCGAAGAGTCCCGGGCGTAGAGTTTCCGGCTCTCTGCGCCCCGCGCATCCAATTGTTTTTGCAAGCGCTTTTCTACCGCGAGCCAGTAGTTTATGAAGAGAACCTTTCAACCCAGCAACCTGCGCCGCAAGCGCACCCATGGATTCCGTGCCCGCATGGCAACCCGCGGCGGCCGCAAAGTGCTGAACAGACGGCGCGCCAAGGGGCGGGCCAAGCTCTGTCCCTGACACTGTCGCGAGACGCAATCGGTGTCCTGTGGCAGCCTTGAGTACAGCCTTTCCCCGTAGCGACAGACTGTTAGCAGGCGCAGATTACTCGCGTGTATTCGGCGGTGCCGACCGGTCGTCCGACCGCTTCTTTACCGTTCTCGGCAAGCTCAACGAATTGTCCCGAACGCGCCTCGGCCTCGCGGTTTCGCGCCGCGTCGCACCGCGTGCGGTCGATCGAAATCGCTTACGCCGAATGGCAAGAGAGTCTTTCCGCCACCTTGAACTCGCGCCACTCGATTACGTCGTCGTCGCCAAAAGAGATGCCATCCACGCAACGAAGCCAACGCTTCGGGTCAGTCTCGACCGGCACTTCAACCGCCTGAGCGAACGAGCTTAAAAGCACCAGAGATGGACAGGATTCGCTTCGGTTTGTGGTTTGGATTGCTGGCCTCTGTCTGGATCAGTTACACGACCTGGATCGAGGATAACCAAACAGAAGTCCCGGTCGCGGCGATCCAAGACCAACCGGCCCTGGATTTGGACGAACTGCCATCGGCCCCGACGGATGGCGATCTTCCACAGATCGGTGGCGAAGAAAGTACGGTACCGGCCCTGACGGAAACCGAGGAGCCCGCTTCGATCGGCCGCCTGGTCACCGTGAAGACCGATGTCCTCGACCTGGTCATCAATCTGGACGGCGGTGATCTCGTCCGTGCCGATGTGTTGCGGTATCCAGTGGATAAAGAAAATCCCAATGTGCCGGTTCGATTGCTCGACTACACGGCAGAAAATCTCTGGGTATTTCAAACCGGACTCGTTTCTCGCCCGGATACGCCCGCGCCAACTCACCAACAGGCTTACTCAGCTGACAGCGATAGCTATCAACTGGCCGATGGTGCCGACACACTTGAAATCCGGCTGAGCTGGACGGGGCCGGATGGCTTAAGCGCGGAAAAGGTCTATACCTTCCGGCGCGGCCAATACGCAATCGATCTCAATCTTGTCGTTCGCAATCAGGGCACGGACGCCTGGCCTGCGCGAGCCTACGCCCAGATGACGCGGTTCCACCGTCCGGTTGATCGTTCATTCATGTCGGTGGATTCCTACTCGTTTACCGGCCCGGTGCTGTACGACGGCGATCAGTACGAAAAAATCGATTTCGACGACATTCAGAGCGAGCCGATCGAACAGATCGTTGCTAACGGGTGGCTTGCGAGCATTCAGCACCATTTTCTCGGTGCCATCGTACCGTTGACCGAAGAGGCGACGTCTTATGAGGCCAGGACGCTCGGCGCCAACTATCGCCTGCGTGCACTGAGCCCGGATAAGTCCGTTGCCGCCGGCGGCGAAATGTCTTATCCGCTGAGGCTCTTCGTCGGTCCTAAACTTCAGGATCAGTTGTCGGCCGCAGCGCCCGATCGCGAGCTCAGGCTCACGGTGGACTACGGCATGTTGACCGTTTTGTCGCAGCCCTTGTTCTGGGTCCTCGATCTGATCCATGGCTGGGTCCTGAACTGGGGTCTGTCGATCATCCTGACGACGTTCTGTATCAAGCTCGTGTTTTACAAGCTGACGGCGACCAGCGGTCGGTCGATGGCGAAGATGCGCAAGCTGGCCCCGCGCATGAAAGCCCTCCAGGAAACGCATAAGGAAGACCGCCAGGCTTTGAGTCAGGCGATGATGGCGCTGTACAAGAAAGAGAAGGTCAATCCAGCCGCCGGTTGTTTGCCGATTCTCGTCCAGATGCCATTCTTTTTCGCGTTCTACTGGGTATTGATCGAAAGTGTGGAAATGCGTCAGGCGCCGTTTGCGCTTTGGATTTCCGATTTATCCGTGCGTGATCCGTTTTTCATCCTGCCGCTGTTAATGACCGGTGCGATGCTGTTCCAGATGCGCCTCAATCCAGCGCCGCCGGATCCGGTACAGGCCAAAGTGATGCAGATTATGCCGATCGCTTTCGGTTTCATGTTTGCGTTTTTCCCGGCGGGTCTCGTGCTTTACTGGCTGACCAATACAGTCGTCTCAATCGCTCAGCAATGGCGAATCAACAAGCTCGTCGCGATGGAAGCCTGAGCGGCGACACGATTGCCGCGGCTGCAACGGCAGCTGGCCAGGCTGCAATCGGCGTTATCCGAGTTTCCGGACCGAAAGCGGCTGAGATAGCCCAACAGGTTTGTAATAAGCCGCTTACACCCAGGCGGGCAGAATTCTGCCGCTTTCGCTCGGCCGACGGTGAATCGATCGACGAGGGTATCGCGCTTTTCTTCCCGGCGCCGGCATCGTTTACGGGCGAAGACGTCGTCGAACTCCAGTGCCACGGATCGCCCGTTGTTATCGACTGGCTCCTTGAAGTGATTTACCACTGCGGCGCTCGTCCGGCTGCTGCCGGTGAATTCTCGCTGCGCGCCTTCTTGAATGACAAGCTCGACTTAACCCAGGCCGAAGCGATTGCCGATCTGATCGAAAGTGGATCGCGCCGAGCGGCGAAAGCCGCTGGTCAATCGTTGATCGGAAGATTTTCAGCTCGCGTCGGCGAACTGCAGGCGGAGCTGACCAAGTTAAGAGTCCTATGCGAAAGCTGGCTCGATTTTCCGGATGAGGATATCGATCACGCAGCCAACGAAGAACTGGATCGCCGATGGCACCAGGTACTCGCAGTGATCGATCAAGTCCTGCACGACGCGTCGCACGGCAAAAAGCTCAGTGACGGCGTGAATATTGCGATCGCCGGCTTACCGAATGCCGGCAAGTCGAGCCTGTTGAATCAACTGGCCGGGGCCGATTCCGCGATCGTGACGGAGCAAGCCGGCACTACGCGAGACACGATTAAGGAAACACTGATTCTCGATGGCGTTTCTCTGACGCTCGTCGATATGGCTGGGCTACGCGATACGGAGGACCTCATCGAAGTGGAGGGGATTCGCCGTGCCCAACTCGAAATCGGAGCCGCCGACCATGTGCTTTGGGTCGCCGATGTTCGCGATGGCATCGAGGCAGCCCAAATTTCTGCGCACCGTTTGATACCGGAGGCGAAGGACTTCAGTTTAGTGCTGAACAAGATCGACTTGATCGACGGCGAGCCTCGGCAGTTCGATGATGATGGTGTGGTGATCGCCTTGTCGGCGAAGACCGGCAAAGGTATCGACGCGCTGGTGCAGCATTTGAAATTTGTTGCTGGGCTCGACCAGGCAAGCGACGGGAGCTTCAGCGCGCGCCGTCGGCATATCGAAGCGCTGCAACAAGCCCGTGACCGAATCGCTGCTGCCGGGCCATTGCTGTCGACCGGACTCGAGCTGGCCGCCGAGGAACTCAAAGGCGCCCAAGTGCATTTGGATGAGCTGACCGGCGAGCACACCAGTGATGACCTGCTTGGGGAGGTTTTCTCCAGCTTTTGCATCGGAAAGTAGCCGGGTGGCCAATCCACTTTTGAGAAAAGACGCCGAAAGGCGTTAGGTATAATTGAGTTTACGCAGCCGAGCGACAGCAAAACACCATGAAAGTCTCGATCACTTATTGCGTTCTTTGAAGCTATTTACCGCGCGCTTCCAGTTTGGCAGCGACATTGGAACGGCAGTTCGACGCTAAGGTGGATTTGGTCGAGGGCGAAAAGGGCATTTTCGATGTCGTCGCCGAAGACAAGCTCATCTTTTCGAAACACTCGGTTGGCCGGTTCCCCGAGGACAAAGAGATAGTCGACGCACTGCGCCAACTTTAAGCTTCTTATCCTCTTAATCCCCTACGAACCGCATCGATGTCGGCTTCATGATCAGCCAGAGAGACCGCAGAGTCGTTGCACGCGGCAATGCCGAGCCGTTGCAGCAGCGGACAGCAACGCTTGGTCAGACACGAGGTACTCCCATCAAAATAAGTCAGTCAACCCGCTTTTCGGGTCATGCGCTGCGCTTCGGCCGTCCCTGCCAGGCGACCGGCAATCGGCTCACACTAGCCAGATCGCGAGTCAGCTCAGCGGTGCGCGAAACCTCGACGTTATCTCCGCCGAATTGTTTTGCCAGGCACATCGTCTTTTCCGTTCGGGCGAGCAGGCTGTCGACCGTGTCGTCACCCTTAAAAGCGGCGACAGCGATCGAAGCCGTAATTGTCGCTTTATCCTGCCCCACCGCAGAAATACGTTGCCTTACGATATGAGCAAATTGCTCGGCCCGATCCAGCCGGCAGCCGGGCATCAGCAGCATCAGGCTGTCGCCGTCGTAGCGACCCATCAGGCAACGCAGGTTGCCCCATTGTTGTTGGTCGAGTGTGCTGCGAATCGCTTCGGCGGCTTCGGCCAGCAGTGTGTCGCCGGTGCTCGTCCCGTGTTGTTCATTAACCTTGCGCAGTTGATCGATGTCGACCAGACAAACGCAGAATGGCTTGCCCACCTCGAGGCCGAAGCGGCACTCTTCAGCGAGCAGGTTCAGGAAATAGGGTCGCGTAAAGGCACCCGTTAATCCGTCGCGCGCGGAGTATCGGCTGCGAATCGTTGTTTCGGTGCTTTCTGGCATCTGTTTCGGGCGTCGCCCCTGCATGGAAAACGCCGCCAGATTGCCAGTGATTTTCGCACTGCTGCGTGAAGCTCCTCTCAGATGCGCCACGCCTCAATTGACATAAGCGAAGCAGTCTCTCTAGCCGAGCAGTGCTTCACGTTTATAGAGCTTTATCGCGATCAACGACAACAGCCCCGCATAGAACAACGTGCTGATGACTGACTGCGCCATCATTAGCGGATCAATCGGCCCCTGCTTGATCAGTTCCGTGATCAACAGATGCTGACTCATGCTCGGCACCCACATTAACGCCTGGGTTGGCCGGACGTTCATGATCGTCGCGAGCGCGACCGGAAGGGTTGGCACGATCAACAACAGGCCGAGCCACGTTTGTGCTTCTTTGTAGCTCTTGGTGTAGGAAGCGACCAGAGTCATCAGAAAAGCGCCAAGTACGGCGAAGGGCGCCAACAGAAAGAATGCGAACACGGCGGTGATCGGGGTAAAGCCTGAAGTCATGCCAAGTTCGTCCAGTGGCAGATACGGTAGCGCAATACCAAACCCGACCAGCGTCAGGGCAAGCGATACCAGCATAAAGGTTACCGTCGCCGCGACTTTGCCGAGCAACAGGCTGGTGCGCGAAACCGGTATCGTCAACAGCGGTTCCAGCGACTTGCGTTCGCGCTCGCCGGCCGTTGTATCGATTGCGAGATACATGCCGCCCATCAGCACCGCGAACAGCAAAAAGTAAGTCAGAATGCCGAGCACCAGCGCCGATCGCCCGGTGGCCGTAGAAATGTCGTAGGCATCTACGATAATCGGTCGAACGACCGCCGGGTTCACGCCGCGAGCGAGTAGTCGCAAGCTGCCGATGCGTTCGCCATACGCCCTGATAGCCGATTGCACGCGCTGCACACGTTCCGTGTCGCGCGAGTTCGAACGATCGAAAATTATCGTGACACGTGCCGGCTCGTCACCGCCCAGATTGTCGGCGAAAGAGTCTTCGATGATGACGGCATAGCCGTACTCGCCATTGGCGACGGCGATTGCGGCGGAGTCCAGGTCGATGATGCCGTGCTCTGGATCGGGATCGATTCCTCTCGCCGCGAGAAAGGCTTCGAGATTCTCCGCGGCTTCGATGCCGACAATCGGAACGGTCAGTTGCTGTTCAACTGCCGAAACCGTGCGATCGACGACGATTTGAATCATCGCCACGAACATCAATGGCGCGAATATCGGCCCGAATGCGAGGGTCGAGAACATCGTTCGCCGGTCGCGAAAGTTATCGATGATTTCTTTCCGACAGACTGCAGCGATCGGGTTCACGCGGTCGCTCCGGTACGCGACTCAGCAGAGTTCACCGCATCGACAAACACCTGCTCAAGATCATCCTCGCCATATTGCTCAGCCAATTGGGCCGGCGTTCCGGAGGCGGCCAGCCGGCCATGGGCAATGATGACGATCTGGTCGGCAAGCGCGGCAATCTCCTGCATGACGTGACTGGAAAGCAGGATGCAGCAGCCCTGCTCGCGCAATTCGGTTAACCATTGGCGAAGATCGCGTGTCGCCATGACGTCCAGTCCGCTGGTCGGTTCATCGAGCAGCAGATACTCGGGCTTGTTGACCAGCGCTCGGGCGAGCGCGACCTTGGTGCGTTCGCCCTGAGAAAACCCTTTGGCTCTGCGATTCGCAATTTCGCTGAGATCGAGCCGCTCGACGAGTTCCGCGACGCGCGTGTCGAGCGCTTTGCGCCCGAGCCCGTGCAGATCGCCGTAATAGCGAATGTTCTCAATCGCCGTCAGCTGCGGATAGAGACCGGAGCCGTGCGGCAGTACGCCGGACAGGCGACGAACGGCGAGCGAGTCTGCCGCGACATCGATGCCGCCGATCGAAGCCGTTCCCGCATCCGCGGTCATGACCGTTGAGAGAATGCGTAAGCAGGTCGATTTGCCAGCGCCGTTCGGTCCGAGCAGACCAGTGATCCGGCCGCGAGGCGCTTCGAAGCTCACGCCCTTGAGCGCGCGCACTTTACCGAAGCTCTTTTCGAGTGCCGAAACTTCGATCATCAGGCTTAAGGGTTTGGTCCCTGAAAGTTCAGGAAGAACGGCATCGGCGGTTCGTCGTCGAGGCAGGCCGCATCGATAGCCGATGCATCAACGTTGGCCACGAATTCCTCCATCAGTCGCGGCATACAGCCAACGCCTGCAAGACCATGCCCTTGCCCGCTGCCGATGATATGGCGCGCACGGCTGAGGCCGGCTGCGATGATTCGATCCGCATTGGCCGGTGGCGTGACCGGGTCATGTTCACCAGAGAGCAGCAACACCGGTCGGTCGCTGGCAACGGGTTCCTTAAAGTTGGCATCTATTACACCGGCCGGCCAGGTCTCGCAGATTGCACGGAGCCCATCGACGACGGTTGTACCGAGATAGAGCAGTGCCGTGTCGGAATCGCTGTCGGCCGGAAACCACGGCGCATCTTCCGTGCAGACGACCGCGTTGTGCATCGCGAAACCAAGCGAATCGGAGACGGCCTGGATTTGCAGTTCGGCCTGGGCCGCAAGCGGCAGATAGTTACCCTGATAGGCCGCGTCGATAGTGAGCGGCAACAAAGCGACCGTTGCATCGCTGTAGCTCATCAGACGAACGACACCCTGCAGATGACTCTCGTCGAGCACGATGCTTTTCGGCGCGCCGTTAACCGGGTCATTGATGACGATTTCAATCGATTCGCCGGAAAATCTTGCCCGGAGCGCTGCAAAACGCGGAGCAATATCGGCAAATCGTTCGCCGCAGCCAGGCGCCGCAGCGCAGCGCATGAATATCGCGTCGAGCGCACTTTGCGCATCCGACGCGATGTCCGGACCGAGCGTCAGGTCGGCCGGCACAATACCGTCGAGAATCATCGTGCGGACCCGGTCACCGTGACGACGCAAATAATGTTGGGCGACGCGCGTCCCATACGAGATGCCATAAATATTCCACTCCGCGATTTCGAGGGATTCACGCAGGGTTTCGAGATCGGCAACGGCGACGGTTGTCGTGAAGTAGCGTGGATCGTGATCGAACTCGTCTATGCAGTTGTTGACTGTCGTTCGGATCTCGTCCGGCGTCGCGGTAACCAGTTCAAATTCTTCGGGCAGTTCGCAGTCGAGGCCGGACAGCGAACGACCAGTGCCGCGCTGGTCGAGCAGCAGGATGTCGCGTTCGCGCCGGATCGGCTCAAACGCGCCGCGAGTCTGCAGATAGAGGTCAACGGCACTTCCGCCCGGGCCGCCGTTGATCAATACCAGCGGGTCGGCCGCAGGATTGGCCGTCAGTGCCGGTACGCGGGCAAAGAATAGCTCGAGTTTCTCGCCGTCCGGGTCATCGTAGTTTTCGGGGACTTCAAGCGTTGCACACTGACCAAAAGCCGCTGGCATCGACTCCTGAAGCAATCGACAGGGTGATTCGTCGATGGCGGCTGCCGCGTCGCCGGCATGGAGCGCAATGATCGCAAGCAATAGAGTGGTCAGCGCAAGCGCGAAAAATTGTTTCATTCGAGAGTCGAGCGGGCCGTATTACTGTTCGACTGTTTGTCCGAGCGCTTGCAGGAGCACCCGCTCAGCTTCCGGAAACTCCCGCGAAGCGTTCGCGAGGAATACGCCTCGAGACATCAACAGCGGTGTCCAGCCGAGTGCATTGCTTGGGTCAGGATCAGCGCCCGCATCAATTAAATACTGCGTGATTGAGGCCTGATGCGAAATGATCGACCCGTGCAGGGCCGTCGAGTCATCCCAACGGGGATCGCCGACGCCGAGGTCAGAGATATCGTCGATGTTGAGCGGATAGTAGAGCAGCGTGTACTCGGTCGTGCCCTCCATTGGGAAGTCACCGAAATCAGCGCGCGCATTAACATCGTTGCCGAGCTCGACCGCGAGCTTGACGGCTTCGAGTCGCTCCGTCTCCGAAAGGCCCGTGTGCGGCCCCGGTGTCTCGCCTTCCCAGGTGTCGAGGCCGGCGGCGACCATCAACGGCGTAATGCCGAATCGATTGGGCATCGTCGGATCTGCGCCGCCGTCGGCAAGAATCCGCATCAACGGCGCGTCGCCATTTTTGGCCGCGATGTAGAACGCAGTGGCGCCGTTGAAAGTCAACAGATGTCGGCCGAGCGTCAGCCCGGGCGGGTTTCTCGCCGTTCCACCGAGTTTGTTGAATCGACTTTCCGGCCAGTCGATCCGCACATTTGGATCGGCGCCGGCATCGAGCAGTTGTTGTGCGAGCTCCAGGCTCGTGACCCCGCCGGTCGGCCTGACCGGTGCATCGGCTTCACCGCCGACGGCGGCCGTGCCGGTGGCGCCGGGTTTTCGGAGCCAGGCAATCGTGTGGAATGACGAGCCTCTGGGATCCGGCAGGTTCGCATCGGCGCCGTGGTCCAAAAGCACCGAAGCCACTTCGAAATAGCCGTTGACCACGGCGACATTTAATGCGCTTGTGCCGTCCGGGGCGACAACATCGATGTTAGCGCCGGCGTTGAGCAGTACGTCTAGTGAATCGAGTTTGGCATTGCGGACGGCGAACAGCAGCGGCGTGAAGCCGGCAGTCGATTGCGCCTCGAGTTCGGCGCCATGGTCGAGAAGCAGCAATGCAGCTTGCGCATTGCCATCGCCGGCGGCCCACATCAGCGCCGTCTGGCCTCTGTAGGGTTCGATGACGTTTGGATCCGCGCCGCGCTCAAGAAGCAGAGCGACCGTTTCCGGGCGACCGTTCAGCGCCGCGAGCATCAGCGCCGATTCACCCTCGCTCGAAAGCGCGTTCGGGTCGGCGCCATGATCGAGCAGCGCGTCGACCATCGAGGCGTCGCCGTTGAGGGCGGCGAGTGCGAGCGGCGTCACACCGTTTCGTGTTCTGAGTGCGACCGCGGCACCGGCATCGAGCAGCAAGGCGGCAAGTTCGACATCGCCGTGCTCGACCGCGAAATGCAGTGCGGTAGCGCCATCGCTGGCCGCCTGATTCACGTCGACGCCGTCGGCGACGAGCGCTGCGATGATCACCGCATTGCCGGCGCGTGCCGCCTCGATCAACGGTCCATCAGCGGCGAGGGCAAACGGCGCCGAGGCGAAGCATATGATTGCCGCGGCGAGCGCCACCCAGGCGGTCGGCATCTTGCCGAAACCCGCGCCGGCAATCGCGTTCTTTCCCATTCGACTGTGCATCGGGGCCCCCGTTGGCTCGCCTCAATATACAATGTCCTGAGCAGAACGGGGGAGCGAACGGATGCCCGCGACGCGTAAGCGTCATCGGACCTTAAGAATCGTGGTGGGCGTGTTGGCCGTCGCCATCGCGATTGCGTGGCTCGGCACTCGGTTGTCGCCGGGGCTCCAAAGTTTCGATTCCGATGACGAACTGACCGCCGGTGCGATCAGCGAATATTGCGTCGAGTGTCACAACAGCGTCGATTTCACCGGCGACCTGGCCCTCGACGGCGATGAGCTCGCAGACATCGGGGCGCACGCCGAGATCTTCGAAGCAGTCGTTCACAAGCTCCGAGCCGGAACCATGCCACCCGCGGGTGAGCCGCGGCCTGCCGCAGCGTCTTATGCTGCCATCACCGGTTTTCTCGAGGGCGAACTCGATGCGGCCGCAGCGCTCGCGCCGAATGCCGGCCAGTTGCCACAGCTGCATCGGCTGACACGCACCGAATACCAAAACGCGATTCGCGATCTGCTGGCGCTCGACAACCTGCCGGCCGAGATGAATTATGAGCTGTTGTTGCCAGCCGACAATGCGTCCAGCGGTTTCGACAACATTGCCGATTTGTTGTTCGTTTCGCCGGTCATCATGGAGCGCTATCTTGGTGCGGCTCAAAAGATAGCGCGGCTTGCCGTTGGCGACGTCAACATGCCGACCATGGTCAACATTCATCGCCTGCCGCTGGAGTTGCCGCAGGACGATCCGGTCGTCGGGTTGCCGTTCGGCACGCGCGGCGGATTCGTGACCCACAGTTACTTTCCGCTCGACGCCGACTACGTCTTCGCGATCGAACCCGGCCGCAGTCGCGAGGCACACCAGATTGAGCTGACCATTGACGGTGAGCGTGTGGCTACCGGTGAAACGGGTAGCGGTGATCTCGAGTTTCGGGTGCCTGTGCCTGCCGGCCCACATATCGTCGGCGCGACCTTCGTGCACCGAACGCACGCGCTCGACGAGTCAACGGTCCGCGTCCAGCGCCGCAGCCGCGGCGCGCTGCCGGCCATCGAACTGGTGACGATTTCGGGCCCCTACGAAACCGCCGGGCCGGGCGTGACACCGAGCCGCGAAAAAATATTCGTGTGTTTACCCGAAGCGGCAGCCGACGAACCCGCCTGTGCTCGCGAAATTCTGACAAGCCTCGCGCGACACGCGTATCGACGGCCTGCCACCGACGAAGACATCGAGCCGCTGCTCGACTTTTACGCTGACGCCCGCGCTTCGGGCAGCTTCGATGACGGGATTCAGCGCGCGATCGAGCGGTTGCTCGTCAGCCCGCAGTTTCTGTATCGCATCGAGCGCGTGCCGAATAATGCCCGGTCGGGCGTCGCGTTTAACATCAGCCCGATCGAACTCGCGTCGCGGCTCAGTTTCTTTTTGTGGAGCAGCCTGCCCGACGAGCAGCTGCTGGATCGTGCGATCTCGGGTGAGCTGACCGATGACGCTGTGCTCGAGTCCGAGGTCATGCGCATGCTCGGCGATCCGCGCGCATCGGCGCTGGTTTCCAATTTCGCGGCGCAGTGGCTGTTCCTGCGCGATATCGAATCCAAGGACCCCGACGTTTTTCTATTCCGCGACTATGACGAATCGCTGCGTGAAGCGTTCATGACAGAAACGGAACTGTTCGTCGAAAGCGTGCTGCAGGACGAGCGAAGCGTGCTCGATCTGATTCGCGCTGACTACACCTTTGTTAATGAGCGGCTCGCCGAACACTACGGTATTCCCTACATCGAGGGCAGCCGCTTTCGGCGAGTGACACTTCCCGCAGACAGTCATCGCGGCGGACTGCTCGGTCAAGGCAGTGTGCTGACATTAACCTCTTATCCAACGCGGACGTCGCCCGTTCTGCGCGGCAAATACGTGCTCGACAATTTGCTCGCAGCGCCACCTCCGCCGCCGCCGCCCGATGTGCCTGCG
>Ga0224508_10002454_pt1 | contig 15731 bp, 16 predicted proteins | sample SF_Jan12_sed_USG_4_FD_170157 | JGI IMG/M metagenome (GOLD analysis project Ga0224508, IMG submission 170157) | Sediment microbial communities from San Francisco Bay, California, United States - SF_Jan12_sed_USGS_21 | ecosystem: Environmental > Aquatic > Marine > Sediment | place: USA... | reverse complement strand
CACGTCGGGAGCGAGGCCGGGAACGGAGAACCATTGGCGCGTGACCGCCACACGATCCTTGCGTCCCGCATAGCCGACATCGCGGGGCGAGACGTTCGCGGAGCGCGCGAGCCAACGCGCCACCTGCTCGGTGGTGCGCAGCCTCTTCTCCACCTGGACGTACGTGTGGCCGCCTTCTCCCGACGGTTCGAAGAGCGGAACCTCCTCGACGACGAAGTCTTCGGGACACGCCTTCAGCCGCCAACTCACGAGTTCTGCGCTCCGCTCAGCGCTGGATCCACTGGGCAACGGGCGCGAACGAGCGGCGGTGGATCGAAGTCGGCCCGCGCCGCCGCAGCGCAGCCAGATGATCGGGAGTCGGATAGCCCTTGTGGCGCGCGAAGCCATAGCCCGGGAATTCTCCGTCGAGCCGCTGCATGATTGCATCGCGGTGGACCTTCGCGACCACCGAGGCCGCGGCGATGCTGGCGTCGCGACCGTCCCCGCCGACGAGAGGCGTCTGCGGCGCCTGGATTCCCGGAATCGTGCGCGCGTCGACGAGCACGTGATCCGGGGCGACGCCGAGCCCGGTCACCGCGCGACGCATCGCTTCGAGCCCGGCGCGATAGATGTTCAGCGTGTCGATCTCTTCGGGCCAGACCTCGCAGATCGACACGCTCAGCGACTGCGCGCGGATCTCGTCGGCGAGCCGCTCCCGCGTCGGCAGCGTGAGCTTCTTCGAGTCGTCGAGCCCTTCGAGTCGGGCGTCATCCGCGAGCGCGACCGCCGCCGCGACGACCGGACCTGCGAGCGGGCCCATACCGACCTCGTCGACGCCCGCGATCACCTGTGCGCCACTCCGGCGCAGCTCGGCCCGGAGCTCGAAGAGGCGCGCGAGGCGGCGCTTCTCGCGCACTCCCGCGCGCGCGCGCCGAAGGCAGACCTCGGCCAGCGCCTGGGCTCCGGCACGCCGATCGCTGCGGAGCTGAGTCACCAGCCGCCGCAGCGCCGCCGGATCGCGCAGCCCGCGAGCGCGAGCGCGCAGGGCCGCGAGCGATTCGGGCGGCGAGTCGGTCACTCGCCCTTCCCGTCCCTCTTTTCGATGGCACGCAGTCGCCGCAGCATTTCCGGCAGCCGGCTGAAGACCGCCGTCGCCCGATGCCACGTGCGTTCGGGCATCGCGGGAAAGCCCCACACGCGGCTGCCGGCCGGAAGATCCTCGATCACGCCCGCGCGCGCGCCGACGAACGAACCGTCACCGATCCGCGTATGGTTGGCAGCACCAGACTGCGCCATGAAGAACACGCGTTTGCCGACCACGGTGCTGCCGGCGAGTCCGGTGAGCGCGACGAACGCAGACCCTTCGCCGATCTCGCAGTTGTGCCCGATCATCACCAGGTTGTCGATCTTCACACCTCGACCGATGCGCGTAGCACCGAAGCGGGCGCGGTCGACCGTACTGTTCGAACCGATCTCGACATCGTCCTCGACGATGACCACGCCGACCTGCGGGACCTTCTCGAGCGACCCCTGCTCGTCGAACTCGTAGCCGAAGCCATCGCCGCCGAGAACCGCGCCGGGCTGCAGGATCACGCGATCGCCGACTTCGGTTCCTTCCCGCAAGGTCGACCCCGCGTGAAGCTCGCAATCGGCCCCGATGCGAACGTCGGGATAGATCGTGACCCGCGGATGCACGACGGTCCGCGCCCCGACCACGCTCCGCGCGCCGACCACTGCCAAGGCACCGATGCTCGCCCGGGGGTCGACTTCGGCACCCGGCTCGACGACCGCTGTCGGGTGGATCCCTGGCTCCGGGCGCGTTCCGGGCGCGAGTAGCTCCGCGGCACGCGCGATGTCGAGGTTCGGAGAGTGGCTCCGGATCACAGGCCTGGAACCCACCGCGACACCGGGCGGCGCGATCACGGCTCCGATCTCGCTCTGCCCGAGCGCAGCCGCATAGGCCTCCGAACGCACGAACCCGAGTTCGCCCGGCCCTCCCTCGTCGAGAGATCCGACGCCGCTCACCTCGAAGCTGGCATCGCCCGTGATCTCCCGGCCGCCCAGACGCTCCGCCAGATCGCCGAGGCGCACAGCTCCCGCTCAGCGTGCCAGCAGGACGGCGACCGACGAGGATCGCGCCACGGCCGAAGCGTTGCTGCCGAGGAAGTACTCGCTGATGCGATTGCGACCGAACGCACCCATGACGATCAGGCCCGCGCGCGCCGAGCGCGCCGTGTCGACGATCTTCACGTCCGGGCGCCCCAGCGTCGAGGACGCCTCGCGCACCGGCACGGAGATCGTACCGACCAGCCGTCGCACCTCGTCGAACCGCGCGACCGCCCGGCCCTTGTCCTTGGAGTCGACGAACGCATGAACCGGCTGATCGAGCCGACCGGCCAACTCGACGCCGAGCTTGGCGGCGATCCGCGAACCCGGAGATCCGTCGAAGCCGAGAACGAGCGGACCTCCGAGCTCTGCGCCCGACGGCACCACGACCGCCGGCTTCGTCGTCTTGCGGAGCACGCCGTCGGCCGTCGAACCGATCAGCGCGCTGCGATAGGACGCATCCTGACCGTCTCGGCCGATCACGATCAGGTCGACGCTCTGGCCGCGCTCGACGATGCGATCGTCCGCCGCGCCGCGAAGCGTCTCGACCTTGCACTCGATGCCGGATTGGCGGCCGAGATCTCCGAGCCGCCGCGTGACCGCCTCGGCGCGCGCCTTCAGAAACGCCTCGATCCCGTCCGTGGCGGGCGCCTGCACGCCGAGTGACTCGGCTCGCAGCCCGTGGATCAGACGATCCTCGAGCACGGTGACGCCCTGCACGCGTGCGCGCAGGCGGGCGGCCAGACCCACGGCGAAGCGCTCTGCCGCACTTGCCGCGTCCGACCCGTCGGTCGCAATCAGGATGGATTCGATCATGCCCTTCTCCGCGCCAAGCCGCGTGGCCACATCCCCTCCCTAGGAGAGGAAGCGCCCCAGCGGTGTGCCCCACAGGAATCGCATCATGCGTCGTAGCAGCCGCACCTTGCGCGCGGTGTACGGAAACCAGAGAGCCTCGGTCTTCCCGCCAAAGCGGTCGACCAGAATCGATTGCGCGTGACAATAGCCGCGCAGTCCAATTTCTCCGTTGACCTGTCCGATCCCGCTCTCCCGGCGACCGCCGAACGGTGCTTCCGCAGTCCCGTAGGTCAACATGCAGTCGTTCACGACGACCGAGCCCGCCTCGATCCGCTTGCCCAGCGTCGCCCCCTTGCGCTTGTCGCGGGTCCAGACGTTGGCACTCAAACCGTAGCGCGTGTCGTTCGCGCGCTGGAGCGCCTCTTCTTCGTCGCGCACACGCATGATCGGAAGCACGGGCCCGAACGTCTCGTCGCGCATGATCGCCATGTCGTGCGTGACGCCGACGAGCACCGTCGGCTCGAAGAAGAGGCCGGCGTGGTCCGGGTTTCGGCGCCCCCCCGCCTGAACGCGCGCGCCTCGGGCCACCGCGTCGGCCACCTGGGACTCGACCTTCTCGAGTTGTTCTGCCTGGATCATCGGGCCGATGTCGATACCGCCGCCCGCGCCCTGGCGAAGTTCGGCCGTCTTCTCGACGACCTTGCGCTCGAACTCGTCCGCGACCTCGTCGACCACGTAGACACGTTCCGTCGATACGCAGATCTGGCCCGCGTTCGCGAAGGCTCCGAACACCGCCCCCGACGCGGCGCGCTCGAGGTCGGCGTCCGCGCAGACGACCATCGGGTCCTTGCCGCCCAGCTCGAGGGTGCACGGCGTCAGATTTCGAGCGCAGGCTTCGGCGACCTTCCGCCCGGTTTCGACGCTGCCGGTGAACGAGATCTTGTCGACGGACGACGAGACGAGGGCTGCCCCGGTCTCGCCATCCCCGAGCAGACACTGGAAGACGCCTTCGGGCAGGCCTGCCTCGCGCCACAACGCCTCGACCAGCTGGCCCGAGTGCGGCGTCACCTCGGACGGTTTCAAGATCACCGCGTTCCCCGCGATCAGTGCTTGCACGGTCGGATTCAGCGAGAGAAGGAACGGCACGTTCCACGGTGTGACGATTCCGATCACTCCGAGCGGCCGATAGGAAATCTTCAGCTTCTTCGTCTTCAGCAGATGCAACGGAACGCTGCGCTCGGCGAGGATTCTGCCCGCGCGCTTCGCGTAGAACGAAAGGACGTCGCAAGACATCAACAACTCGGGGCCGATGACTTCCGCGTCGGGCTTCCCGGTCTCACTCGCGATGACCGCCGCGAACTCGTCCTGCTTCTCGAGAAGGACCGCAATGGCCCGCTTCAAATAGCGACCGCGTTCCTCGTGCGAGAGTGCGCCCCAGTCGCGCTGCGCCTTGCGGGCCGTGTCGACTGCGGCGTGGACGTCTTCGACGGTACACGCCGCAAACTCGCCCACGGGTTCGAGCGTTGCGGGACTGCGCAGGCGGAAGTGTCGCCCGTCCGCGTCCCCTCCTTCGATCCGCTCGACCAGAGCCATTCGCTGATGCTTCCTCCGCGCGCTCGCCCCCCGCACAGAGGGCGGGCGAGCGGGACGAGTCTACGGCCCCCCCGCGGGGTGCGTCAAGGCGGACCGTCCAGATGCGCCATCATTGGGTGAGAATGACGGTTCCTGCCCTCTTCCGAGCCTTCCCGAGCCTCGCGACCCGGCTCCCCCACCGGTCGTTCTTGCCGGAAACCACTCCGATCACGGCCCTTTCTGGCCCGGGGCTGCCGAGCGGTGTCTTCGTCAAGCGTGACGAGAAATCGACGCCCGACTACGGCGGCAACAAGCCCCGAAAGCTCGAGTTCTTGATCGGCGCGGCGCACGCGCAGGGCGCCGGACGCCTCCTGACCACCGGCGGGCTGGGCACGAACCACGGCCTGGCCACGACCCTGCTCGCTCGCAAAGTCGGAATCGCGACGACCTTGATCCTGGTCGATCAACCCGTGACGCCGGAGGTCCGAGAGTCGCTCCGCCTGTTCTCTGCGTGGGGAGCCGAGGTGATCGACGGCGCGAGTGTCGCCGGAGCGGTGCTGCGCGGTTCGGCGGCCCTGTCGAAGAGCTGGCTTCGCGGCGAACGGCCGGTGCTGGTTCCCGCCGGCGGATCGAACCCGACCGGTGTCCTCGGCACCGTGTCGCTCGCACTCGAGATCGGAGAACAAGTTCGCGCGGGTGTCGTGCCCGAGCCGGTGAACTGCTACGTCGCCGTGGGCACGGGAGGGAGCCTCGCCGGGCTCGTCCTCGGGCTGCGGTTGGCGGGCCTGGCGACACACCCCATCGGAATCCTGGTGAGCGACATCCTTCCACCGACGCCGAAGTCGCTCGCGCGCCTCACGCGGCGCACGCTCTCATTGCTGCGAAGCGCCGACGCGAAGGTGCCCGAGATCGCGATCACTCCGGGCGACTTCAGCCTCGTGACACGGCAGCTCGGTCCCGGCTATGGCTCACCCACTCGCGCGGGACGTAATGCCAGCGCTCTGGCTGCGGACGGCGGCCTACGGCTCGACCCGACCTACACCGCGAAGGGATTCGCCGAGGTACTCGCGCGGGCCCGGGAGGGCGCCCTCGAGACGCCGGCGCTCTTCTGGAACACGTTCAACGGTGTGAACCCATGGACGGAAGCTCCGGGGCCCGCCGAACCCACAGCGCTGCCACCGAGGCTTCGGGCGCTCGCATTCGAAGCACGCCCGGACGAGGCGAAATCTCCGGACTGATCCTTAGTCGGTTCTCGCGAGCGAAGGGTGCACCCCGGCGACGAGCTGGAGCACACCCGTCTCGGTCACCATACCGAGGAGGATGTCTCCTTCGACCACGGGCAGACAGCCGATCTTCCGTTCCGCCATGACATGGGCCGCCTCACCGATACTCACGTCCGGCCCGACCACCACGGGAGGCGTGGACATCACCTGGGCGATCTCCACCACGTGGAGAAATGCACGGCGCTCCTCGTCGCGGTGGCCACTCAGGTTCGACAACGACGCCCGGAGCAGATCCCGTTCCGAGACCACACCCACGAGCTGCCCGGCCTGAACCACCGGCATGTGCCGCACGTGGCCCAGCGTCATGATATCTTCGACCGTCGAGAGCCTCTCGTTGACCGAGATGGTGACGACGCCCTTTTGCATGACGTCACGCACCAGGATCCGATTGAGCGGGTCCATGGCTGAGTGAGCGGAATGCGGGGCGGACGGGTCCATGAGGAGATGGTAGACGATGCCGCCCACCGATGCGGACAAGGACTCCGGAAAGGCCAGGAACCGAGGTCGGAAGCCCGCACCGCCGGACGAGCCGGGCGACTCCGACGAGATCCCCAGCCTGGACGATCTCGAGGAGGAGCTCTCTGGGGCCGACGCCAGGAAGTTCTTCCCGGACTTCCTGCGCCGCGGGCTCACGGTGGGGTTCACCGGACTCTTCATGACCGAAGAGGCACTCCGCCGCGCACTCGGCGATACGGTGCCCCGCGACTGGATCGAGTTCTTCGTCGAGCAGAGTGATCGCACCCGCGGCGAGCTGGTGGATCGACTTTCGAAGGAGTTCGGACGCGTTCTCTCCGCACTCGACCCGGTCGAGGTGATGAGGCGGCTCCTCGACGGACAGACCCTCGAAGTCTCGGCGAAGATCCGACTCGCGAGCTCGGACTCGAAGAACGACACCAAGAAGAGTTCGCTTTCCGACGTCAAGATGTCGGCGAGCAAGGAGACGTCGGACTCATGAGCGCTTCGGGCTCCGAGGACCATCCCGAAGAGCGGGGCAGCGGCCAGGCCGCCGCCGGCTGGGGCCTGGCCATCTCCACGGCCGCGTTCGCCGCGATCACGTTCTGGGGCATCGGACCGAAGTTCGAAAAGCGGGCCTTCTACGATCCGAGCGGCAAGCTCTCCCAGTGGCTCGGTGTGACCGACCTCTCTCCGGTCGTCGACGAACTCGGACCGGCACTCTGGACGTTCGGGCTCGTGGCGGCGGCCCTCACCGTCGGAGTCTTCTTCGTCACGCGCGCTGCCGTGCCCCGCTTCCTCGCAGTCTGGAGCCTCGTCGCGACGCTCTGTTTCGTCTACTACGGAGTCGAAGCGTCGTTCGTCTGGTCGTTCTTCCGCTGGCGCTGGTCCGGATCGATGGTGTTGTTCGCGGCGACGGTCGCCGCCGCGCTGACCGCTCCATTGCTGGCCTCGAGTTGGCTTCGGCTGCGTTGGCCCGGCAGACTCCTCAGTTACCTCCCGATCTTTGCGTTCGTGCTCGTCTACGAGCGAAACGTCACCGGGACCGACCCGGCGCTGCGCTTCGCGATCTCGCCGTGGCCGGTCGTCCAGATCTTCGGACTCGAGCTGATCGCCATGTGTCTGGGTGCGCTCGTCCTCGGCGTCGGGCTCGGGCTGTTCGCGTCGAAGACGGCACGCGCCTCGGGAAAGCCGTGGCTCCACATCGGAGGCGCTGCCATCGCAGTCGCGCTCCCGGCGCTCGCGTTGGCTGCTGCGTCCGCGCAGCAGTTGCTCCCGGGCCGCCTCGACGCGCGACTGCTCGGCCTGGTCGGGGCCCTCAGCTTTTGCAGCTTCGCGCTGGCGGCCTTTCTCGGGGTCGGCAGCCCGCAGCGGCTGGGCAGCCGGGCGAAGGCCTGGGTGGTCGGAGGGCTCCTGGTGCTGCTCGCGACCCTCGTCGGCCAGGCCTGGGCTCGGCTCGACTACACCGCCAACCGCGAGTACCGCGCGGCCGCCGTCATCGACAGCCTCGCCTCCCATTGGGAGCGCGAAGAGATGTATCCCGACACGCTGGCGGAACTCGTCGCGTCGGGAGACATCGACGCGATTCCCGAACCGGTCATCGGATTCGGATTCCTCGGCCGGGAGTCGTTCGTCTACCAGAATTTCGGCGACAGCTATATTCTGGAATTCTCAGCGCCCCGCTGGATCCAATGTGCGTACAACCCTCCCTACCCTGAAGAATACGAGGACGAGGAAGACGGCGACGAAGCGCTCGGTGCGGGAGCCTGGTCGTGTCCGTCGAATCCGCCGGAACTCTGGTGAGTAGCCCCAGCGGAACGCGGCCCGGCGAAACGCAGTCCGACGGAACGCGACCCGCCCGGCCGCTCCACGTCGCCGTCAACGCTTCCGAGCGACTGTTCAGGGCGCGTCGCATCAGCGCGACGTTCGGGCGCATCTACCTCGGGGCCAAGGCGAACCAGCTCATCGCTCGCCACCTGCAGCCCCCGGACATGGACGCGCGCTGGCGAGACTTCCATCGCACGAGCGCGAAATCGATCCTCGGGCTCGCGCTTCAACTCCGCGGTCTGATTCTCAAGGGTTGCCAGTTTCTCGGGGCGCGCGCCGACGTCCTCCCTCCGGAGTACGTGACCACGCTCGCCAAGCTGCAGGACCGTGTCCCCGCGAAGTCCTTCCGGATCGTGCGCGAAATCGTGAGCAGCGAATTGGAGCGGCCTCTCGAGGAAGTCTTCGCCGAGTTCGACCCGATCCCGATCGCTGCCGCGTCGCTCGCGCAGGTTCACGAAGCCCGACTCCACGACGGACGACGCGTCGCTGTGAAGGTCCAGTACCCGGACATCGCCCAGCAGGTGCGCGGCGATCTCGCGAATCTGCGCACGCTCTTTCGTGCGCTCGGCTACCTCGAGCCCGACTTCGACCTGCTGCCGATCATCGACGAGCTCGGCGGGCAGGTTCCTCGCGAGCTCGACTTCGAGAACGAGGGGCGAAACGCGGAGGCGATCGGCGCTCTGCTCTCCCACCGCAACGACATCGCTACCCCCGAAATCGTCTGGGAGCACACACGACGACGCGTCCTCGTCATGGAATTCCTCGAGGGAATCAAGATCACCGACCTCGAAGGGCTGCGCGCGGCGGGCGTCGACCCGGAATGGGCGTCCCGAACGCTCGTCGACGTTTTCGCCGAGCAGATCCTTCAGCACGGGCACTTCCATGCGGATCCGCACCCGGGCAACCTCCTCGTCGATCCGAACGGACCCAGGCTCCTGCTCCTCGATTTCGGCCTGACGAAGGAGCTGCCGAGCACCTTCCGCACGGGTGTGCTCGGCCTCGTCAGCTCACTCATGCAGGGCGACGTCGACGCCATGGGGCGCGCGTTGGCCGACCTGGGTTTCGAAGTCCGCGACGGCCGCCCCGAGGCGCTCCGGGACGTGGCTCAGCTGATCCTCCGGATCGGGCAAGAGGCTCGGGATCGGGGCTCCCTCGACCCCGAGAGTCTCGCCCGGGTTCGCGAGGAGATCCCGAAACGGGTCCGCGAGAACCCGATCGTCCGCATCCCGCATCACCTCGTGCTGCTCGGACGGACACTCGGGCTTCTCTCGGGAGTCTCTCGCTCGCTCGGCACACGGGTCGACCTGTTTCGGGTGGCCGTGCCGTATGCGTTCGCGCCTCCGCCCTCGGCCGCCTCTGCGCCGAACCCGCCGCCCGCACACGAGCCCGGGGACACCGCTTCCGGGTGACCGCGCCGCTCTCGCTCGGTCTTGCGCTCGGCGGCGCGTCGACCCCGGACGAGTGGCGCCGTTGCCTTCACCTGGCGGAACGCGCCGACACGTTGGGGCTGCACTCGCTCTGGCTGCCGGAAGGTCACTTCCGACCGGGCGCCACCGCGTCCCCGCTTCTCGCGTTGGCGGCCTTCGCCGCCCGGACCCGGCAGATCCGGCTGGCCACGACCTCGCTCCTGCTGCCCATCCACCATCCACTGCGCGCCGCCGCGGATGCCGCGGCAGTCGATCGGCTCTCGCGCGGGCGGCTGCTGCTGGGTCTCGGCCGCGGGTTCCAGAGTCCGCTATTCGCGGGCTTCGGCGTCGAGAGCGGCACCAAGCGTGACCGATTCGACGAAGCTCTCGACGCGATCCTTGCGGCCTGGTCCGGCGAACCGATCGAGCTTCGCGGTGCGCACTTCTCCGCACTCGGGGGCGAGAGTGTGCGTCTCGCCGTGCGTCCGGTGCAGTGCCCGCATCCTCCGCTCGTGGTCGCCGCATTCGGCCCCAAGGGCCTGCGACAGGCGGCGCGGCGAGGCCTGCCCTACCTCGCTTCGCCCCTCGAACCGCTCGAGATTCTCGTCGAGAACTACGCGCGCTGGCGCGACGATCGAGTCGGAGACGCTCCGCAAGGCGCCCCACTCGTCCCGGTGATGCGCACGGTCTACGTGGGCGAGGCCCCGGCGGACGTCGCCCGAGTGCGCGCCGCACTCGAATCCGAGTCGCGCGCCATTCCGAAGAACGCTCCCAAGGCGCTCGCGCGCGCGGCCTCTGGCGCCCTGGAGGACCGGGTGCTGGTCGGCACCGAAGCGGAAGTCGCCGAAGGCATCGCGCGCTATCGCGAGCGACTGGGACTCGACCTGCTCGTGGTTCGCACCGAGGTGCCCGGCGTCGCTCCAGACGAGCGCGAGCGGTCACTGGAGCGGCTCGTCCACGGAGTCCTTCCGCTCGTAGCGTAGGGGTTCGCCTCGCCCGCCCGCGCGCTGCCAGGCCCTGCCCGTTCGCTCGATCGCCCAACGCGAAACGAGCCGTGCCCGGCGCCATAACTCGATCGGCATCCCGCGCGTCGAGACCAACGAGACGACCAGCTCCTCGTGTTCGGGGCGCAGCGGATCCGGTTGCACGAGGTCGACTCGCGCATAGCCCTGCCGCTCCGCGAAGAAGCGCCGACCCGGAACGTCGTACTTGATCCCGCGCGCGTCCGAGCCCCCGCCCGAAATCACCTGCAATGCCGGACCCGGTTCGCCCGGTTCCGAGACCTGGAGGTTGTGCTCGTGACCCGACAGCCAGAGGTGGATCGGAACACCGCTCCGCGCGATCTCGGCGCGCACGACCTCCGTCTTCTCGGAGAGGTCGAGCGGATGATGGGCGACCACGATGCGCCACGGGCCGGCACTGGCGCGGAGCGCGTCGCCGAGCCGACCGATCTCGCTGCGCAGGCGACCCGGCGTCGAGTCCCAGAACACGACGCTGACGCCGAGGTCGGTCTCCCACACCCATGCGCCACCGGCCTCGAGCCGCCAGTTCGACAGGTACTGCGAGACGACCTCCGCCTGCAGCTTCGGGCTTTCCGGCGCCACGTGGTCGTGATTGCCGAGGACGGCCAGGATCGGGACCGGGTGACGGTCGCCGGGAGGCAACGGACAGGCAGGAGCCACCTGCGGCGACAGCGGACCCTCGAGCGAGAGAAAGCGGCAATACGGCGCCACGAGGTTTCCTGCAATCTGCGCCTCGAGCGTCGCCTCTTCGAGGCCGTTCGGATAGAAATTGTCACCGAGCAGTATCAGCGCATCGACCGGGTGCACCCGATCCGAGGCTGCGAGTGCGTCGGCGACCCCGACCTGCGGTGTCCACCAGCGACCCGAGCGAGGCGGCAGCCCCGTGTCGCCCACGGCGAACAGGCTCCAGACCGCACCGGGCGGAGGCGCCACGGCATCCCACGTCGGAGCGCGAAGCGCAAAAGTGAATCCTGCCACAGCGCCGATCGCGAGGAGGATCCCACCTCCGAGCCAGGCGCGTCGTACGGGTAGGCTTCGGTCGCTCAAGACGGGCCGGCGCCCTCCGAGCGCGTGAACGTCAGGAAGGCCATCGCCGGCCGCTTGGACGAATCGCGCATCGCAAACTGCATCGTGTCGAAGGTCCAACCTTCGCGTGTGCACTCGTTCAGGATGCGCTCTAGCTCGACGTCACTCACGTCGCTGGTCTCGACGACCTTGTATTGGATGGCCATGGGCGTTGAAGTTAGCAGCCCGATTCGGCGAGCTCCGGGGCGGGGCTCAGCGCAGGTCGATTGCCAACTGCTTGGCGGCATACGTGAGAACCCAGTCCGCTCCCGCGCGCTTGATCGCCAGCGTGGCCTCGTGCATCGCCCTCGGCCCGTCGATCCAGCCTCGCTCCGCGGCGGCGTGGATCATCGCGTACTCGCCCGAGACGTGATACGCCGCGAGCGGCACATCGAACTCGCCGCGCGCCCGGGCGAGGATGTCGAGGTACGGAAGCGCAGGCTTCACCATCAGCGCGTCGGCGCCCTCCGCGAGGTCGAGACGCATCTCCCGCAACGCCTCGCGCGCGTTTGGCGGATCCATCTGATAGGCGCGCCGGTCCCCGAAGGCCGGAGTGCTCTCGGCCGCATCTCGGAACGGACCATAGTAGGCACTCGCGAACTTGGCCGCGTAAGAGAGGATCGCGACTTCCTCGAAGCCGTGATCGTCGAGGGCATGGCGGATCGCGCCGACGCGACCATCCATCATGTCGGACGGCGCCACGATGTCGGCGCCCGCACGGGCGTGAGAGAGCGCGGCTTGTGCGAGCCGGGCCACACTCGGATCGTTGCGGACCTCTTCGCCCTCGATCAAACCGCAATGGCCATGGTCGGTGTACTCGCACAGACACACGTCGGTGATCACACAAAGGTCCGGCGCCGCAGCTCGAATGCTCTCAACGGCCCTCTGGACGATCCCGTCGGCGGCGTCCGCACCCGAGCCGACCGCGTCCTTGACGGCGGGAATCCCGAAGAGAATGACCGCGGGAATGCCGAGATCGGCGACCTCTTTCGCCTCGAGCGCGACCTGGTCGACCGAGAACCGTGACACACCCGGCATCGAGACGACCGGCTCGCGCACACCGCTGCCCTCGACCACGAAGAGCGGCAGCACGAGGTCGTCGCGGGTGAGAACGGTCTCGCGTCGCATTCTCCGCAGCGCTTCGGTCCGGCGGAGCCGCCGCATCCGGATGATCGGAAAGCTCATGCTCGTCTCCTCTTCGCCCATTCGGCCGCCAGCCCCTCCACGAGGGCTTCGACTTCCGGCCTTTCTGCAACGGCCTGCGCCGGCAAATCCGCCGCCTCGAGAGCGGCCGCGGTCACCGGCCCGATCGCCGCCACGGTCGCGCGCCGCGCGCCCGCGCGCGCCGGTTCGTCGAGCAGATCGGCGAAATGTCTCACGGCGGACGGACTCGCGAACGTGAGGATATCGAACTCGTCGGCCGCGAGAGCCGAGCAGAGCGCGGAGCGATCGAGATCGGCAGGCGGGACCGCCTGGTAGATGGGCACCGTCACGACCTCCGCCCCCTCGGCACGCAGGCCGGCCGGCAGAATCGCTCGCGCGCGGACGGCACAAGGCCACAGAAACCGCCGACCGGAGACCTCGCGCGACGCCAGCAGCGACTCGAGCATCCCTTCGGCATCGCTGCGGTCCGGCAACAGCGGGTCCACCGACAGCCCCGCCGCATGCGCCGCATCCGAAGTCGCCCTGCCGACACAGAGCGCTCCCGGCACTCTGCCGAGGTCGAGGCCAGCCTGCGCGACCGCATGAACGAACGCCCGCACCGCATTGGTGCTGGTCAGAAGCACCGCGTCGCACGACTCGAGGGAACCGAGCGCGGCGCGAATCTCTCCCGCGTCGCCGGCCGCCTCGATCTCGATCAGCGGGACCAGACGCGCCGCCGCCCCGGCGCGTCGCAGCGCCTCCATCCACGGTTCGGCCTGCTCGGGTGTCCGCGTCACGAGCACCCGCGCGCGCGCGAGCGGAAGCCGCTCGAACCACGCAATCTCCTCGCGCAATCGCACGACATCACCGACGACGATGACGGCCGGCGCCCGGAGCCCCGCCTCGCGCGCCCGGACGACCAGCTCTCCGAGCGGCGCTTCGAGAATCCGTTGCTGCGGCAGCGTCCCCTCCATCACGATCGCCGCCGGGGTCTCGGGAGGCTTGCCCTGAAGGAGTCGCTCGACGATCTCCTCGAGGTTTCGCATCCCCATGAGCACGACGAGCGTGTCCGCGGCACGCGCGAGCGCCTCCCACTGAAGCGCCTCCCGGGGCTTGCTCGGGTCCTTGTGACCCGTCAGCACCGCGAACGACGCCGCGTGGCGACGATCCGTCAGCGGAATCCCGGCGTACGCGAGCGCCCCGACGACGGAGCTCACCCCGGGCACCACTTCGACTTCGATCCCGGCCTGGCGACAGCCGGAAAGCTCTTCCCCGCCGCGGCCGAAGACGAACGGATCGCCACCCTTGAGCCGAACGACCCGCTTGCCCGAGCGCGCGCGGTCGATCATGAGCGCGGTAATCTCCTCCTGCGTCCGGGTCGGCGCGTCGTGGCCGCGCTTTCCGACGTCGATGCACTCCGCGTCCGCAGGAACGCGATCGAGGAGTTCGGGCGCCGCGAGCGAGTCGTAGAGCACGACTTCCGCCCGGCGCAGCTCGGCATCCCCGCGGAGCGTGAGAAGGTCCGGATCCCCGGGTCCGGCGCCGACGAGCACCACTTTTCCGGGCTCGTTCACGATCCCGGGACCTCGACCCCGAGCGAGGCAAGCAGCTCGCGTCCACCGTCCGCGAGCACGGCCGCCGCCGCGTCGCGCCCGAGCTCCGCGGCATGCTCGCGTGGGCCCGACCGGTGCGTGCGCAACTCCACGGAACCGTCGAGTGCGAGGAGCGCCGCCGTCAACGAGACACCCTCCTCGGCGACCCGCGCATGGGCGGCGAGCGGCACGTTGCAGTCGCCTGCCAGACCCACGAGGAACGCGCGCTCGGCGTCGGTCGAGGCGCGCGCCGCGGGATCATCGATCTCCCCGATCCGTGCGGCCCAGGCATCTCCGGTTCTCACTTCGAGCGCGAGCGTTCCCTGCGCGACCGCCGGCACCAGGATCTCGGGATCGAGTCGCTCGTCGATCCGCTCGTCCAGCCCGAGCCGCGCGAGCCCGGCGCAAGCGAGGATCACGGCGTCGAGCTGCTCTTCTTCGAGCTTCCGAAGCCGCGTGTCGACGTTGCCGCGCAACGGCACGACCTCGAGATCAGGACGCGCCCGCAACAGCTGGGCTCGGCGCCGCACACTGCCGGTCCCCACCCGAGCACCGGGGCGCAGCCCTGCGAGGGTTGCTCCGCCGTGCCGGCCCACCAACGCGTCACGCGGATCTTCGCGCGGCGGAAACGCGGCGAGCACGAGCCCGGGCGCGAGCTGCGCGGGGAGGTCCTTTCCGCTGTGCACCGCCACGTCGGCGTCGCCGCGCAGCAGCGCTTCCTCGATCTCCTTCACGAACAGGCCCTTGCCCCCCACCTCGGAGAGAGGGCGATCCTGGATCTGGTCGCCGGTCGTGCGAACGATCACGAACTCGGCCGTGACCCCGAGCGCCGTCTCGAGCAGCCGCCCCACCTGGCCCGATTGGGCGCGGGCGAGGCCACTGCCCCGGGTCGCGATCCGAAGAAGAGCCACGAGCGAAACTCAGTCCTCGAGGTCGTCGGGAAGGTCACCGAACTTCCCTTCCTCGAGTCGTCCGGTCTCGCTCGTCTTTCCGCGCCCGTCGAGGTCGAACAACACCCGCGCTGTCTCCAGCGTCGCCAGGCCTTGCGCGGGATCTTCCTGGTCGCGCAGCCGGGAAATCGGCGCGTGCAGTAGCTTGTTGACGATCTGCCGCGTGAGCTGCTCCACTCCATCGCGCGCCTCCGGTGGCAGATCGAGCCTCCCGAGCACGCGCTCCACCTCGCGAGCGCGCATGGCCTCCGACCGCTCGCGAAGATCGCGAATGGTCGGAACCGCCGAGAGGGCCGCGAGCCAACCGTCGAAGCGCTGCTGCTCTTCGAGGACGATCGCCTCCGCCCGGACCTTTTCACGGCGACGTTCGGCGGCATTCGCTTCGGCGAGTCCGCCCAGATCGTCGAGGTCGTAGAGATAGACCCCCTCGAGCTGATTGGCCTCGGGATCGACGTTGCGCGGCACCCCGATGTCGATGACGAACATCGGGCGACGCCTCCGGGCTCGCAGTGCGGTCTCGAACTGGGTCCGCCCGAGC
>Ga0224508_10002453_pt1 | contig 15732 bp, 14 predicted proteins | sample SF_Jan12_sed_USG_4_FD_170157 | JGI IMG/M metagenome (GOLD analysis project Ga0224508, IMG submission 170157) | Sediment microbial communities from San Francisco Bay, California, United States - SF_Jan12_sed_USGS_21 | ecosystem: Environmental > Aquatic > Marine > Sediment | place: USA... | reverse complement strand
ACGGTGACCGGCGAATGTTGGCGGGCCACGTGAGCAGGCTTGCTAACGGCAAGGCGTTTGCGCAGGCGCCGCAGTCGCGCATGCGCCGGATGGTTGCAAACATCGAAGTGACTCCAGGCGATGAAGTCGAGGTGCTGGCGAACTTTGTCATCGTTGAGATTCGCCGACACGTGCAGAGAGTGCATGCGGGTCAGAGCCGCTACCGCCTGGTAGACAGCGCTGGCGACTTTGCGATTCGCTACAAGCAAGTGAATCTGGTAGGCATCGACGAGCCGCAGGATAACGTAACGTTCTTGCTCTGATTCAAATGTGGTTTGTTCAGGAAATGGGGGTCATCATGCTAACGAACACCGAGTTAGAGGTGAGTGCACGTGATTCTTGGGTGGATGCAGACAAAGGTTTGGTTGATCGGCGAATTTTTTCTGACTACGGGGTTTACCAGAAAGAGTTAACTAGAGTATTCGCCCGCGCTTGGAATTTCGTCTGCCACGATTCCCAACTGCCTGAGCCGGGGAAACTTCTTTCTGAATTACATTGGTGAAGACCAGGTCATTGCGGTGCGAGATCGGAGTTGCTGCCATCAATCAATTCGATGTCACCACGCTCCGCGAGCGTGTCCAATCCAACGCACCCCACCCAGCCGAGGTAGTAGAAAAACCGGATCAAGTGCAATTGGAAACTGGCGGTCGACAATCTGTTCGACTGGTATCACCCTAAAGTAAGTCACGGATCAGCCATCCGTGCCGGTATGTTTGCCGAACAAGATTTGAAGCCCATGGATCAAATGGTGCTGCCCGCGTGCATGATCGTATGCTCCTGCAGTTTGAGGTTGAACAATTTTTCTTTTGCGAAGCTGGCCTGTTGGACGACCGGCGCTTTCACGAATGGCTGGATCTATTGACGGAAGATATACACTACTGGATACCGATTCGCCGAACGACCACCCTGCGACAGGTAGCTTCCGAATTCACCGAACCGGGTGCGATGTCGTTTTGTGACGACGACCTGGATTTTTTGAGAGTGCGCGTGGCGAAAATGACTGCTGGCAACGCTTGGTCAGAGGACCCGCCTTCGCGGACTCGACATATGGTCAACAACATTCAAATCGTGGCGGTCAACGAAGGTGAAATCGAAACGAAGGCGAATATTCACCTGTATCGCACTCGGCTGGATAGCGCAGAAGACAGCTGGATTGGCTCCAGAAAAGATGTGCTTAGACGAAAGGATAGAACGTTGAGGCTTGCCAGGCGCCATCTGTTCTTGGAGCAAACGGTTATCCTGTCTCAGAACATGAGTAACCTGTTTTAGGCGAGCGACAGAATAGGCACGATTGAATGCCAGATGTTGCTATCGCAAGATTTACGCTCTATTTTCGTGGATCCCGGATCGTTACGGAGCCTTGGGCAACGGCTGCGAGCCTACCTTCGTTTACTAATTCAATGCTTACCACCGCCTGTGTGCGGGTAATGTTGACGATCGTGGCATAAGCGTCGATGGTGCCGGTTGTGACGGGCGCGGTGAGGTTGATCTTGAACTCGGTGGTTGCCGCCCATTGACCCTTTTTCATGACCGGGTAACACACGCAACCCAGCATGTGGTCGCAGAAAGCCGAGAGCACGCCACCGTGCATGTTGCCGATCGGCGTCAGCAACTCTTCGCGTACGTCGAGTTGCCCTTGCATCGTGCCAGGGCCCACGTTCACGATCCGAAAGCCGAGGTATTCGTGGAGCCCGCCGGCGCCGCTACGGTTTTTCAGAAATTTGGTGGCGATGGTTTCGTCGAAATTGAATTTTGGTGTGGGCAAATGACTCATATACGTTTCCGTAGGTGCGCGTTCTTGGTTGTTTCGGGAAGCCTAAACTGGCGGGATCAAGAAGGAATGGAACGACTCGTCTCCGCCGACGTGGCAGGCGAGCGTGCGAACATCGACACCCCATCGGAGAGCGGTCGCCAATCTTGGTAGTTCTGTTGATCGGCTGGTGACCGGGAATGACCTGCATTGGGGTACGTAGCACTCCCTCGTCCTGGGTAGCGTCATTACTTGGTCTGGGATTCTCCTGCCAGATTCCTGGCGTTCGCCTGGATATGATTGAGCAGATTTGTCAGCTTGCGTTGATCTCGCTCTGAGACGCCCGCCAGAACGTCCTCGAGAAGTTCGGAAGCAACCTTCTGCATCTTGGGGGCGAGCTTTTTTGCATCACGAGTGAGGTGAATGCATTTCAGTCGTCGATCGGATGAATCCTCGCTCCGGAAAATGAGGCCTTTGGCTTCCATCCGGTCGATGAGTCCTGTCATGGCCATTCGACCAACGCCGATCAGCTCCGCCAATTCGATCTGCGATACGCCAGGGTAACGGGACACATATGCGAGCACTCGGGATTGCGAGCGCGTCAAGCCCAGCGGGTTCATCCCGACCGCAAACGCTGCGGTGAGCGCGCGGGCGACGTCATGGATCAGAAATCCGAGATTGTTGCGTGGAACGGATTCCCGGCGCTCTCGGCGCAGACTCAATTGGTTGGCTTCGGGCACTCAAATCCCTCACACTGACAGTATTGTAGATTACAATAAACGCTTAAGAGACCTGAGGCAACTTCTCAAATGCCCGCCGCAATCGAGAATCAATCTTCGGCGATGCTGAGCGCGAGACGGGACACACGTTGATTGCGGCGATGATGTCATTGCGAAGGCTCTCATCCGGAGACTCAACGAGAATGACGAGTTCATCGTCGTCCATCTTGAATACTTGCGGGCATGCGGTGACGCAGAGTGCGTTGGATTCACATAGCTCGCGGTCGACCAGGACCTTCATGTCATTGAGATGGCTTCGCAACGGTCCTTTTTGTTAACTAGGATCATGATACAACGGATCCTACCCCGATGTTGAACCAGTGTTGCAAGGAAGAGAGTTCGCCAATCGGCGCCAAAGACCGCTGATCATGGACAAAGTCCATGATCAGGCGCTGACGGTGTCGAGTCGCCTTCGGCACAATCCCCCGGTGCAGACACATGTGTTTACGTCGTCTGATACGCATCCTCAGCTGCAGACCTTCTAGTCGATACAGACGATGAACCCGTTTGTGGTTCACCTCCTAACCCTCTCGCCGCAGCAATACGTGTATCCTTTGGTAACCGAATCGAGGCAGGATCTGCTTGTCCAGCGTCAGGTCCGCCACGATCCGTTTCAGTCGCGTATTCTCATCGCGCCCCTCCTGGGGGAAAGCTGACGATTACTACTAGAATTCAATCAACCTGCCGGCATCTGGCTTGGCGCATCAATGGAGTTTCGACGGCGTCTCGACAACGGCTCTTCGATCAACGCATACACGGCTGGTACGACCACCAGAGTCAGAAGTGTGGAACTCACCATCCCGCCCACGACGGCGATGGCGAGGGGCCCGCTCGTGTCAGCGCCGGCGCCGAGACCAAGAGCTACCGGCATCATTGTGAAAATGATTGTGAGCGACGTCATCAACACTGGTCGCAGACGCAACGGGCATGCCTCGAGCAAGGCTTCGCGCACTTCTTTTCCCTGGGCTCTGAACTGATTGGTCAGATCGACGAGTAGAATCGAATTCTTGGCCACAAGCCCCATCAACAGAACCAATCCAATCATGGAAAACATGTTGAGCGTGGTGTCGGTCAACCAGAGTGCGGCGCCGCCGCCCACGATGGCCAGGGGTTGGGCCACCATGACGATCAACGGTTGTAGAAACGAGTTGAACTGGCTGGCGAGCACCATGTATACCAGGACGATAGCGATCACGAACATCAAGAGCATTTCGGCCTGGGTTTTGACGAATTCCTCGGCCTGACCAATCATCTGGACCTGGTAACCGCGGGGCAGCATAGCCTGGCCGGCCGTCTCGACCAATGCCACGGCCTCCCCCAGAGACACGATTGGCGTGCCGTAAAAGGTACCCGAGTAACGCAGATCATAGCGAGGTACAACGGCAGGCCCCAGATCTTCGATCAGGGTGACAACCGTGTCCAGCCTGACCAGATCACCGCTGCGACCCCTGAGATAAATGTTGTGTAGATCCTCAGAGGCTCGGAAGCGACCTGCCTGACTCTTCAACCGCACGTCGTAGCGTTCGCCGTCCCCGGGATCGTCATTGAACTTTGCGATATCGAAGCCGCCAGCGAGTATGTTGACCGCTAGAGCGATGTCCCGGCTGGTAAGACCGAGATCGGCGGCGCGGGTGCGATCGATGTCCAGGCTCAGCTGCGGTAGTTCAAGCTGTAGATCGAGGTCGATCTGTCCAAGCTCAGGGATGAGATCCAGCTGCTGTCGCAGTTGCTGACTCAGTCGCGCAACCTCGTGGAGTTCCGGTCCGAGTACCACGAACTGCAGCGGCTCGCCGCGCAGCCCACCGACCGGTGACGGTGGTGCGGGGAATGCCTTCACCCCGGGCACCTGGGCCAGCTCATCGCGCAGTTCGTCGATCACCGCGTACATGTGGATGCGTCGTTGGTCACGGGATTTCAGGCGAACAAAAGTCGAGCCCTTGTGAGTTTGACCCGTGTCGCCCGTTCCGATAGTTGAGAAATAGCTGGCTACGTTGGGATTGGATTTGAGTTTTTCTTCGACCCGCGCTAACCGGTCGCTCGTGTACTTGAGACTCGATCCCAGAGGCGTACGGATGCTGACGACGAAGGTGCCATCATCCTCCTGGGGAAGAAAGGCGCTGCCGAGTTGACCAAAAAAATAGCCGCTCAACCCGACGATGAAGAACGTAAGCAGCACAATGACCCAGCGAGCGCGCAGTGCAAAGCGCAACGTCGAACGATAAAGCCGATCCACTTGCAAAAACGCGTTTTCCAGCAGCTGATAGATGCTGCCATGGTTGTCTTTGACGACGAGGTAGCGGGAACACAGCATCGGCGTGAGTGTCATTGAGACGAACCAGGACACGAGCACCCCAACGGCTACCACCAGAGCGAATGGTTTGAACATCTGGCCGATGACTCCGCCCAGGAACACAACCGGCGTGAAAATCGATACCAGGGTCAGCGTCGAGGCGAGCACGGCAAAAACAACTTCGTTAGTACCCTTCAATGCGGATGTTCTGGCATCCGGATCGAGATGCTGGCGATGTCGGTAGACGTTTTCCAGAACGACGATCGCATCGTCCACCACCACGCCAATCAACAGCAACAGGCCCATCAACGTAAGCATGTTTAGTGTGAAGCCGGAAAAGTACATAACGGCAACTGCACCGAACAGCGACACGGGGATTGCGAGTGCGATAATCACCGTCGCCCTCATACTCTTCAGAAACAGCCATACCACCAATGCCGTGAGCAGGGTTCCCAGCAGCAAGTGCTCCTTGAGCGCGTCGACCAGTGCCTCTATGCGATCGCCATCGTCGGTGGCGATGTCGATCGAAATACCTGCAGGCAGCGATGGCGTGATCTCCTCGGCAAGCCGACGCCGAACCTCGTGGATGATTGCCACGGCATTGCTACCCGTCACTTTGACGATGCCAAGACCCACGGCTGGCTGATCGTTGAATCGAGCCAGGCGGCGATAATCGGCGATTCCGTCCTCAATCGCTGCAATGTCGGCCAGCCGTATTGGTGCGCCGCTGCGGTAAGAAATGATCATTCTTTCGAGCTCAAAGGGATCGTGAAACTCGAGATCGAGCTTGATCATCTGCTCGGTCGCGTCTCCGACCAGAAAACCACCAGGGAGCTGAAAATGTTCGACTCGGAACGCGCGAATTAGATCCTGAGTGGTGATGCCGTATGCATTCATCCGATCGACATCCAGATTCACGCGTATCGTTCGGTCCCGCTGCCCGCCCATTCGTACTTCGCCTACGCCGTCCACGTTTTCCAGCCGTTTCTTTACGACATTGCGCGCATACTGATTGAGTTGTTGTAAGGTCCGGTCACCCGTGAGGGTAATCCACATGATGGGTGCAGCGCCGAACTCCACTTTCGCGACCACCGGTGGGTCGGCGTCGTCCGGTAGATCTTTGAGCACCTGGTTTACTTTGGCCTGAACCTCGTTGAAGGCGATATCCGCATCGCGGGTAAAGGCGAACGTCACGTTGGTCACGGATGCGCCTGGAAACGAACTGGACTGCAGATGCTCAATGCCAGGAACGCTATTCACGGCAGTTTCAATGATGTTGGTGATGCTCGAATCAACAACGTCGGGGTTGGCGCCTGGCATCGTGGTGGTGATCGAGATCCGCGGGAAGTCGATTTCGGGATACCGATCAATACCGATGCGCTGATAGCTGACCAGACCGAACAGCACCAGAACCGCGCTCAACATCCAGGCGAGCACGTGGCGGTCAATGGAGACTCCGGGTAGGGTCATGAGACTTTGATGTCCACCCGTGCTCCGTCTGTGAGAAAGGCCGCTCCATCCATCGCGATCGTCTCTGTGCCCGTCAGGCCCTGCAAGATCTCCACCTGGCTACCCCGGCGCGCACCTATGGTCACGACCCGGCTCCTGGCCATACCTTCTTCGATGACGTAAACCACCGATCCCTGGGCACGTCTGACAACGCTGATATCCGGTACCATCAGCGCATGTGGGCGCTGTTCGACGACTACCTCACCAATGATGCTGGCACCGGGTTCCCAGTTTCCGGGATTTGATAAATCTACGATCAGATCCAGCGACCGGCTCTGTCGGGTGATGATCGGACGGACCTGGCTTACGGTACCTTCGACGACTGTTCCGGGGTATGCGGGACTGGTCAAGTGAACCGTCAGCTCGCGCTGCAAAACCGAACTCAGGGTTTCTGGAAATGGCAAGCGTACCTGTAACTCCGCTAAGTTTGTGAGATGAAACAACGGTGTTCCGGTGTCAACGAAGTCGCCGATGGAGACTCGACGCTCATCCACGCTTCCTTCAATAGGGCTGACGATGTGCGACTTGTCCACGTCCCGTTGGGCACGCTGCAACTGAACCGTGGCTCCCATCAGTTGGGCCTTCAGCGCTCCGAGTTCGGCCTCGGCTTCGTCGAGTGCAGACTGATTGAACGATTGCTTGCGAACTAACGTGCGAAGTCGCTTCACCTGCAGTTCCTGGGAGCGAATGAGAGAGCGTACGCGTTCGATTTCCGCCTCAGCCAACGAATTCTTCAGACGGTAGTCTTCGGGATCGATAGTCGCCAACTCCTGGCCGGGAACCACCCGATCGCCAACGTCGACCGATATGCTATGCAGGCGTCCTGCTACCTCTGCCGCAATCATGGGGGCGTTTTTGGCTTGCAGGTACCCGGATGATGACTCCACCTCATCGAGATCTACAAGCTGGACGTTGCTTACCGTGATCGCAATAGCGGGGCTAACCGAGTCAGGCGATGCGTTTGAAGTCGATTCGCCGCAGCCTGTTGCGCAGGCGCATGCGAGCAATGCCATAATTAACCTCGTCGATCCAGGCATACCCGCGTGGAGTTCTATTGCATTCAAATTCATGGCTTGGTAGCGACGCCGTGCAGCAATAGGTCGAACACTGCTTTGCTGTAGGCCTCGGCATCGCCGACGAATGTGGCGTCTTCTATATGTTTGAATATCGCCTCTGACTGAACCAGAAAGACGTTTGACGCAAGCAACAGGAAAGCCAATAAGCCAGGGTCGAACCCTTGGCGAAGTTCGCCGGTTTGCTGGCCTTCCCTCGCCCAGGATACCGATTGAGCGAACGCATCTGCGTAAATGTCTTCGGCCAGTTCTTTGCTGTGCTCGGAGCCGTGATCGAGTAGTTCTCGCAGGACCAGCCGGGTTGCCTGACTGTCTCGCGTGAGCTGTTGCAACTGGCTGCAAAAATGAGACTGCAGCCTTTTTATTGGTGGTTGGCTGTGAATTTCTTGGTCGTCATCGTCAATTTCAGTGGTCCGTAGGCCTGCGGCCCTGAGCGTGGTCAGGTAGAGGCTTTCCTTGGATCTGAAATGATGGAATACGTTACCTTTGCTCACCCCGGCGCTTTCGGCAATCTCTGATACGCTGACGGAGTCGTATCCCCGGTCTGCAAATAACTGTTCTGCCGCTGCGAGGATCTTGCGCTCCCCCACGCCAGCAGGCATATGGTTTTGCGTAAAAATCGAATTTGAATCCACCAAGAGTAAGCGCCTCGCCTGACCGACCGACCGGTCAGTATACACGTTCGCCTTGGTACGAAAATGCTTAGCGTGCATGCACAGGACCGGACTCGCTGAAGACCCACAGGGCAGGGGGACAGAAGATGTAGACGCCATCGAGGAAGAGCATGTGGAAATGAATCTGGCCGGATAGGTGATCAAGTTGAGTGGGAGCCGAAACGCTGGATCAAGGTCACCGCATCGGTCTTGGGGCCGCAAGCGACTGTGAATTCAGCCTTCTTGATGAGGCAAGGTCTTCTCGTCGATGATCGCCAGCAACCGGGTGACTTCTGCGCTGGCCCCGTCGAATTGAGCCTTGCTGCGATCCCGCGCTTCCTCAGCGGCGGCCCCTGAGCTGATCAGCTTTTGATTGCGCGCTAGCGCCAGCCGCGCAAGCTCCGCGTCTGCACGTGCCGCGGCGAGCTGCGCGCGCTCTTCGCTGGTGTCCAATCGCAGCAGCAGTTGGCCCGCGGCGACCGCAGCACCTGGCGCAAAGCCTACCTCTACGATGCGACCGGCGAGCTCATTGCTGACTTCCACCGAGCGCATGGCCACTGTCTGGGCAGTAACCGAGGTGGTCGGCTGCCAGACCTCTTCGAGCGCAACGAAGGGCTCCACGGCCTCCATGGGTTCGGGAAAAGCCTCGCCGAACGCGATGGCTGCCTGAATCTGTGCGTACTTGAGGTAGCCCAGACCCGAGGCGACGAGCACGCAGACGGCGATGACGATTGACCAGCTGCGAAGTTGCATGATGTTTTGATGGTTGCAGATTCGCCGATCCCGATCCACTCTAGGATTGGACGACGTTCTCGAGGGAAATTGATGGCGAGCGATCTGCTGATCTATGGCACCAAGGGGTCGCCCTTCGTGCGCAAAGCGTTGGTGACGTTGACCGAGAAAGGCCTGCCGTGGGAGCTGCAGGAGGTCAACGTCTTCGATCCGCCGGGCTGGTTTGTCGAGCTGAGCCCGGCGAAGCGCATTCCGGTGCTGCGGGACCGTAGTGTGGCTACCGAAGGGGTGGCGGGCACGCTTGCCGACTCATCGGCGATCTGCGCATATCTGGAGCGTAAGTATCCCGAGCCCCGTTTGTACCCGGAAGATCCGTTCGAGTATGGCCGGGCGTTGTGGTTTGAAGAGTATGCCGACACGCTGGTAGCGGCCCGCATCGGCTTCGGTTTGTTGCGCACGCTGCTGGTTGGTCCATCCCGTGGCGATCCGCCGGATCTGGAGCGGGCCCGTAAGACCTATCATCAGGATCTGCCGCCGTTGTTCAGCTACCTGGAAGGAGAGATCGGCGATCGACAATATCTGGTTGGCGAGGCGTTCTCCATCGCCGACATTGCGCTTGCCTCGCAGCTGTCAGGCATGCGCCTGACCCGGGTGCCCATCGATGCCGAACGCTGGCCGATGCTTGCGAGCTATGCAGAACGAATGCTAGCAAGGCCGAGCTTTGTGGAGCGGCTCGAAGAGCTGAAACCGATCATGCCCGAGAACGACTTCGAGCCCTGAGTCGATGGCCTCGGGTCGGACCGTCTTGCGGGGTCATTCAGTGAGCAGGTCGGCCAGCCGCTTGCGGGCGTTCTGCCACTCGCGCTGTACCGTGCGCGTCGAGACATCTAGAGCGCTGGCAGTCTCCGTTTCGCTCATTCCAGCGAAATAGCGGCACTCGAACACTGCGATCAGCCGTTCGTCGTCCAGCTTGTTGAGCGCTTCCTCCAGTTCGAGCAGAAACATCCACTCCGGATCGTCTGCCACAAGATTCTCGTCCAGCGGCAGATCGGGAACGCCCGCACCGCGCTTGTCGGCGCTTCGTGCTCGAGCATTGTCAATCACCACCTGGCGCATGACCCTGGCGGCAAGCCGAAAGAAATGTTCGCGATCTTTGATCTCGAGCGTCTGCGCGTCGCGGAATCTCAAGTAGCATTCGTGCACCAACCCGGTCGCAGACAGGGTGCGGCTCGCGTCGATCTGGCGCGATGCGAGCATGCGCAGGTCGGTGTAGATCAGGTTGTAAATCTTCTCCATTGCAGATCCGTCACCCGCGTCATGGGCGCGGAGCAACATGGTCAGCTCGCCGACTTCACTCAATTTGACCTGATCCTCACGCCCATTGGCCAGCATTCTAGATGAAAGCCCGTGGGGTCTCATTCACGCCGTCCAGTATCTGCAGCCAATCGTTTCGTAGTGAATAGGTGGTCATCAGAACGGACCGCAGCTGGCGGGCGGCGGCGAGGGCTTGCTCGGTATCTCCTGCGGACCTCAGGGTGCGCAGGTGCAATAGCTCCCATTCGACCCGCGTCGGATGCGTGGCTGCCAGTTGCTTTGCCGGTGCTGAACGCTCGAGCCAGCTGGTAGCGGAATCATGGTCACCTTGGGTCAACGCCGTTGCTGCCAGCAGCAGCGAGGGATAGAGCGACTTGGGGTGACCGACACCGAACTCCTCTCTACGCATGTCGCGGGCCTGGCTGAGTAGCGTTGCCGCTCGGGTGAAATCGGAGTCTGCCAGCGCAAGGCGTCCCTGTACCTCCCGCAGGCGACCCAAGCGCCACGGTTTCTGCGCGTAGGCCTTCTCCAGTGCCACGCCTGCTTGAACCGTCAGCGCAGCAGCTTGCTCGTTGTTGCCGCCTTGCAGTGCCGCCTCAGCGAGGGCGAGGCGGGTTCGGGCGATGGACGGGCTGTCTGGATCGAACCGCGCGCTCTTGAGCTGCAGCGACTCCTCTAGATTGTGCTTGCCCGCTTCGAGGTCTCCGAGGTCTACCAGATGGCGTCCCAGGTTGTTGTGCAAAAGCGCTCTGACACGTTCGCTCTTGCTGCTGAACTGTCGGGAAAGCTCGAGACCGCGTTCATAGTTGTCACTGGCGGTTGCCATATTCCCGCGGTCGGCATTCGCGTTTCCCATGTTCGAATAGGATACGGCCAGCTGGTAATTTGGTTTGTCGTACAACGCCTGGTAGATGTTTATGCACTGTTCGTACATTTCTACGGCTTCGTCAAACCGACCGAGCCCGCGCAGTGACATTGCCATGTTGTTCATCTCGGCCGCGGTGTTTCGGCTTGTGGTACCGAAGTTGTAGTCAGAGATGTCACGGGCCTGGGAAAATTTAGCGAGCGCTTCCTCATACTCGCCGTGTGCCTGATGAGTCCAGCCCACGGCGCTGTAAGCGCTGCGCAGACCGTAGTAGCGATCGCCCGCCGCCCGGGTGTATGCATCCACAGACTTCAGCGCCCAGGTCCGACCTTCTTCGATGAGCTCTGGAACCAGCCAGGTGTCCGCCATGATCTTGTACGCATCGGCGAGCAGCGTTGTCGGGCCGGCAGGGTGACCCTCGAGCTCAGTGATCGCCTTGTGCAGATCTTCCCGCGCTGCGAGGTAGTCACCGCCGTTGACGGCAAGCCGGCCGCGCATGACCAGGGCGCGGCTTTGCAGCTCCGGGTCGGCGGTGGCAAAGGCAGGGTGCGCGAAGGCTCCAGCGACTGTCTCCGTCGCCCCAGGCAGATCGCCCTGGTGATCGAGAGTTGAAGCGACATCGAGCAGGATGCGCAATTCCAGCTCCGTATCATCCAACTGCTGCGCCAACTTCCTCGCTTCGCTGAGCTTCGCGAGGCTTTGCTCGAGCTCGTTGAGCACGGCGTTGGTCGTGCCCTGCAGATGCAGCAGCTGGGCGCGTGCGGCAGGCTCCTGGGTGAGCTCCTGCTCGAGTACCTGCTCGGTTCTCTGCAGCACGTAGCGCAGCGGTTCGTTGCGGATGATGCCGTCTTTCGGCTCGCCGTCTACGGCGCCGCTGCGTATCAGCTGGTAGTGGGTTTCGTTGAGTATCGACGTCATCGCCGACAACATGCGCTCGCTCGACGCGGCGCGTGATGCCGCGACCTGCTCCGATCTGGACAATTCGATGGTGTATCCGACGCTGACGCCGATGATGGCGCACGAGCTGATTGCCGCGACGAGTGCGGCGGCGCGATTGCGCGACACGTACCGCGTTGCGACATACCAGGCGCCGGGAGGTCTCGCACTTATTGGATAACCCGTTCGGAAGTTGCGTAGGTCACTGATCAGCGTTTCCACACTAAGATAACGCTTGGCTGGGTCGGTGCGCAGAGCCTTCTCCAGTATCACGATCAGATCTGTGGGCAGATTTGCGCGGAGGGCCGGGCTGACCGATAGCGAGCGCTCGTTGGCCAGGCGTTCGACCAGGCTCGGCACCGGGCGCTGCAGAGATTGAACGTCTTCGCCGAGCAGAACGAGCAGCAGCAGGCCAAGCTGGTAGACGTCGCTCTCAACACCCACCGGATTTCCCTGCAGCTGTTCGGGGCTGGCGTAGATGGGCGACATAATGCCGCCAATGGTGGTTTGGCCGTCACTACCATGGAGCAGCTTGGCGATGCCGAAGTCGAGCAGCTTGGCCGTGCCGTCATTGGTTACGATCACGTTTGACGGCTTGATGTCGCGGTGCACGATCAGATGGCGGTGCGCGTACGAAACGGCGCTGGCGATTTGTAGAAGGAGGTCTACGCAGCCTTCTGCGGAGAGTTCCTGCTCCCGACAATAAACGTCGATGGTGGTCCCTTCGACGTATTCCATGACCAGATACGCCCAGCCCTCGTCGGTGTTGCCGGCATCGTAAAGGTGGGCGATGTTCGGGTGATTCAACCGGCTCAGGATGTCCTTTTCGAGCTCGTATCGGTCGCGGAGCATGGGGCTGAACGCTCCGGTGGCAATAACCTTAATTGCCACGGTGCGTTCGTACTCGCCATCGGTTCGCTCCCCGAGGAACACATGGCTCATGCCTCCTTCAGCCAATAATCGGCCGACTCGATACCCGCCCAGCACTCGGCCAGGCAGCCCGGCGAGCTGCTTGGCTTCAGACTGCTGCAGCAACGCAAGCCCCGCGCCTGGGCGCAATCGGTTGAGGATCTCGTCGCGATCGGTCATGGATGTTGGTTTTACCGTCGATGTGTCAATCAGACGCCCGCTATTGGGGGCTGTCAACGACCCCCCAACCTACTGAAACGAGTTTCGGGTTCGAAGTACGCCAGCTTCTTGAAAATTGGGCTGGCGGGATTTCAGCGAGATTTTCGTTATCTATACCAGGCAACGAATCGCGCGAGCTTTAGCGACTCACAAATCGGCAGGGGGACAATTTCATGAAAAGCTTCATTTTCGCATTTTTATTGTGTGTGTTGACGAATACGGCACACGCAACGATTTTTACCGATCGAGATCTGTTCGAAGCAGCGATAGACATCGTTTACACCGAGACCTTCCAGTCGCTGGCCGGAAACGTGGGTGGTCTTGGCACCACTGCGACATTTCCGTCCGGACTAACGGCGGTTGTAGAAGGTGGGCCTGAAAACGAATTGTTCGTTGCGGCACCCGGCGCTTTTCTGAATCCCACCGTTGCTCTCGGGCCACGCCAGGTGGCGGGCCGGTCAGGTCGTGACATGCTGCTCGATCTTGCCGCGCCATTCCAGGCTGTCGGGTTCGACTACTTCTCTGACTTCGATGGCAGGGTTAGCGGCGAATACACGTTTTCGTTTGGTCGAGGTGGCGCGCCGGGAGAATTCGCACTTGATACCGTTGCTGTCGCTCAGGCCGCGGCAGGATTGACGACGCGCGACGATCTCCCGGGATTCCCCCAGACCGCCTTCTTTGGATTCGTAAACGACGGCAATCCTCTCGACCTATGGAGCCCGAACAATCCCGATCCCCCGTTGCGTGGGAACGTCTTTTTCAGCAACGTGTTTGATCCCGGATTGTACGACCGGGTTTACATGAGCACCGTCGACGGTTCGGGTAGCGCGATCGTCGACAACGTGACGGTTGGATTTCTGTCCGCAGCGCCGCCCACGTCCGTGCCGGAACCGGCCACCTCTTGGCTTATTGTTGCCGGCTTGGCCGGGTTGTTCGCACTTCGACTAAATACAGTCAAACAGCGTGGACCTTCACGGGTAGCTCGCGGATCCCGCGGATGAAGCTCGAGCGCAGATACTGCGGGTCGCCGACCACTTCGATCCGAGAAAACCGCTTCAGGATCTCTTCCCAGATGATCCCCAGCTGCATCTCGCCCAGGCGGTTGCCCACGCAGCGGTGTATGCCGAACCCGAACGAAAGGTGCTGACGCGCATTGTCGCGGTCAATGAGAAACTGATTGGCGTTTGTAATGGCGTCTTCGTCGCGGTTGCCCGACAAGTACCACATCACCACCTTGTCACCCTGACGGATGGGCTTGCCGCCCACCTGGGTGTCTTCCATGGCGGTTCGGCACATGTGCGCAACCGGCGACTGCCAGCGGATGATCTCGGGAACCATGTTCGGGATCAGCCCCGGATCGTTCAGCAGCTTCGTGTACTCGTCGGGGTTTTCGTTCAGCGCCAGCACGCCGCCGGAGATGGAGTTGCGGGTGGTGTCGTTGCCGCCGACGATGAGCAACAGAATGTTGCCGAGGTACTCGTTGGGCGGCATGTTTTTCGTTGATTCACCGTGTACGAGCATGGAAATCAGGTCGTTGCCGGGCTCGGTCTGTGCGGCGCGTTCCTTCCAGACCGCATCGAAATACTCCCAGCACTTCCACAGCTCCTGAAAACCCGCTTCCGGCGTTTCGAAGTAGTCGGGGTCACCGATGCGCTCCACCGTGTCTGACCAGTGAATGAGTTTGTGCCGGTCTTCCTGAGGCACGTCGAACAACGTTGCCAGCATTTGACCGGTAAGCTCTACGGAGACTTCCCGGACCCAGTTGAACTCCTCATTGATGGGAAGGCCGTCGAGGATTTTGCCTGCCCGCTCGCGAATGACCTCTCGAAGGCCGGCCAGATGGCGGGCGGTGAACATGGGTGCGACCACCTTGCGCTGCTCGTCGTGCTTGGGCGGGTCCTCCATGATGAACATGGGCAGATGAAAGGTGGGATCCGGGTCCGGATCCGGGTTGATCTGGCCGCCCAGGCGGATGCCGCCATTGTTGATGTCGGAAGAGAAGATCTTTTCGTGCGTGTCCACGTGCTTTACGTCGGCGAACCTGGTGATCGACCAGTACGGGCCGAACTGACTCTCCTCACAGTAGTTCACCGGATCCTCGGCTCGCAGCCGCTCGAAGTACGGCAGCATGGTGTTGGCCTCGAACAGCGCCGGATGGGCCGGGTTCAGTTTTTCCAGCGGCACGCTGTACGGGTCCCGGTGCGGATCAATGGCCCACTCGGCGATCATTTCCTTGTTGGTTCGCTGTGGTGGAAGACTTTCAGACATATTTCTCGTCCTTGTGTTTATTGTTTCTGCGCGCGACGCCGTTCGAGTACCAGGGGCGACGCTTCCAGGTCGATCCAGCCGGATTCGATGCCGGCGGTATAGCCGCCGTCCACGGGTATATCGACGCCGTTCAACCAACCGCACTCGGCGGTGGCCAGCAGATCGATAACCTGGGCGATATCGTCAGGCGTGGCGGAACGGGCGGTCTTTTCGATAATCCATTCGCTTTGCTCCTTAGTCATCATGGCTTCGAACTGTGGATACAGGGGCGTGTCGATTACGCCGGGGCTTACACAGTTGATGCGCACGCCACGGGCGAGCGCTTGCTGGGCTGTGCGCAGGGTGTAGGCGGTGACGCACCGTTTGGAGAACGTATAGGGATCGCGCGCCAGCACC
>Ga0224508_10002452_pt1 | contig 15741 bp, 18 predicted proteins | sample SF_Jan12_sed_USG_4_FD_170157 | JGI IMG/M metagenome (GOLD analysis project Ga0224508, IMG submission 170157) | Sediment microbial communities from San Francisco Bay, California, United States - SF_Jan12_sed_USGS_21 | ecosystem: Environmental > Aquatic > Marine > Sediment | place: USA... | reverse complement strand
CGGTTCAGGGACGCGGTAGAACGACCACGTGCACTGTTCATCGCTGCGTGTTCACGCCCTGGCGGCGCTCATGCGCAGACTCTCGGAGTCCTGTCGCGCCGAGGACAGGAAGCACGCTCGCGTGTCGACGTGGCGGCTATCCGCTCACAGTGAAGAGGGTCGCGTGGTCAGCTGACGGGCGCCCGTCTGTCCGGTCGGCGCAGTTGGCCGCAGCGTCGCCGTCAACGCTTGCCGTTGCCACGACGCTCGGATCGGCAACGTCGGCGGAGCTGGTGATCCCGACTCCGAGGACGTCAGGTGCCGGCGCTTCGATGCTCGCGAACAACGGTCCGACCGTGTCGGCGGGAATGAGCGTGAGGTAGCCGACCTGGCCGTTGCAGACGGTTCTGCCTCGGGCTCGGGCTCAGGCTCCGGTTCTGCTTCAGGATCCGGTCCGGGATCCGCGGTCGGGCTTGGGTCCGCGGCAAGATCGCCGTCTCCTTCACCGTCGCTGCGGCCGGAGATAATCACCGCCAGAACCGCACGCATGATCAAGAGACGTCCCGTCCGGCGCACCCGAGCACCCCTTTCACTTGGAGACGGCGACGCCGCCGCGCCGCCGGACCTCAGTGTGACAGAGCGCGAGTCTTGTTCTGATCCGGCTGAGCCCGCTCGTCGATCCGGCGACCGGCAGCTTCGGCGCGCGGCAGATGTTCGTGGTGGCCGCCAATCGAGTGGCGGTTGGGGGTCGACGGCTCCCCACCGGGCGCCGGTATCCTCGACTCCGATGAACAACTTGCCTTCCATGCTCCAGATGCCCTCGAACGAGGGCAACCCGGTCTACAACGCGTTGTTGAAGGAACGGATCGTGTTCCTCGGCACCGACGTGAACGACGAGATCGCCAACTACGTCACGGCGCAGTTGTTGTTCCTCGAGGGCGAAGACCCCACAGCCGACATCTGGCTGTACATCAACTCTCCGGGCGGGTCGGTCACGGCCGGCATGGCCATATACGACACCATGCAGTTCATCGGCCCCGACGTGGCCACCATCTGCATGGGCCTCGGCGCATCGATGGGGCAGTTCCTCCTCTGCGCCGGTGCGCCCGGCAAGCGTTATGCGCTCCCGCACGCCCGGATCATGATGCACCAGCCTCTCGGCGGGGTGCAGGGCCAGGCATCCGACATCGCCATCCAGGCCGAGCAGTTCGCCTACATCAAGCGGCTGATGGCCGAGAAGATCGCCGAGCACTCGGGCCAGACGGTCGAACAGGTCGAGCAGGACTCCGACCGCGATCGATGGTTCACCGCCGAAGAGGCGCAGACCTACGGCCTCATCGACCACGTCATCGTCAGGCGCGGCGAGATCGCCTGATCACGCCGGCCGCAGGTCGTCCTCGACCTCTGGCGTCGGGGTCGGCGCCTCCGGCGGCCCGAGGTCGAAGCCGCACGTCGAGATCGCGTAGGACTCGAGCGTCTCGGCCGACACCCCCGCCTCCTCGAGCATTTCGGACTGCTCATCGACGACCTCGGCCGGCGAGCGGTTGTCCGGGGTCTCGAGGGCTTCGATGAGCTCGGCCAGCGCATCGGTGACGATCGCCAGGTCATCGGTGATCGAGGGCGGCGCCTCGGACTCGAGGTTCCGGAGCTCGAGGAGCGCCGCGTCGATCGTCGCCGGGTCCGAGAGGTCGAGCCGGGCGAGCGCGCCGGTGGCGCCGGCGACGTTGCGGAGCTGGAGGCAGAACGCCTGCGAGTCGTCGATCGCCGGGTCGGGCGCGGATGCCGAGCTCGAACACGCTCCGATGATCACCGAACCGGCGAGCACGACTGCCAGACGTCGTCTCACCGTCGGTCGGCGGCCTCGGCCCGGCTCCGGAGATCCGCGATACCGAAAGCGAGGCCTTCCTCGTACCTGAACAGCGCGCTGCCCGAGACGAGGACGTTCGCACCCGCGGCCGCGACATCGGCGATCGTCGAGGTGTTCACGCCGCCATCGACCTCGATGTCGATGTCGAGCGCTTCGTCGAGAACGAGCTGGCGGAGCTCGCGGAGCTTGGGCTCCATCGACGGGAGGTAGCTCTGGCCTCCGAAGCCGGGATTGATGGTCATGACGAGCACCATGTCGACGAGGTCGAGGATGTGGCGGATCGCGTCGACGGGCGTCGACGGGTTGATGGCGACGGCGGCCCGGGCGCCGAGGTCGCTCACGGCCGTGAGCGACTTGTGGAGATGCACGGTGGACTCGGCGTGCACGATGATCACTTCGCAGCCGGCATCGACCCAACGTCCGAGCATGTGGTCGGGGTCGTTCACCATGAGGTGGGCCTCGAACGGCACGGACACCAGTGGACGGATCGCGGCGATCACATCGGGCCCGATCGTGATGTTGGGAACGAACTGGCCATCCATGACGTCCCACTGGATGCGGTCGGCCCCGGCCGCTTCGAGTGCCTGGCATTCCTCACCGAGGCGGGCGAAGTCGGCGGGCAGGACGGACGGAACGATCTCGATGCCTCGCGGTGATGCACTCACGACTGCTGAGACTAGTTGGCGGCGGTCTCGTCGAGGCGCAGGCTCGTCGGCTCGCGAGGTGAGTACTCTCGGCATGTGGAGCTGACCGATGTGACCGTCGACGGGATCGCAACGGGAGGCGCCGGAGTCGGCCGGCTCGAAGACGGCCGGGTGGTCTTCGTCGACGGTGCCCTGCCCGGCGAGCAGGTGTCGGTGGTCATCACCGAGATGAGGGATCGGTTCGCTCGGGCGCGGACGTCGGCGATTCTCGGTGCCGACCCCGAACGAGTGCAGCCGCTCTGTCCGTCGGTCGACGCAGGTTGCGGCGGCTGTGACATGCAGCACGCATCCCATGATCGACAGCGACACCTCAAGCGTCGCATCGTCGTCGAGTCCATCGAACGGCTCGGAAAGGTCGCGGACCCGCCGGTGTCCATCGGCGCGCCTCTCGCCGCATGGCGGTACCGCACCTCCCTGCGGTGCATGGTCAGCGACGGCGTGGTGGCGCTCCGTCGCCGTCGGAGTCACGATCCGATCGTCATCGACGGGTGCATGGTCGCCGATCCGTTGCTCGAGGAGCTGCTCACCGAGGGCCACTTCGGATCGGCGAGAGAAGTCACGCTGCGGGTCGGGGCCCGGACAGGGGAGCGCATGGCGATCGTCTCGCCGAAGGTCCGCGACGTGCGCCTGCCCGACGATGTTCTCGTCGTCGGCGCCGATGAGCTGCGGCGAGGCCGCCGGGCCTGGGTCCACGAGCGGGTTGCCGATCATCTCTTCCGCATCTCGGCCAGATCGTTCTTCCAGACCCGGCCCGACGGCGCCGATCGACTGGTCACCGAGGTCAGCGCTGCCCTCGGACCATCGGGGGGCGCGCTCGTCGATCTGTACGGCGGCGTCGGACTCTTCGCCGCCACCGCCGGATCGAAGCACAGCGTCACCGTCGTCGAGCAGAACCGATCGTCGGTCGCCGACGCCAGGGTCAACCTCGCCGATCGCGAGGCCCGAGTCATCCGCTCTCGTGTCGAGGACTGGAAGCCCGCGGCCGCCGATGTCGTCGTCGCCGACCCGTCGCGATCAGGACTCGGCGCCATCGGCGCCGCGCAGATCGCCGCGACCGGCGCGCGGCGTGCGGTCCTGGTGAGCTGTGATCCGGCCTCGCTCGGCCGCGACGTCGGCCTCCTGCACGACGACGGCTACGACCTGGTCGGCTCAACGCTCGTCGACCTCTTCCCCCAGACCAGCCACATCGAGGTCGTGAGCAGCTTCGACCGCCGCTGAGACATCACTGTCGCCATTGCAGCCGAGTAACGTCGCCGGGTGCGATTCGACCGGAGCAATCTCCCCGACGAGGTCCTGGCGTTCATGACCGAGCGCCATCTCGCGACCCTGACGCTCGTGCGATCCGACGGCACGCCCCACGTCACACCAGTGGGGTTCAGCTGGGATGACGAAACGGGCACAGCCCGGGTCATCACCTGGGCAGGCAGCATGAAGACCCGGCTCCTCGAACCGGGCGGCGGCCGCGCGGCGTTGTGTCAGGTCGACGGCGGTCGGTGGCTCACGCTCGAGGGATCGGCCGTGGTCACCGGCGATCCGGGCCGGTGCGCGGACGCAGTCGCCCGCTACGCCGAGCGGTACCGGCCGCCGCGTCAGGATCGGGGCGCGGACCGGCGGGCCATCGAGGTCACCGTCGATCGCATCATGGGACTCGCCTGATCTACGGTCGCGGCATGGACGTTGTCGACGAGCTCGGGTATCGACCCTTCGATGCCGACAATCACTACTACGAAAGCCTCGACGCCTTCACCCGCCACCTCGATCCCGCGCTCGGCCCCCGCTGCGTGCAGTGGGCCGAGATCGACGGGCGGAGATACCACGTCGTCGGTGGACGCGTGAGCCGGGCGGTCACGAATCCCACGTTCGACCCCATCGCCAAGCCCGGCGCGCTGCACAGCTACTTCCGCGGGAACCTCGACGGGAAGTCACCGCTCGAGCTGTTGAAGGACCGCGAGCCCCAGCCCGCCGCATACGTCGACCGCGACGCCAGGCTCGAGGCGATGGACGGGCACGGACTGAGTGGCGTCTGGCTGTTCCCGACCCTCGGTGTGCTCTACGAGGAGCTGCTCAAGGACGATCTGTTCGCAGTGCAGGCGACGTTTCGCGCGTTCAACCAATGGCTCGACGAGGACTGGGGCTGCAACTACCGCGACAGGATCTACGCGGCCCCCTACATCCCGTTCGGCGATGTCGACAACGCCGTCGCCGAGCTCGAGTGGGCCCTCGATCGCGGCGCACGAGTCATCGTCATGCGCCCGGCTCCCGCCTGGACCCAGCACGGTCCGACGTCGCCCGCCGACACGATGTTCGATCCGTTCTGGGCTCGCGTCAACGAGGCCGGCATCACGGTCGTGATCCACGCGGGCGACAGCGGCTACTCGTCGAACGGGTATGCCGAAGACGGCTTCTCCAGCACATTCAGCGGGGGATGGAAACCGTCGATCAAGGCATTCAACATCGAGCGTGCCGCATATGACTTCTTGATCACGCTCGTGCTCGAGAAGCTGTTCGAACGGTTCCCGAACGTCCGCATGGCATCGGTCGAGAACGGGTCGGAGTTCCTAGGTGACATGTTCCGCAAGCTCCGGTCGAGCCAGAAGAAGATGCCGGGGTGGTTCGGCGACGACCCCGTCGAGGTGTTCAAACGCAACGTCTGGATGAACCCATTCTGGGAGGACGATGTCGACGAGGTCGTCGCGCTCATGGGTGCCGATCGGGTGATATTCGGCTCGGACTGGCCCCATATCGAGGGCATGCCCCAGCCGCTCGATTTCGTGGTCGAGCTGAACAAGCTCGACCACGGGTCGCGGCGCCGGGTGCTGCTCGACAATGCCGTCGAGCTGACCAGCCTCCGACCGGCCTGACTCTGCCTTGGCTCACCCTGGGCCGCGATTGGTTACCGGCGGGTAGCCTGCGGAGGTCGACGCGAGGAGAAGCCCCATGACCGCCACGACAGTTCGCGCCAGCGCCGGTGAGGTCCGGACCGAGCTCGAAGCCTGGCTCGACGAGAACTGGGATCCGTCGCTCACGGCGGGGGAGTGGTGGCGCCTGCTGTCCGAGGCGGGCTGGGCGGACCCGTCGCTCCCCGAGAATGCCGGTGGCAGGGACTTCGGCCGCGACCAGGTCCAGGCGTGGTCGGTCACCCTGGCCGAGCGCGGCGTGCTCGGGCCGCCGAGCGGGCTCGGCCGGATGCTCGCCGCACCGACCATCGCGACCCACGGCACGCAGGAGCAGATCGACCGTTACCTGCCGAGCATCCTCGACGGCCGGCACGCGTGGTGCCAGCTGTTCTCCGAGCCGGGCGCAGGCTCCGATCTGGCGGGGTTGCAGTGCCGGGCCGAACGCGACGGTGACGAGTGGGTCGTGACGGGTCAGAAGGTGTGGACCTCCGGCGGCCAGATCGCCCAGTACGGCATGCTCATCGCCCGCACCGACCCGGACGCACCGAAGCATCAGGGCATCAGCTACTTCGCAATCGACATGGATCAGCCCGGTATCGACATCCGGCCGCTTCGCGAGATGACCGGCAGGGCGCTGTTCAACGAGGTGTTCCTCGATGAGGCGCGTGTCGCCGACGCGGACCTCATCGGCGGTCTCGGGAACGGCTGGCGGGTCGCCAATACGACACTCGCCTTCGAACGGGCCGGGCTCGGAAGCGCAGGCAGGTCGCCTGCATCGGCCACACCAGGGCCCATCGCCGGTGCGCTCGGTCGGACGGTGACCGATTTCCTCGGCAAGCCGAGCGAGGGCGGCGTGCCCCGCCTCGGCTCGGACATGTGGCAGTGGTTCGTCGAGCTGGCCCGCAAGCAGGGCCGCGGCGACGATGTGGTACTGCGTGATCGGCTGGCGGGGTTGTACACACTCATCGAGGTCAACCGGCTGTCGGGTCTGCGGGCCAAGGCCGGCGGTAGCCGCACCGGCGCCGAGGGGAACCTCGGCAAGCTGGCGATGAGCGAGCTCTTCCGGCAGTTTCGCGAGATCGGCCTCGACATCCTCGGAGCGGGAGGCATGCTGGCGGGCCGCGACGCAGAGAGCAATGGAGCCATTCAGGAGCTGGCGTTGTTCTCGCCAGGGCCGGCGATCTACGGCGGTACCGATCAGGTGCAGCGCAACATCATCGGCGAGCGGGTGCTCGGCCTTCCCAAGGAACCCGGACCGGCCAAGGACACGCCGTTCAGCGAGTTGCCCAAGAACTGACATCCCGACACCGCGAGTCGGGTGTGGCACTTGTCATGTTGCACTTTCGGCATTCGGTGGTACTGTATCGATTGAGAACTTAATCGATACAGTACCCAAACCAGTATCAGCACCAGAACCAGAGGGAGGACCTGTGCTCCTCAGCATCACCAGCTACGTCGGCCGTGACACCGAGACCGTCCGTGATCAGCTCGAAGCGGCCGTCGCTCCCGCCGCGTCGACGGCCGCGTTGCGCATCGGTCGACCCGGCGACCTGAAGATCGTCACCGCAACCGTCGCCGACGGCATCCACGTCGCGTCCGAGCTCGACGAGCTCGACGGCGCCAAGGTGTCCGTGTCGGGCGACGACTCGCTCGCCGAGCTCCGAATCGAACTGCCGTGGGGCGGGCCCGGCGAAGCCGGCCGCCGCTACCTGGCCGCATGTACGTTCGCGGCGCGCGTCGAGGCCGAGCTGCTCGCCGGCTGAGACCGGGCGGTAGCGTCGGCTCGTGACCCGCACGGTGACGCTCCAGACGATCGCCGACGAGATCGGCGTGTCGCGTGCGACGGTCTCGAATGCCTACAACCGTCCGGACCAGCTCTCGGCCGGGCTTCGCGAACGCATCCTCGCCGCGGCGACGAGGCTCGGATATCCGGGTCCTGATCCTGCGGCTCGCATGTTGCGCACCGGGCGCCGGGGAGCCATCGGTCTGTTGTTCAGCGAGGACCTCCGGACCGTCTTCGACGACCCCGACTCCGCGCTGTTCATCCGAGGGGTTACCGAAGCAGCCACTGACGCCGGCACCGTCTTGACGCTCATCCCGGTTCCCGTAGGCGTCGATCCCGCGACCAGTGGCGTGGCGTCGAGCGCGGTCGACGGGTACCTCGTCTTCTCGGTACCCGACGACCATCCGGCGCTGGCCATGGTGCTCGAGCAGCAGGTGCCCATTGTCCTCGTCGACGAGCCCGACCTCGGACGGCACCACTCGTTCGTCGGCATCGACGACCGGGCGGGCGCGCGGGCCGCAGCTGCCCACATCGTCGCACTGGGGCATAGCCGCATCGGCGCGATCGTGATGCGCCTCGGGCACCGCGATCAGCCCGGCCCGGTGGCGTCACGGGAGATCGGGCAGTCGACGATACGCATCGTGCGCGAGCGATGGGCGGGGTACACCGACGAGCTCGAAGCAGCCGAAATCGCGACCGACACCGTTCCCGTTTGGGAAGCCGGCGCGAATGATCCCGATCGGGGTCGAGATGCGGCATTCGACCTTCTCACCGCCCATCCGGAGATAACCGCACTGTTGTGTTTCAGCGATCAGCTCGCGATCGGTGCCAGTCAGGGCGCGGCCGCGCTGGGACGACGGGTGCCCGAGGACGTGTCCATCGTCGGGTTCGACGACATTCCTCGTGCGACGACATGGGACCCACCGCTCACCACGGTCAGTCAGCCGCTCGTCGACAAGGGCAGAGTGGCTGCCGAGCTGTTGATGGAGGGCACACGTACCGGACGCGCTCGTCGCGTCGACCTCCCGATCGGACTCGTCGTGCGGGAGTCGACGGCGCCTCCGACCACCCCCAGCTGACGGTCGATCGGGCATGCTGGAGGAGTGGACGACGAGCGTCGGGACGACCGGCTGATGGTGACGGACTCGGTCCGGATTCCGCGGCACGAGATCGAGGTTCGGTTCAGCGCGTCGGGTGGTCCGGGTGGTCAGCACGCGAACAAGGCAGCCACGCGCGCCGAGCTCACGTTCGACATCGAGACGTCGGCTGCGTTCACCGACGCGGAGCGCGCCCGGGTCCGGCAGCGGCTGGGCTCCACCATCAGGGTCGTGGCCGACGACGAACGTTCGCAGCGTCGGAATCGTGAGCTGGCCGAAGAACGGCTGGCCACTCGTCTGCGCGAAGCGCTCCACGTTCCGCGCCGACGTCGCGCGACCCGCCCGACCCGGGCATCACAACGCCGCCGAGTCGAGGCCAAGAAGCAGCGAGGCGAGCTGAAGCGCGGCCGGCAGCGCCCCACCAGCGAGGACTGACGGTTCTTGCTCCGGTCGGGCTGGAGACGGCTCAGCCCTGGAGCGGTGCCCAGGTTGCGTGGGTTCCCGAGCAGATGCGTTCGGGCAACGCGAGACGCGCCAGGGGGCCGGCGCCGGGCTGGGCTGCATCGAGCACGAGGCACTCGCTGCGGTCGCGGTCCACATCGACGGTGAACGTGATGAGGTACCCGTCGTCCTCGTGGTCGGCGCCATCTCGGGGTGCCATGACGGTCTCGCTCCCGTAGACGCCGTCGGGGAGCTCGTAGATCTCCTCCCGGCCCGTCTCGAGATCGTGTTTGACGACGCCGCGGAATCCGAACCAGCCCTCGACCGGGAGCGCATCGTAGGAGTACCGATGGCGACGTCCGGCGTGGCGACCGTTGATCATGCCGAACTCGCGGACGTTGTCGCCGAGCGGTTCCTCGCGGCAGGTCCCGGTGGTCAGATCGAAACGCCAGCGGTGCGGCCGCGAATCGAGCGCGAAGAGATCGAGATAACGGAAGAGCCGCTCATCGACCGTGGCATCGGCCGGAAGTCGGGGCGATGGATCGTGCTCGAAGAAGCCGTCGAGCACGATCTCGTCGCCGTCCTCGTAGGCGTTGATCCAATGGAGCACGAACGTCGGTTCGGCCTCGAACCAGCGGATCTCGTGGGTGGAACCACCACGAGGGATCACGCCGAAACGAGTCGGCAGGTCGGGGAAGAAGCGGGTGATGTGGCGGCCGGCATCGAGCGCCCGTGGGTCCCAGAACATCGGACAGTCGTTGACGATGGCGTAGTGCTCGGTGAACGCCATGTCGTGGGGGAGTCGGGGGCCGGGCAACGGCACCTCGATGTAGTTCGTGAGCGTGCCTTCGGGGCCGAGCTCGCCGTAGTGCATGTACGGGGCATCGGTGCTGTAGTTGAAGAACAACAGCTCGCCCGTGTGCTCGTCGACCTTGGTGTGGGCGGAGACGCCTTCGGGTGGGAAGCGGCCACCGAAGTCGGCCTTGCCCCGGCCGTCGAGTGTCGATGGATCGAATCGGTACAGGTCGCCGCACTGCCAGAAGCTCGTCAACGCCACGCCGGCGTGCACGACGACATCGGTGCTCGACGCATCCTTCATGCCCCGCCGCGCACCCCATCCCTCGGGCCGTTTCGCCAACGCGGGATCCTCTGCGATGCCGGCCCACAACGACTCTCCGGCCTCCTGTTCGGCGAGGAACCCGTCGGTACGGACGAATCGGTTGCGGTAGATCGCGTCACCGGCCTCGAAGGTCATCGAGTGCAACATCCCATCGCCGTCGAAGGGGTGATAGCGGTCGATCGGTGCCAGCAGCGGATTCTCGGTGTTGCGCAGGTACACGCCGTTGAGGTCGTCGGGGATCTCGCCCTCGACGTCGAGATCCCAGGCGTCGTACTCGGTGGTCTGGGGTCGCCACGCGCCGGTGCGGTACGGGTGGGTGTCGTCGGCCGGAAGGCGGGACTCGAATCGCTCGTTGACCTGGATCCGCACGCACGCTCCTCGGGTGGATGATCGGAATCGCCGTCGCGGTCGAGGCTAGTTGACCTGCTCCGGCGTCCCGCAGGTCAGCGGGCGAGCCAGTCGGTCCGGTCGACGCGCCAGCCCATGACGTCGGTCGAGTCGTCCGGCTCGCGCCGGATGCCCGCGTAGCCCAGGCGACGGGCGACCGCAGCACTGGCGGTGTTCGAACGTTCGTGATTGATCTCGACGTGGTCGATGTCGTCGGTCTCGAAGGCGGCCGTGGTGAGCTGTCGAGCGGTCTCGGTTGCCAGGCCGCGCCCGGTGTGGTCGGCGCCGATCCAGTAACCGAGGTCGAGTCCTCCCGGTCCGATGCGTCGGTGCAACCCACATCCGCCCACGGGAGCGGCGCGCTCGAAGATGCCGTACACCACCCCGTCGCCGGTCTCCCAGTAGCGGTCCCAGTGCTCGATCAACCGGCGCCGTTGCTCGATGGGCATCGGTTCCTCTGCTGCCCATGCCATCCAGGGTCGCAGGTGCGTGAGGCTGGCTTCGATGAGCCGCGACAACGGCTCGGCATCCTCGACCCGCCACCGCCGGATCACGAGCCGGGTCCCGGCGATGTGTTCGGGCAGGCGAGCCGACACGTGCTCGTCCCCATCGGCGTGGCCGGTCGCCATGGCGGTCCACCCTAGGCGTCGGGCTCGCTGCCCTTGCCAACCACTCGTCGAGGACAGCATGGAATGCCGGGGCTTCGTCTCCTGGTAGTCGGCGAAAGTCAGGCCCGGTTTCGTCATGGCCTCGAGCCCCGCCCGCACCTCGGCAAGGCATGAGGTCGCCGGACTCCTGCGATGCTCGCCGGCCGCGGATCGGCGAGGCAGGGACCGAAGTCCCAGAATTGACCGGTCGGTCAATTGTCGATGCGGCCCATGGTTGCGGCCGCGTCCTCGTTCCGGATCGACAGCGCGAACACGGCGGCGATGCCGAACAGGACGGCACTCGCACCGAAGGCGTAGCGGAAGGCCTGGACCCGATCGTCGATCGTCGATCCTCCCGAGGCGACGTCGTCGAGCGAGATCACCGTCGCCGACAGGACGGTGGCGGCCAGCGCCACGCCCACGGCGACCGCGGCCTGGCGCTGCGTGTTGAACAACGCGGTGGCCCGACCCATGTCGGGCAACGAGATCGTGGCGTAGGTGGCGGTCTGGATGGCGACGAACACGAAACCCATGGCGATGCCGCGGACCAACAGCACGGCGCCGATGACGCCGAGGCTCGTGGACTCGTCGACGGTGATCAGATAGAGACCCGGCACCAGCGCCCCCAGGCAGCCGCTGATGAGGAGCCCACGCGGGCCGATCGCGCTGTACAGACGTCGACCGACGAGCTGCGACGAGATGATGACGCCGATGGGCTGGGGGAGCAAGGTCAGCCCTGTGACGAGTGCAGAGTGGTCGCCGACCTTCTGGAGGAAGATCGGCATGAGGAAGATCAAGCTGAAGAACCCTGCATACGCGGGCGCCGAGGTGAGGTTCGTGGCCCGGAACAGCCGGTCACCGTAGAGGCGCAGGGCGAGGACCGGATTCTCGACTCTTTGCTCGACCACGACCAACACCACCAGTGCGACGACGCCGAGTCCGAGGGTCGTCAGGACGACCGGTGATCCCCAGCCCCGGCTCGGGCCGTCGGAGACAGCGAAGAGCACCATGGCCAGCCCGCCGCCGGAGAGGAGGATTCCCCAGCCGTCGATGCGGCTGGAAGCGCCGACGATCTCCTCGCGGAGCCACAACCAGCCGAGCACGAGTCCGACCGTTCCGACCGGGATGTTCACGTAGAAGATCCACCGCCACGAGAGGGTGTCGATGAGGATGCCGCCGAGCACGGGGCCGATCGCGGGCGCAATGACGGCGACTCCGATGACGAGCGTCGCCGCTTTGGCCCGCTCCTCCACCGGGTACGCGCGGAACAGCATCGCGGAGCCGATGGGAGTGATGAGCCCGGCGAACATGCCCTGTACGACGCGGAAGGCGATGAGCATCTCGAGCGAGGTCGCTGCCCCGCACGCGGTCGAGGCGAGCACGAACCCGATCAGGGCGATGAGGAACATCCGTTTGGTGCCGTAGCGGTCACCGAGCCAGCCCGACACGGGAATGGTGACCGCCAGCGCCAGGGCGTAGCCGATGATGGCCCAGTCGACGTCGGTGGACTCGACGCCGAACTCGTCGGCGAGCGTGGGGATGGCGATGTTGACGATCGTGCCGTCGAGGATCTGGATGAACAGCCCCAGGATGTAGACGGCAGCGACTCGCGACTTGTACTCGCTCAGCCGACCTCGCACAGCCGGACGCTAGCCGTCGGCCCGAACGGCACTGCGAATCGGTCGTTCAGTCGGCCGGGAGCTCGACGACGAACCGCGCCCCGCTCGGCGTCGCGTCGGTCACGGTGATCGTGCCCTGGTGGGCGGTGGCGATCTCGCGACAGATGGCGAGGCCGAGACCGCTCCCGCCCGCATCGGGAGTGCGGGCGTCGTCGAGACGGGTGAATCGGTCGAAGATCCGCTCGCGATCCGAGACCGGAACGCCGGGCCCGTCGTCGCTGACCACCAGGCGCACGGTCTCGTTCTCGCACCCGAGCGTCAGGCTGACCGCCGTCGCGGCGTGACGGGTTGCGTTGTCGAGCAGGTTCCGCACGAGCCGGCCGAGCTGTCGGGCATCGCCGATGACGGTCGCAGCCGACACGCCGCTCATGTCGACAATGGTCGCGGTTCGTTCCCGGACCTGACGAACCTCTCTGTCGACGATGACATCGAGATCGACGCGTTCGGATGGCAGGGTCGAGGTGGCGTTGTCGCTGCGCGTCAGGAACAGCAGGTCCTCGATCAACTTCTGCATACCCACCGCATCTTCGAGCGCGCTCTCACAGGTCGGCGTCAGGTCGTCGTCGGCGGTCAGGCCCACCTCGAGCTCGGCGCGGATCCTGGTCAGCGGTGTTCGGAGCTCGTGGGAGGCGTCGGCGACGAACCGTTGTTGGCGCTCGTTGGATGCCTCCAGACGGTCGAGCATCTCGTTCATCGTCCCGGCCAGCCTGGCGACCTCGTCACCCGTCGGTGGTTCGGGGACCCGTCGGTCGAGCTCGTTCAGGCGTATGTCGGCGACCTCCCTGCGGATCGCCTCGACCGGACGGAGGGTACGGCCGACCAGCCACCACACGACCAGTGCCAGCAAGACGACGGCGAGGGGTGCAACGACCGCCATCGTCACGGTGAGGGCGCGCAGGCTGTCGCGAAGGTCGTCGACGTTCTCGCCGACCACGAGCGTCTCGGTGCCGTCGGGCATGTCCAGTCGCCTCGCCAGGACCCGGTAACCGTCGTCCTCGAGCGGGAGGTGGTCGTCGGTGGTGATCGACTGTCGGCCGGACGGCATCTCGGCCAGCGGCCCGACATCGGCGGCGTTGTCGGTCGCGTCGATCACCTCGCCACCAGGGCTCAGGAGCTGGGCGAAACGGTCCTCGGGGTTCGTATTGGCGAATCCCGCGCCGACCACATCGCCGGCTGCGATCGCCTGGGCGATCTGGTCGGCACGGGTCTCGAGCGAGTTGTCGAGGTTCGCGAACAGCTGTTGCCGCTGGATGGCCACGACAGCGACGGAGGTGACCCCGAGCACCACTGCCATGATCAGCGCGGCGAGCAGGGTGATCCGGGACCGAATCGAACGCGATCGATGCGTCATCGCACTGGATCGCCCTCGGCGACCAGTCGATATCCGGAGCCGCGGATGGTTTCGATCGAATGGTGGTCGAAGGGCTGATCGACGGCGAGTCGCAGCCGGCGGATGTAGACCTCGACGATGTTGGGGTCGCCGTCGAAGTCGTGGTGCCACACGCCCCCGAGTATCTCGTCCTTCGACAACACCTGTCCCGCCCGGCGGACGAGGAACTCGAGCACGTCGAACTGCCGGGTGGTGAGCGAGACCTCGGTCTCGCCCCGCCACACGCGTCGCTCACCAGGGTCGATCCGGAGGTCGCCGACGGTCACAGGCGGCGGGCTGGTTCCGGTCGTGCGTCGCAGCATCGCCCGGATGCGCGCCAACAGGACGGGGAACGAGAACGGCTTCACCAGATAGTCGTCGGCCCCGGTGTCGAGCGCCTCGGCCTCGTCGAGGTCGCCATCCTTGGCGGTCAACACGAGGATCGGGGTCCAGTCGCCCGCTTCGCGCAGGTCGGCACAGATCTGGAAGCCGTTGCGTCCCGGCAACATCAAGTCGAGGACGATCAGGTCGAACGAGCCCTCGGTTGCCATCCAGAGTCCGTCGATGCCGTCGAAGGCGACATCGACGCTGTAGCCCTCACGCTCGAGGCCACGTTTCACCGTGGTCGCGATCTTCTTGTCGTCTTCCACCAGCAACAACTTCACGCGACCAGCTTGGCCCACGGAAGCTGACTGCCGGCTGAACCTGCCGTTCACGAGTCAGATGACGGTCAGCGGGAGTGGTGCACAATGGCCTTGTGGACAGGTACACCCGTACGGCTGACATGGCTCGTACGGGCTCAGCACAGGAGGAGCCATGAAGAAGCGCACGAGGGTCGCAATTGCCGGGGTCGCCGTTGCCGCGGTTGCCGTTGGAGGGGCATCGATCGCAGCAGCGAACGGCTTCGCCGACGACGACAGCAGCGACACACCGATCACGGGCGACGCGCTCGAGCGCGCATCACGCACCGCGCTCGATCATCTCGGCGAAGGGCGCGTCACCGAGACCGAGGTCGGCGACGAGGACAGCTTCTACGAGGTCGAGGTCACCCTCGACGACGGAAGCCAGGTCGACGTCCAGCTCGACGAAGGTTTCGCGGTCGTGGGCAGTGAGGCCGAGACCGGGCCCGACGACGACTGATCGCGTGCCGGTCGCCGATGTCGGCGACCGGGCCCAGGACTTCGGCCGATAGGTCGACGGCTCACCTACCCGTGCGCTCCTCAGGACGTGACGTCACCGATCCAGGCCAGATATGCCTGGCTGCCACCACTGATCGGGAGCGCTATGACCTCGGGGAGGTCATAGCTGTGCAGCTCCTCGATCGTCGCTTCGACCGCGGGCACCAGATCGTCGGTGGTCTTCGCGAGCACGAGGATCTCCGACTCCTCCTGGACCGCGTCGTTCCACACGAACGTGCTGGTGATCGGCAGGGCCTGCACGCAGGCGGCGACCCGCCGTTCGACCAGGGCGCCGGCGATCTGTCGTGCTTCGTTCTCGCTCGCGCAGGTCGTCATGACGACCGTTCGGTTGGTGGCCATCGACGCTCCCTTCGAGTGCGGCGTCGCCGACTCGAGGCGAAGCTACCTCGCCGCGCCGGTTTGCAGGTGAGCGCGACGGGCGAAGCTACCTCGCCCCGCCGGTTTGCAGGTGAGCGCGACGGGCCTTGCGGTTACCGCTGTTCGATGACGAGCGCGATGCGCCACTTCTGGTCTTGGGTCGGCCGCTGCGCTCGGCGTGGCTGGCCTTCTTGCGGTTCTTCGCCTTCTTCGGA
>Ga0224508_10002451_pt1 | contig 15747 bp, 13 predicted proteins | sample SF_Jan12_sed_USG_4_FD_170157 | JGI IMG/M metagenome (GOLD analysis project Ga0224508, IMG submission 170157) | Sediment microbial communities from San Francisco Bay, California, United States - SF_Jan12_sed_USGS_21 | ecosystem: Environmental > Aquatic > Marine > Sediment | place: USA... | reverse complement strand
CCCCCAGACCCGTGCTTTCGGGACCAGGCCCTTGACGGCGGCCGCGACGCCGGCGATGAAGCCGCCTCCCCCGATGCTGACGACGACATCAGTGACATCGGGGGCATCGGCAACCAGCTCGAGGCCGACGGAGCCGTTGCCATGGATCATGTCGATGTTGTCGAACGGATGAACCGCGGCAAGGCCCTGGGACGACAACTCGTCAACTCGCGAGATGGCCTGGGAAATCGAGGGTGTCATCTCGATCTTGGCCCCGTAGCCGCGGGTTGCATCGACGTAGTTCGAAGGTGTCCCCTCGGGCATAACGACCGTCGTGGCAACACCAAGCTGCTGGCCTGCGTAGGCAAGGCCCTGGGCGAAGTTGCCGCCGCTGAACCCGACGACGCCGCGAGCGCGCTGCTCATCGCTGAGTCCGAGCAACTGGCTTATCGCTCCCCTCGGCTTGAAGGATCCGGTGCGCTGGAAGGCCTCAACCTTCAAGGAAGCGCGAGTTCCGAGCTTCTCGCTCAATGAGCGGCTGCCGATCGTCGGGGTCCTTGCCACGTACGGCTGGATTCGCTCGGAAGCGGTTCTTATGGCGGCGAGATCGATCATCCGCCCGAGATGTACCGCTCCAGCTGCTCGATTAAGAACTCTCGCTCGCTGATGGCTGCCTTGACGACGTCACCGACCGAGATCACGCCAACCACCTCGTCCCCTTCCACCACGGGGAGATGACGAATGCGCTTGTCGGTCATGAGAGCCATGCACTCCTCGGTTGACCTGTCCGGAGAAACAACCGAGACCCGAGCCGTCATGATGTCCGCCACCGGTGTTTCCTTCGAAGAGCGGTCCATGAGGATGACCTTGCGGGCGTAATCTCGCTCCGAAAGGACGCCGACCAGGCGGCCGTCATCCATAACCAACACGGCGCCGCTTCCCTTGCTGGCCATCAGTTCGAGCGCTGAGTAGACGGTGTCGTCGGGCGCGACCGCCCAGACCTCAGAACCCTTGTCGGCCAAGATGTGAGCAGCCGTCTTCATCGCGCAAACGATAACAAGCGAGCCTTGTCAGCGCTTGATACCCGCGGCTTGCAGGACGGATGCGGGGACGCCCGCCTCACGCCAAGCGGCCCGCGAGATGCTCTTGCGCTCGGAGTATGAGCGGGCGTACCGAATGAATTGCTTCTCGAGGGCATCTCGATCGTCCTTGTCGCCAAGGGCCGACAGCTGTCTCTCCAAGTCGAGGCGCCTTTGCACCAGCTCAACGCGCCTCAGGGAGTTGTGCTCGGACCGAATGCTCTGGCGGGTGGCCTCGAGCCGCTTCTGAATGCTGGCCTCGGTTACCGGACGACCGCGCTTGCGGGGACCCAGCGAGTCCAAATAGGACGCAATGGCCCGCGCCTCTTTACGACCTCTTGCCAAAGCATCCTTGTGTTCTTGGGACATCGCCATGCGGCCACCTTTGTTAGCTAGTCGAGACGCTAGCTGCTGGGCATTCTCTCGCTTACAGGACGAAGCTTTCGGGCGAATAGGAGGCCAATCGCAAGCACAACCGCCGCTGCCAGGAATGTCTCTGCAAGGGCAGTCGCCGTTAGCTCTGCCTGCGCGGCAGCGACGGCGTCTGCATATCCAGGGTCGTCGAGCGGTGGCAGGACTACCGACTCTCGAAGCTCGTTGTATCGCCGCAACGCCCAGGCAGTGAGCCCGCTGAGACCGACGCTCAAGCCGATGAGCCGGGCAACGATCACCAACCCTGCTGCAGAACCCCGCTGATCAGCGGGGGCAGCGTCGACGACCGCCGCATTGGTCGGAGCCGTCACCAGCCCGAACCCGACACCGAGGATCGCCAGCTGCCAGGCCATTACGCCAAAGGACACATCGGGACCCCAGAAAACACCCATCAGAACGAAGGCCCCGGCAGAGACGATGAGCCCCACAAGGGTCACATCGCGGTATCCCGTGCGCTCCGACCTCCTGCCACCCACATATGCGAATACAGCCATCGAGGCCGTCAAGGCCGAGAGCACCCAACCGCTCGTCAATGCCGCCTTTGACACATCCGTCTCGAGCACGTTGACGAAGAACGGGACATCGACCATCGCGATGATGAGGGCGGCCCCGACCAGGAAGTTCACCGCGACCGCAGGGGCGAAGTCGGCGCGGCGAAACAGGCTGAGGTCGACAGTCGGATAGGCGGCACGACGCTCGACGAAGACGAAGACCACGGCTGCGGCGAGGGCGAGCACGAGGAGCGGCGCAACGGGGAGCCTGGTCTGTGCGGTCAAGTCGCCGAGACCCGTCACCGACTGAATGTCGCTGGACTCGAGGAGAGCAACGTTTAGGGCGACGAGGCCGACGGTCAGACTCGTGGCGCCCGCCCAATCCATGCGTCCGACAGCAGATGGACGATCGAGGTCTCGCAGCACAATCCAGGCTGCAACGATGCCGACAAGCGCTAGGGGGATGTTCAGGTAGAACTGCCATCGCCAGTCGAGGAACCGGACGAGGAAAGCGCCGAAGAGCGGACCCCATACCCAGCCGAGGGTGTCAACGGCACCGAGAACGCCCAGCGCCCTGGCTCGGCGGCGCTCGCGATAGACATCGCCAACGACCGCCAGACCGACCGGCACCAGGGCGCCGCCGCCGATCGCCGTTATCACCCTGCCAACTATGAGGACCGAGTACTGGTCGGTTAACGCGATCAGCAGCGAGCCCATGGCGAAGAGGGAGAGGGCGGCGACGTAGACGCGCCTGCGCCCGAGCAGGTCGCTGGCCCTCCCTGCGAACGGCATCACGGCGACGTACGCGATGAGATAGCTATCGACGATCCAGGCGGCATCGTCGACGCCATCGGGAAGGGCGATCTCGAAGTCGGAGACCATCTGGCGAAGCATCGTGGTCACGACGGTGAGGTCGTCGGCGGCAACGAAGACGCCGAAGGCAACGACGGCGAGAACCAGGCCCGGCCGGGGGTCCCTCACTACTCCGGAGGTTCGATCGTCACGGGTTCGTCGAACTCGCTGAATTCGATCGTCCACTCGCTGACTCCTTCGGTGCCCTCAACATCGAAAGACAACTCGACGATGTGCAACGAGTCCCCATCGATGAACAGGTCGACGTCGAGTTCGCCGTCGGCGACCAAACCGGCAGTTAGGACCTTGACGGTCGGTCCACCGACCCCTCCCTGGATGTGATAGCGGTCATCGAAATCGACAAGCGTGGCGTCGAGCCTTCGCACGGTCGCTCCGACACCCTCGTCTGGGTCGAACAACACCAGTGGGTCGAAGCCGGTGCCGAACGGAAGTAGGGACCAGACCCCTGTTACAGGATTGGTGATCCACCTGTCGGCACCGACCGAGATGGCGCCCAGCTGCGTCGACAGACCGAAGGCCGTCACGTCGACAACAGCTTGAAAGGACCCTGGGGCGGAGTACTGGCCGTCGGCAGATGTCGCCGCCAGCGTCCCTTGGTCGTCGAAGTAGACGGGAACCCCGTCGACGGTTATGGCGAACCGGACGCTGGTCAGAGCGTCGAACTGGCTGCCTGCCTTCGCCAGCGCCTCATCGAGCGGGAGCTGGGCGGCGGTGGTGGATCCGCCACAGGCCACGGCAACCAGTCCCAAAGCGAGTGCAGCGCGGAGCATCGCTCGGCTCAGATCGTGTCGAAGTAGCCGGCGAGCTCGGCCGTCACGGCGGCCATCGAATCGAAGACGAAGAGAACCTGGTTCTGTTCGTTGACGGCCTTGTCGCGGGTGAGAACATTGTCGATGGTGAATTCGCGGCGTTCCGTCACTCCGGTTGCGGCCTTCTCCATCTCGTCGCCACCCGACATGAGTCCCGTCCCGAAGATCTTGATCTCTGATCCCTCGCGGGTGAGTCCGAACTCGGAACTGAACCAGGCGAGTCGCTTGATGTTCTCCCGTTGCTCATCCTCGGTAGCTCGAAGGTAGGCAGGCGCGAACATCTCCTGAAGCCTGGCGTACTCGGGCAGAACCATGAATGGCAGGTGACCGAAAACATCGTGGAACATGTCGGGCTCCGGCGTCCAGTCGAGTTCCTCCCAAGAACGCATGTAATCGGTGATGAGGAAGTGCTTTTGGTCGAACTGTCGGTACCACTCCGTCGAGTCGGTGTAGCGGGTGGTCGTGCGCACCACTTCCCACCCGGTTCGCGGTGTGATCTTGGCATTGAGGTCGTCGACGGTCGGCACCTCGTCCGGGGGAAGATCCAGGATGGGAAAGCCCTCCAGGTACTCGGCGCAGGCATGTTCTTCCACTCGAGGAAGCTGTCTCCTGTAGAGCTCCGCCCAGGTCTTGTGCTGTTCCGGCGTGAACTCTTCCATGGCAACCTCCGGCAGGCGACACGGGGCTTGCCAGCCCCCCAGCGCCGCCAACGATATCAGCCGTTCTGCCTAGAGCGCTCCTCGTGCTTTCATGGGACCCGTGGCAGACCAGCACCAGGATCGCGGCGGACGTCGCCTCACCGCATCGGTTACCGATTTCGATGTGGTGCGTCAGCGCGCCCTCCTTATCGGTGTCGTCCTCAAGAGCGGCGACATCGCTGCCGCGGAAGCCAGTCTCGAGGAGCTGGCACTTCTCGTCGACACGGCAGGCTCGGATCCTGTCGAATCGGATCTGCAGCGAAGATCCCGTCTCGACCCGGCAACACTCGTCGGAAAAGGCAAGGCTGAGGAGTTGGCCAGCCTGGTGGCGGCTCTCGACATCGATGTCGCGGTATTCGACCACGCGCTGTCGCCGAGCCAACAGCGCAACCTGCAGGAAGTGCTCGGCGTCGATGTGGTCGACCGCGAAGCAGTCATCCTCGACATCTTCGCTCAACACGCCTCGAGCAGAGCAGGCATGCTCCAGGTCGAGTTGGCCCTGCTCCACTATCGCCTCCCCCGGCTGCGAGGCAAGGGAGTGGAACTGAGCCGTCTCGGCGGCGGCATCGGAACTCGAGGACCTGGTGAGACCAAGCTGGAGACGGACAGGCGGCGGATCACGGATCGCATCCGCACGCTCGAAAAGGAACTCGAGCATCTGAGCACGGTGCGGGCGACCCAACGCAAAGCCAGGGAACGCGCCACGGCGCCCGAGCTGGCCCTGGTCGGATACACCAACGCGGGGAAGTCGACCCTTCTGAATCAGCTCACAGACGCCGGCGTCCTAACTGAGGATCGGCTGTTCTCGACGCTCGACTCCACCGTGAGGAGATTCGACTTGCCGGGGGGACAGGAAGTGCTGCTGGCGGACACGGTCGGGTTCGTGCGGCGGCTTCCCCACCACCTGGTCGAGGCATTCCGGTCGACGCTCGACGAAGCGGTCCACGCCGACCTGCTCATCCATCTCGTAGATGGGTCGACTGCAAATGCCGAGCAACAGATCGAGGCAGTGAGGCAGGTTCTCGCCGACATCGGTGCCGGTGAGATCCCCGAGCTACTCGTGCTCAACAAGGGGGACACTGCGGAGGCCGAGGTCTACAACCGCCTTCGCCTGCTCCATCCTGAGGCCGTGCCGATTTCGGCGCTCCGCGGAGACGGGCTCGACGACCTATTCGAAGCGATAATCAAGAAACTGGCCGAAGCCACAACGGAGATCGAGCTATTCGTGCCTTACGCCCGAGGGGACGCCATGGCGGCCCTGCACCGGCGCGGTGAGGTCCTCAGCGAAGTGCACAACGAGAGCGGCACGGTCGTCAGGGTCCGTCTTCCCCACGACGTCGTCGCCGAGTTCGCCGAGCTGCGACAGGGCTGAGTTCTCCTCAACTTGCCAGGTAACTAGCCCGATACACCACTGATGCGAGGGAATCGCGGGAACATGGCTCCCGTCCAACCTGAGCGGATCTTCGTCCGCTTGACCCTCTGGGCAGCCCTCGTTGGGGGCCCATGGTTCCTCCTTCTGGCCCAACTGGCGGGTGAGAGCGCTTACATGACCCTGGCGGGGTCGTGCTTCCTGGTGGCTCTCGTCGCCTGGCGCCAGATGGCGACCAATCGCCTGCGCCCAGGACTCATCGCAGTTTCCGCTGCCACCCTCATGGTCCTGCAGCTCCCGTTCTTCCCGGAAGCCGAAGCGGTTGCCCAGGCCATTCCCTTTGGCATCGCGGCGACAGGGGCCATCGCCAGCCCGTTCGTTCGCAAACGTGCCTTCCCCTTCTACGCCGCGTACATGGGCGTGATCTACATGTCCCAGCTCTATTGGACGCCGGTTCGGGCCAACACCGTCGTCAGCCTTGGGTTCGAGGTCGCGCTGTTCTCGCTCATATCCGTCGCCCTGCGCTATATCGCAGGAGCCTCAGAAAAGAACAACCTGCGCTACAGGCACCTCTTCGAGAGAGTGCCGACATCGATCTGGCTCGAGGACTTCACCGGTGTCGCCGCCATCATGAACGACTGGCGTCGCGCCGGCGTTCGTGATATCGAGGCCTTCCTCGCCGACAACCCGGCCGAGTTCGACCGCGCTGTCGCCGCCATCGTGGTTACCGATGTCAACCCGGCGACGGTACGCCTCCTCAACGCCGCCGATCGACAGAGCGTCATAGGACGAATCGATCCTCGCACCATCGTCGAGGACACGAGGACATCTTTCGCAGCCACGATCAGAGCCATCTGGAACGACCAGGACACGGTGAAAGCCGACGTCGTGGGAACGACGATCGACGGCAGGCCGCTGGAGGCCGTTATGCGCGTGCTGGCGCCTCGCGACGATCTTGGGCGACTACAGCTGGAGGATGTCGTGGTGTCGATGAGCGACGTCACCGATCTCAAGGCCGCGCAGCGCCAACTGGAAGGGGCCAAGAACGCAGCCGAGGCGGCATCGATCACCAAGTCCGAGTTCCTGGCCAACATGAGCCACGAGATTCGCACCCCGATGAACGCCATCCTCGGCATGACAGAGCTGGCGCTGGTCACCGATATGACGCCGGAGCAACGTGAGTACCTCGGCATGACGAAGTCCTCGGTCGACGCCTTGCTGACCCTCGTCAACGACATCCTGGACTTCTCGAGGATCGAAGCGGGCAAGATGCAGCTCGACAGCGTCGCCTTCAGCGTCCGCGACAGCATCGGAGACACCATCCGCACTCTCGGCGTGAAGGCGGCGGAGAAGGGCCTTGCCCTCACCCACGAGGTCGTCGGCGACATCCCCGACGGGTTACAGGGAGACCCGGGCCGCCTGCGACAGGTGCTCATCAACCTCATCGGCAATGCGCTCAAGTTCACACACGTTGGAGGCGTTGCCGTCACGGTCACAGCAGAAGAGACGACCGAAGAGAAGACTTTGCTCCACTTCTCTGTCGCAGATACCGGTATCGGGATCCCGGGCGACCAGCAAGATGCCATCTTCGACATGTTCGCTCAGGTCGACGGCTCTTCCACCCGCCGCTATGGCGGGACGGGTCTGGGGCTGGCGATAACCGCCCAATTGGTCGAGATGATGGGGGGAAGAGTCTGGGTGGAGAGCGAAGTCGGAGCCGGTAGCACGTTCCATTTCACGGCTCGGTTCGGGGTCATCGACGATTCGACCGTTTCGGTGGCGACGACGGACCTGTCACGCACCAGGGTGCTGACCGTTGCCGACCGCAGCCGGCAGCGCGCCCTGGTCGAGATGTTGCGCCAGGGAGGAATGCAACCCATTTCCGTACCCACATCCGCCGACGCCATCGAGCTGCTCAACACGCTCAGCGAGACAGATCTACCTCAGGTGATCGTTGTCGAAGCGACGGACGCCTCCGAGGTCTCGTCGCGGCTCATCGATGCGGGTCTGCCACTGATCCTGCTCGCCGACCCCGGAAGACGCGGCGACGCTGGGCGCTTCCACAAGATGGGCGTCGCCGCCTACCTGACCAACCCGGTGTCGCACTCGGACCTCCTGGACACGATCCGAACCGCGGTTGCCGGGACGGCCAGCGGTGCGCTGATAACGCGCCACTGGCTTCGCGAGCACCGCAGACGTTTCCGAGTGCTGCTGGCCGACGACAGCCCGACCAACCGCATGCTCGCAATGCGTCTCCTCGAGAACGGGGGCCATGAGGTCACCGCAGTCGAGGACGGCTCCGAAGCCGTCGCCGCGCTCGACACCAGCGTGTACGACGTTGTGTTGATGGATGTCCAGATGCCGGTGATGGACGGATTCGAGGCAACTGCAGCCATCCGAGAAGGCGAGGCGGGGCGACAAGCTCACATCCCGATCATCGCGCTCACCGCTCACGCCATGGACGGGGATCGGCAGCGCTGCCTCGACGCCGGCATGGACGCCTACGTTTCCAAGCCCTTCCGCAGCGCCGAGCTGTTCGCGACCATCGAGCAGCTGGTTGGCGTCGCCGGCGGAGCTCCACTAGCCGCCATCATCGACCACGACGACTACGACGACTCAGGACCCGCCATCGACCGCCGCGAGCTGATGGAGTCGGTCGGAGGGATGCCCGACCTCCTTCGGGAGATCGCGGGTCTGGTGCTCCAGGAGATCCCGCCGGTCGCCGCCGAGATCCCGCCGGCGATCGCGAGCGGTGACCTGGATATCGTCGCCAGGCGCGCCCACCGCATCAAGGGAAGTGTCGGCAGCGTCGCGGCGAGGCGTGCCTACCTCGCAGCGAGCGAGCTCGAACAGTCGGCGGACGCGGGCGACGCTGCCGCGGTAGCCCTCGGCTGGGACACCCTGAGCCGTGAGCTCAAGTTCATGGAAGCCGAGCTCGACGACCTCCTCGCACCGCGCATCGTCTAGCCGCTCGAGTAGCGCCGCAGCTCGCGTCTGGCCACGGACCGTTTGTGCACCTCGTCCGGTCCATCTGCGATCCGCAGCGTCCTGGCGTGGGCATACAGAGCGGCCAGGGGTGTGTCGTCGGAGACGCCGGCGCCGCCGTGCGCCTGGATCGACTTGTCTATGACCCAAGTCGCCATCTCGGGAGCGGCAACCTTGATAGCCGAGATCTCGATACGAGCACCCTTGCTGCCGACGGTGTCCATCAGCCAGGCGGTCTTCAGAACGAGCAAACGAACCTGCTCGATCCTGACCCGAGCCTCGGCAATCCAATCCTGGACGACACCCTGATCGGCGATCGGGCCGCCAAAGGCCTCCCGGGCGAGCACCCTCGTGCACATCAGGTCGAACGCTCGTTCCGCCATTCCGATCAGTCGCATGCAATGGTGAATCCGACCGGGCCCCAGCCGCGCCTGGGCGATCGCGAAACCGCCACCCTGCTCTCCGAGCAGGTTGTCGACCGGCACGCGTGCGTCGGTGTACGAGAGCTCCGGATGGCCACCTCGCTCGTGATAACCGAAAACGGGGAGGCGCCTCACAACCTCGACACCCGGCGTGTCGAGCGGGACCAAGACCATCGACTGCCTGTGGTAGGTATCAGCGTCCGGGTCTGTCACTCCCATCACGATCGAGATCTTGCATCGAGGCGAGGCGGCGCCACTCGACCACCACTTCCGTCCGTTGATGACGTATTCGTCCCCGTCGCGCTCGATTCGTGTCCGGATGTTGCGGGCGTCCGAAGATGCGACGTCGGGCTCGGTCATCGAAAAGCAAGACCTGATCTCGGCGTCGAGCAATGGCTGCAGCCACTGCTCGCGCTGCAGCGCGGTACCGAATTCCGCGAGGATCTCCATGTTGCCCGTGTCTGGAGCTGAGCAGTTGAGCGCTTCGGGCGCCAGCCACGGACTCCGGCCCGTTATCTCCGCCAACGGGGCATAGTCGAGGTTGCTCAGCCCGGCACCGAACTCCCCCGGCAGGAACAGGTTCCACAGGCCCCGCGTCCTCGCCTCGGCCTTCAGATCCTCTAGAACCGGCGGATTGAAGTCGGGGTCATCCCCCTCCTCCATCTGCGCGGCGTAGACGGCCTCGGCCGGATACACGAATTCGGACATGAATGCCTCGACCTTGTCGATCATCTCGAGGCTTGCCGTCGAGTGTTGAAAGTCCATTAGCTCATCCTTCCACAACTGTCCGCACGTCGTCGCTCCAGGCTGCCATTCGGTCAAGAGTGTCGTTGATCGCCACCGCAGACAGCGGGACGGTTCGCGAGATCAAGGCCTCGACGTCCAGAGACCCGGCGGCGGCGAGGTCCAGCAGCTGCGGGATCTCCGAGGCCAGGTGATCGCTGCTGCCAACGAGTTGCTTCTCGCCGATGACGAGGTCGGTATATGGACCGACGGCGACGGACTCGGCCGTGAGCCCAACGGCCACCGCCCTCCCCATCGGCGCCAGGACGTCTAGGGCGCTTCGCATAACCGCAGCGGAGCCAACCAGGTCGAGGGCGATGTCCGCACCTTCGCCGAGCACTCCCCGAATCGCGGCGGCTGGGTCGTCACCGGGATCGACGGCCGTAGCCCCAAAGGAAGCCGCCAGCTCGCGTTTCGCCGGATTGGGATCTACGGCGACGACACGGTCCCCGAGGTGGCCCGCAAGCTGGACCGCAGATTGCCCAAGGCCGCCGGCGCCGAAGACGACAACGGATGAGTCGTCGGTGATGCGCCCCACAGCCAACGCGTGAAACACCGTCGCCGTCGAACACATCATCACGGCCGCCGCCGCGCTGGTCACCAGGTCGGGAATCGGGAAGGCGTTGCCCTGCGGCACCACGATGGTTTCTGCGAAGCCGCCATTCAGCTCCTTGCCGAGCATCTGTCCCGTCTCGCAGAACTGCTCGAATCCACTCGAGCAATGCCTGCACTCGCCGCAAGAAACCAGATAGTGCAGACAGACTCGGGTGCCTACGTCAAGCGCCACTCCCGCGCCCGTCGCGGTTATCTCTCCCGCGATCTCGTGGCCGAGAGTGCGAGGGAGCTCCCCCAGAGCAGGGAAGCCTGATCGATAGTGGAGGTCGGACCGACACACGCCGGCCGCCTCGATGCGGACGGCGACCTCGCCACTCCTCGGCTCTTCAACGGCAAGCTCGACATCCACCAGGGGGGCGCCCGGGGTGACCAGCTGGACTGCTCGCATACCGACACGCTAGGACGCCGCCGGCGCCTCGAATCAATCCATCAATCGATGCCTCGTACCTGCCGATGCAATGTATGGAGGTTCGGTGGATCAAGAGGCCTTTGAACTCGAGCTGAAACGCTTGCAGGTCGAGCGCGACGCTGCGCAAGCGCTTGCAGCAGCTAGTTCCGACTTGGTGGCTCACGTCAGCCACGACATGCGGGCACCGCTCAATGGCATCCTGGGCATGGCACAGTTGCTGCTCGAAGGAGAACTCGACGCCGAGCAGCGGGAGTTCGCCGAGCTCATCAACAGCTCGGGAGAAGCATTGCTCACACTGATAAACGATCTCCTCGACCACTCCAAGATGGAGGCGGGCAAGCTGTCCATCGACAGCGTTGCCTTCGATCTACGCCACGCCGTCAGCGACACGGTCCGAGCCCTCGAACTGTCGGCGTCGGAGAAGGGCCTCTCCCTGACCTTGGATGCCGCCAGCGACGTGCCGTCGATGATCGTTGGAGATCCGGGGCGCATCCGCCAGATCCTCTTCAACCTCATCGGAAACGCCATCAAGTTCACCCACGACGGAAGCATCACGCTCTCGATAACGGTCGACGAGAGCGGACAGGATGAGGTGGTACTGCGCTTCGGCGTCGCCGACACCGGAATCGGCATGACAGAAGAGCAAGCGGTGGCGATCTTTCACCCGTTCGAGCAGGCAGACGCAGACACGTTCCGCCAGTACGGCGGCACAGGCCTCGGCCTCGCCATCAGCCGCCGCCTGACCGACATGATGGGGGGACGCATGTGGGTCGAGTCGACGCCCGATGTCGGCTCCACGTTCTGGTTCACCCTCAGGCTCAGCACCAACGTTCCGGCCGCGCTGAAGGACAGCGGACTACCGGCGGCCCGCGATCAGCTCGAGGTAGTGCTCGTCACAGACTCCCGGCGTCGGGCCGTCATCAATGGCCTGGACGACGCCCAGGTGAGGGTGATTCGGGTTTCGGATGCAGCAAAGGCCCCGTCGGCCCTCGGGAAGGCCATCGCGGAACGTCCCGCCCACGTCGTGGTCATCGACTTCCGCGAAGAGGGCCTTCGGGCCCCTCAAGCCTCTCTCCCCGCCGCCGGCGACGCCAAGATCATCGTGCTCACGCCAGCCGGGCAGCGCGGTGACGCGGCACTTTGTCGCGAGCTTGGTATCAGCGCCTACCTGACGGGGAGCGTGACCCGCCGCGATGTCAGTGGCGCCGTTGACGCCATCGTCGAGGGCGTGCCTGCGCTCATCACTCGTCACTGGCTGCGGGAGCAGGCTCAGAGGTAGTCAGTGACGTCGGGGTGCTCTGGCTCCGGATCGACCGGCGGCTTCACCTTGAGCCGACGAGCCTCAGCCAGGGGCACCAACAACCCGCTGATGTAGACGAGCTGAGCTAGCAAGGCGCCGACCCCGGCGACGGCCAAGCCGAAACCGACGGGGATGCTGATAACAACCGGCAGCAGAGCTCCAAGCACCCAGGCCGACTGGAAGATCGTCTCGGAGACCGTGAAGGCGTGGCCTCGATCCTCGGGCGTAACGGTCGATTGAAGGAGGCCGTCGTAGCCGAACTTGGCCGTCCCCCACGCCAGACCGGCGGCACCCGCCAATGCCGCGGCCGCCGGAAGGCCGAAGATCTGAGCAGCCACGAAGGCGGCCGCCGCTTCCACCGCAAGCGATGCCACCACCATCGGTTCCTCTCGCAGGTGTCTCTCCAACCATGGGGAGGTCAGCGAAGCAATGAAGAACCCGAAGCCGGCACCCGCCAGCATGGCCCCGAAATCGGCGACAGGCGCATCGACATCACGGAAGGCAAAGGCGACCAGCATCAAGAGATAGCCGTTGAGAAAGCGCACACCAGCAGTCGCCACCCGTGCCAACCGAACGCCCCGCGGCGCCGGGGCTCGGCGCCTCCAGCCGCCGACTACCTGGTCGGACGGCACCGGTGGTAGTTGCACGCCGGCGACGGTACCGGCGGCGAAGAACAGCGAAGCGACCGCGATCGCCAGCCAGGGAGCAAGCGCAACGAGCCCGGCGCCGGGGAGGGCCACCACGGCGGTGGTCAGGATTCCGATCCGAGCAAGCCTGGCGTTGGCGGAGACCAGATCGACCGGATCGTCGATGACGACGGGCATGAGACTGCCCCGACCGATGCCATGGACTCGACTGGAGATCAGTAGGAGAAACGCCAGCGGGAAGAGCCAGATCGAGTCGAGGCCGGTCACCAACAACCCGAATGCAACGAGGGTCCGAAGGGCTGTACTGAGTATGAGACCCGCTCGATATGCGGTCGGAAATCGCAAAAAGAGTCGAGTGAGCAACGGCCCGATGACCGTGAACGGCGCCAGCGTTATCAACAGGTAGAGCGCCATCTTGTCCCTGGCTTCGGCCGACGGGACCTGGAAGAAGAGGGACCCCGCCAACGCCATGGTGATGAGAGTGTCTCCCGCCACGGCCGCCGAGTGGGACTCGGCGAGCCTTCGGAACCTCTCGCCCTTAGAGGTGAACTGAGATCCGGCCGAGTTCGCAACGCGTTTGGAGCCCCGGACGACGGCGCCGCGAAGCGACTCCCCGCGAGTTGGTTTGCCTGGGCCGATGCGTTCCATGCGCGTGATGAACTTAGCTAGGCGCTAAGGGTATTTCGGGCTTCCGCCGCCAACGGCGGCACCAACTCGCCGAGCCCTGCGAACCGCGGATCCGTTGTCTGGCCGGCGACATATCTGGCGTAGATCTGTTCGATGATGACTGCGATGCGGAAGTAGGCGAGCCCCACATAGAAATCCAGATCGGAGAGGTCGAGGCCGGTCAGCGATTCGTATCGCTGTGCAGCATCAGCGGGCCGTAGATACGGCGAAAGCTCCGCGGCGCTCGACCCGAACACCCGGTAGGTGGGTGACTCCGAATCCGCCCAGTAAGCGAGCGCCGTGCCCAGATCGACAAGAGGATCACCGAGCGTCGACATGTCCCAATCGAATACCGAAGTCACCGCTCCGTCCAGTCCCAGCATGGTGTTGTCGAGTTTGAAGTCGTTGTGCAGCAGGACGGTTCGTTGCGGATCGGGAACAGAGTCCAGAGCCCTAGCAGCAGAATCCATGTCACCCAGCTCCCGGGTCTTGGCCCTGTGCCACCGATCAACCCACCCTGCGATCTGGCGGCGGACGAAGCCGTCGGGCTTGCCATGATCGCCAAGTCCAACTTCCACGAAGTCCACCTCGTGGAGTTCGGCAAGCGAGTCGATCAGGCTCGACGCAGCCATTCGTCGCTTCGAGGACTCGTCGAACGGCCACGTCTCTCTCACGACGACACCCTGACGCCGCTCCATTACGAAGAAGGGCTTGCCCATAACGGCAGCGTCCTCGCAAAGGGCGAACGCTCGCGGGGCCTTCGGGTACCGCTGCCATAGCCGAGATAGCACGCGATGCTCCCTGCCCATGTCGTGACTTCCAGGCGCCACCTCGCCCAACGGCGGGCGACGAAGCACCAGCTCTCTGTCGGCGGCGTCCCTGGCGAGATAGGTCAGGTTCGCCTTGCCGCCCGGGAACTGCTCGAAGACGAATGGAGGTGCCAGGTCGGTGATCGCACCCGACAAGAAGGCACCCACCGCTTCCTCGTCGAACCCCTCCTCGGGACGGATGGGAGCAGTGTCCGTCATCCGACGAGGCGGTCAACAGCCATGGCCATGAAGAGGAGCCCGAGGTAGTAGACGGACTCCTTGAAGTAACGCATGGCTCTGTCCGGTTGGCTCCACAGCCGCATCGCACCCCAGACGAACCAAACACCGAGCAAGCCGGCAGATATGCCGTAGACGACGCCCAACGAGGAAGCGGGCAAGAGTGTCAACGACACCACGACCGTGGCGATGCTGTAGAGGACCATCCGCTTGCGGGTGACGTCCTCGCCGGCAACGACCGGCAGCATGGGGATACCGGCCTTGGCGTAATCGTCCTTGAAACGGAGAGCCAATGCCCAGAAGTGGGGCGGCGTCCACAGAAAGACGATCGCGAACATCAGATATGCAGGGAGTTCGACAGTTCCGGTAACGGCTGCCCAGCCAACCAGGGCCGGCACGGCGCCGGCGGCGCCGCCGATAACGATGTTCTCGACCGTAGTCCGCTTGAGTACGAGGGTGTAGACGCCGACATAGAAGAGCAGCGCCGCGGTCGACAGGATGGCTGCCAACAGGTTCACCGCGGTGCTCAGCAGGACGAAGCCGGCAACACCAAGGCCAATGCCAACTGCCGACGCGACCGGTGTCGATAGGCGGTCGGTTGGGAGCGGCCTTCCCGAAGTTCGCTCCATGACGATGTCGATGTCGCTGTCGAGCACGTTGTTGAGGGCATTGGCCCCTGCTGCGGACAAAGTGCCGCCAAGAACCGTCGCCACCACGAGCCACGTGCTCGGCCACCCATCGGCCGCCACGACCATGGCCGGCACCGTCGTGACCAAGAGCAGCTCGATGATCCGGGGCTTGGTCAGCTCGACAACGGCCCTCAAGCGCCCGGCGATGCTGGGGGAAGCTACAGACGTCACGTTGCACGCACCCTCTCGACGGCCAGCTCTGCCGCCGTCAACACCACGAGGGAAACCCAGAGAGCGTCGGTGACGATCAGGTGGACCACTTGCATCCACACCGGTGCACCGAGAGCGAGGTTGATCACTCCGACGATCAACTGGAAGCCGACGATAGAGCCAACCAAAGTTGCCAGGCTGCTCCGCAGGCCTTCCCGGTTCGAGGCCAGGCGCCGTGAAACGACAATGAGATAGCCGGCCGTCGCTATCGCCAGGATCGGGTGCACGACTCGAAGCCTCACCAG
>Ga0224508_10002450_pt1 | contig 15747 bp, 16 predicted proteins | sample SF_Jan12_sed_USG_4_FD_170157 | JGI IMG/M metagenome (GOLD analysis project Ga0224508, IMG submission 170157) | Sediment microbial communities from San Francisco Bay, California, United States - SF_Jan12_sed_USGS_21 | ecosystem: Environmental > Aquatic > Marine > Sediment | place: USA... | reverse complement strand
CGCGTAGTGGCTTCCAGAGGTCCGACCTGCTGGCCGTGGCGAAGCGCTTTCGTGTGCAGCACGCGCAGGCTGCGATCGATCAGGTCAGCGCCGCGGTTCGCGAATGGCGCGGGTTCGCGGAACAGGCCGGGGTTCCAGGCCCGGTGGCGGACGGGATTGCGGATACGCACCGTTCGCTGCAGCATTGACCTGATGAAGCAGATGCATATCGTTAGTGTCAACCTCGGCCGGGCCGAAACGATACAACACGGCAACCGCAGTTTTACGACGGGAATAACCAAACATGCGGTGTCTCAGAGTGAGTTCGTCACTGTTGCCGGGCTCGAGAACGACACGATCTGCGATAACGAGCACCACGGCGGCGATGATCAGGCCGTATACGCGTACAGCGCAAATGACTACGAATGGTGGTCTGAAAAACTGGCCCGCGACATTGTACCCGGCACATTTGGCGAGAATCTGACGATCGCTGGTTTGCCGCACGATATGAAAGCCGGTGACCGACTTTTAATTGGCGACCTAATCCTCGAAGCCACGATGCCGAGAATTCCATGCAGCACCCTCGCAGCGGCGATGCAGGACAGCGGATTTGGTCTGCAGTTTCGCTATGCGGAACGCCCCGGCTTTTATTTTAGAGTGCTCAATGAGGGTAGGGTGTCGACCGGCGATTCGGTAACGATGGTCGAAAATCCGAACGAAAGTATTACAATGCTTGAACTATTTCGTTTGTCTTACGAAATTACACCTGACGTCAAGATCCTGAATCGTGTGCTCGAGGCACCGATTGCCGAGCGCATGCGCGCCAAGTTCGAGTCCAAAATCGCATTGCCCCAAGCTTGATTGCTCGCGGCTATTCTGGGTGCGCCCGTCGGACGCACACCTGAGATCGGTCTGCCTGGGCTATTTAACATAAGCTGAGAATGTCCTTGACAACATCAGAAAGTGATATCAAAATGATATCTAAATGATGTGTTATAGAGGAGAGGACAATGATTCAGGAAAATCAAAAGTCGGTTTCTTCCGGTTATCTGATGCTGGTGGTGCTGGCGGTTGCCCAGATCGGCTTCGGCTACGCCATATTTGCGTCGCTACGGGCAATGTCGCCGGTCGGCACTGTGGCCTCGATCTTGGCTTCCGTCATTGTTGTCATCCTGTGGGTGGGGCTATTCATGGTGCACCCGAATGAGGCCAAGGTATTGCAGCTATTCGGCAAATACGTCGGCACCGTGCACGAACCGGGTCTGAAATGGGCAAACCCGTTTTATTTCAAAACGGCGGTATCGACGCGTGTGCGCAACTTCGAAAGCGGCAAACTGAAAGTCAACGATTCGAATGGTAGCCCGATCGAGATTGCGGCCGTCGTAGTGTGGAAAGTCTTCGACACCGCTGAAGCGTTGTTCGAAGTCGATGACTACGAGGAGTTCGTGCAGATCCAGAGTGAATCTGCGCTGAGAAACCTCTCCACGACGTATCCCTACGAACCGCACGAAGGCGAGGGTACGGCACTGCGAAGTCATCCGGCTGAAATTGCGCACGCGCTGCGCGCGGAAATTCAGGATCGACTGGAGCAAGCAGGGGTCACCGTGATCGAAGCGCGTATTAGTCACCTGGCCTACGCGCCCGAAATCGCGAATGCGATGCTCAGGCGCCAACAGGCATCGGCAATTATTGCTGCTCGCACCCAAATTGTTGCAGGCGCCGTCGGCATGGTCGACATGGCACTCGAACAACTGAACACGAAAGGCATCGTTGCGCTGGACGAGGAGCGCAAGGCGGCGATGGTCAGCAACCTGCTTGTCGTATTGTGTGGCGAAGAGGGCGCGCAACCTGTGTTGAACACGGGTTCGTTATATACCTGATCTTACCGGTCGGGGGGGAATGATGGCTGCACGCAAGCCGTTCGCGCTACGAATTGATGAAAAGACGCTGTCGGCAATGCAGCGTTGGGCGAACGACGATCTGCGCAGTTTGAATGCGCAGATCGAATTCGTTTTGCGTGAGGCGCTCAGAAAGAGTGGCCGCTTGCCAAAACCGGAACAAAAGGATTAAGTCCTCAGGATTGCCGACCACAGTGTTAGCATGAATGGCATGTCGTCCCTGATGCCAATTCTCGTCATCGTGTTTGCGCTGGTCGCGGCGGGGCTCATCGCGTTCATCGCTTGGAAATTATCGTCAGACGATTTCTACATAAGCCGCGGCGATGACAGGGAGGACGATTCGCGGTCCTGATCAGCGGGTATAGCGCTCCTGCCAAATCACTGCAATCGCATTCTTAGCGCCGGCGCTTATTGTCGCGCCCCGAGTCGCTCCGTCTTGACGATGACTGTGAGCGACTCTTCGACGTTTGTGAGCCGTGCTCTTTCGCCTGCGATTGACGTGCTGCAGGCTGCGACTGACGTTGTGAAGATTGTGTTTGGCGTTGTGCCGGCTGCGCACGGTGCTGCGTCGTTTGCGTTTGACGCTGAGCGGGCTGTGCACGTCGTTGAGCCGTTGTAGACGACCGATGGCTCGGCTGACGAACGGGCTCACTGCGCCGTTGACTGACGACCGCAACTTGTTGCCGTTGACGGTTGCTCGTCGACGGTACGCGCTCGCTCGACCGACGCCGCGTCGTCTGTCGCTGCGTTGTCTGTCGCTGCGTCGTTTCACGCTGCGTAGCCTGTCGTCGCTGCGTCGCCTGGCGTTGCGTCGTTTCACGCTGCGTTGCCTGGCGCTGACGCGTCTGACGCTGGGTCGTCTGGCGTTGGCGCGTATTCACGCCATCACGTGCTTGTGCCTGCCGCTCACGCTGCAGGGCCGTTATTGTCTGACGTGACGGGTTGCTCGAGTTTCGTTGTGCAACATCACGTTGGCGCTGAGTCGTCCTCTGACGGTTTGTAGTAACGGTCCGAGAATTATTGGCCGTGAAATTTGCCGCACGATTATTCGTCCGGTTGAATGACGTTGACGACGACCGTCGACCATCTCGATAATGGACGCTACGCGTGATGCGTTGATCGGACGCACGCAGTCGTGTATTGCGGCTGGGCCGCCAGTTGTCGCCACGCGCGTAGCGATTAGACGAATAATTGATCCCGCTATTGAAATACACGTTGTTGTGTACATGAATTGACGGACGGCGATACCACCAACGGTCCCAATAGCTGCGCCCATAATACGGATGGCCGTAATAGCTGTGATGGAACACGCGCAGATGATTGGATGTCCAGCCAATCCTAAAGGCCGTTGTCACGCCCCAAAAGTAGCCACGATTGAATACGTAGTTCGACGAATAGGGGTAGTAATACACCGGGTACGGGCGCGGATAGTAGTAATAGATCGGACGCGGCTGGTAGTAGACAACGCGCGTTGGCTCGTAATACGGTACGTAGATGACTTCTTCGTTGACCGGTGTAATCTCGATAATGCCTTCGTCGCGTGTCACGTTCTGATATTCGTCGCTCTTCAAATTTCCGGCGGCGTAGGCGCGATCTCTGAAATCTTCGACAGCGTTGACGACATCGGCCTGCTGGGCCACTACGGCTTCGCCGAGGCGCCAGGTCCAGTCGAGATCTTCATTCAATAGATCCACGACTTCCGGGTAATTCACCAGGGCGATGATCGAGTCATCCCAGTCCGGGTCGGGCTTGAGCTCGGGATCGGACTCGAGATCGTCGAGAAACCGGGCGGCCTGGACGACTTGTAAGGGGTAGGTCGATGCGGGTAATACCACCGCGAGCAAGTCGTCAGGATACAGCGCGATCGGCCCTACCAGGTCTTCAAGTTCGGCTGCGGTCAGCAACGGGATGCCTTCATTACCCGTGGCCGGCTCAGTGCTGTAGGTCTCGTACGCGCCGTCGTCGAAAGTGCCTACGACGTTGCCATCGTCATCTACCGGCACCTGTGCCATGCCGCTAATCGGCGACAATAACAGTGCCAGCGGGACTAGCCCGACCAAAGCGCTCAAATTTCGGTTTTTCATCGTTCCTGGCTCCTCCGCCATAGGGCGGATCATTGGATCCTGGCATTGAGCCTACGCCGTAGTAACTGAACCGGCGCTTAATTAGGAGCGGAAAACTGTTAAATGCAGGCGATATTATTCGTCGTCGCCACCGTGCCAGGCAATGAATTTCCAACCGTCCTCTGTACGTACTAGGACGTCGGTGTAACGCCCGTTCGTGATCTCGACCTCGCCGTCCTTATCCTCGTTGGCGTTTGTATAGGTGTAATGTGCCACGGCCATGTCGCCATGAACGACAATCGCTAGCGGGTACAATTCGTGCGCGGATAATTGCGACTGTTTGTCGGTATAACGGTCCCACATCTCCGTTGCTGCTTTGTCTCGTGGCGCCGGCGAATTCTTGCTCCAACCGGCGAAGTCATCGGTCAGCATTCGGTCGATCCACTTCTTGTCGCCTTTTTCTTCGGCAACCCATTGTGCCTCGACGACGGCCCAGACATCGGCCGAGTCATCGGTGGCTTCCTGAGCAGTAACGACCGAGGCGACACATGCAGCCAAGAGCGCAAGCATGATCTTTGTTGTTGTTTTCATTGCGCGATCTCCACATTCGCTGAAAGTGACGGCAGTTTAATGGCATTGATTGAACGCTACAAACCGGCGACAGACCGAGATCAGCCTTCGCCGACGACGAGCTTAGTCCACGCCTGTCGCTCGCTGCTGGTGGATTCTGCGATGGTATCGACGGCGAATAAATCATACAGTCGTTGCTCGGTCATGTATTCGGGGTGGTGCACCTCAACTATCGTTGCGTATTCAATCATTTGCTCATCTTTTCTCAATAATAATCGATAGACGTGCATTGCCAGTTTCTGCTCTCGGTCAACATGCATCATCGATCGGATTGAGTGTTCATCGCGGGCCGATTCAAGTTCACCGATGTGACGCGTCTCCTTATAGATTCGCCAACCACTTTCCTTGAATGTGGCCCCGATCGACTCGCCCGCAATGATTTGCGCGTGTTCGGCGCCGATAACGTCTGCGGGTACGTTGTCGAAGCGAACGACAGCGTACGTTCGGCATGTACGGACATCGTTTTGGACCGAGTACAAATTAGCGCGCCGAATACCACCGACATAGGCGATAATTTCAATCCCGAAACTTCCGAATTCCGATTGAATTCGTTCGCTATTGAGCAGTTCCGGCTCGACGACGCAGGAGCTGAGCGCGGCGGCAAGAACGGTGACGGAGACGCGGTGACGATGCATGGTACGGTTAGTCAGTTGAAGACAAGCGCACCATATACTCCTGTTCTAAACTCGTAAAGGAGATGTCGATGCGTGCAATGGTGCTGGAAAATTGCATCGAGATGGGCCCGGATGCCGAGCCGCTAGTAATGCGCGATATGCCGCGGCCAACGCCGGCAAAAAATGAAATCCTGATTGAAGTCAGCGTATGCGGCGTGTGTCACACGGAGCTCGACGAGATTGAAGGACGCACGCCGCCCGACCACTTTCCGATCATCCCGGGACACGAAGTTGTCGGTCTGGTTGCGAAGCTGGGACGGGGCAGCACGCGCTTTGGGATAGGCGAGCGGGTCGGGGTAGGCTGGATACATTCATCGGACGGTTCGGATGAGGAGAACCTAAGTCCGGCATTTTGCGCGACGGGTCGGGACGTCAATGGCGGCTACGCTGAATTCATGACAGTTTCGGAAAACTATGCCTATCCGATTCCAGAGGCGTTCGACGACCCGCAGGCCGCGCCGCTGTTGTGCGCGGGCAGCATCGGTTACCGCGCACTGAAGCTCGCCCAAATAGACGATGGCCAGACTCTCGGGCTTACCGGTTTTGGTGGCTCCGGTCATCTAGTGCTGCAGCTTGCGCGGCACCTATATCCGAACAGCGATATTTATGTCTTCGCTCGCAGCGACGTCGAACAGGAATTTGCGCGGGAACTTGGCGCCAATTGGAGCGGCGATACCGATGCAGCGCCGCCAAGCTTGCTTGATGCGATCATTGATACGACGCCGGCTTGGAAGCCGGTTCTTGCCGCGCTGGCGAGGCTGAAACCCGGTGGACGCCTGATTATCAATGCGATTCGCAAGCAAGATGACGATCGCGAGCTGTTATCGTCGCTCCGTTACGAGGAGCACTTGTGGCTCGAAAAGGAACTAAAAAGTGTGGCGAACATCACACACCGTGACATAAGGGAGTTTTTGCCAGTTGCGGCCCAGATTCCGATATCAGTAGAGACTGAGTGCTTCGCGCTTGAGGATGCGAACGTTGCACTTCGGGGATTGCGCGCAGGACAGTTGCGCGGTGCCAAGGTCTTGAGCATTAAATAAGGAATCGATTTCGGCCGCTCAGGCATCCTATAGTTACGAATACAATGACAAGGCGCTGTAGCGCCCCCTGGAGACTAACAATGAAGCAAGCTTTTGGCCTGAGTATAGCGGCCGTGACTCTATGCGTTTTCTCATTTCCCGCAGTTGCAGAGGACGCCGATTGGGTGACGAAAAGCAATGAACACGCGAACCTCGTTCTCGAGGAAATTGCCAAATTCAACCCTGAGGGGGCCGGTGGCCTCGGCGTTGATGGGCTCGATGAGGACATCCTCGACCTCGGACCGGGAATTTATGAGCGTGGACTTGCATCCTCGCGCGAGTTGGCGGCGACCCTGCGGGATAGGCTCGACAAGGAGCAGGACCGAAAAGTCAAACAGGACCTGGGGATCCTTATTAAGGCGGTCGAAGACAACATCATCAGCGCCGAACTCGATCGCGCAAACATGCTGCCGTACTTCAACTTGAATCAGACAATTTTCGGTGGAATACGCGCACTCATCGATCCTCAAATACCGCGCGAGCGTTATCCGGCGGCCATCGTTCGAATGGAGAAATACGCCGGAATCGCGGACGGATTGACGCCGCTCGTCGACTTGGCAATGGACCGCACCCGAGAGCGCTTCGATGTCGCGGGCCTGGTCGGTCCTTATCGCGGCGAAGTCGAACAGGATCTGGAGCGGGGCGAAACGATGATTGTTGGCATCGAAGAGCTGCTTGCTGGTACAGACCTGCAAGCTTGGGAGGGCACCTACAAAAAGCTCGCAGCTCAGATGCGCGACTACAACGATTGGGTACGGGAAGAGATTTTGCCGCGCTCGAGAGCGGATTTCCGTCTTCCTGCCGTCATGTATGCCGATGCGCTGAAGAATTGGGGCGTCGATTCGACTCCCGAAGAATTGATCGAACAGGCGACAAAAGGCTACATGGACATTCGTAACGAGATGCAGGCGCTCGCGCCACTCGTCGCGAAGGAAAAAGGCTATGAGACCGACGACTATCGGGAGGTCATTGCGCTACTAAAACGCGACGGCGCGATCGATGGCGATAAGATGCTCGACCATTACCACAACATTTTGCGTGAGATCGAAGACGTCATCGTGCAACAGAAGATCATTAGCCTGCCTGACCGCGAGGCCGGCATTAGGATCGCAACGGCCGCAGAAACCGCGGTCAGCCCGGCACCGCATCTGGATGTGCCGCGTCTGATTGGCAACACCGGTGAATATCCGTTCTTCGTGATTCCGCAGCTGACACAAAACGAAGACGGCAGTTGGCAGCAAACCGACGATACCTACGTTGCGGGTTCCTGGACTCTGACCGCACACGAAGCGCGCCCGGGACACGAGCTGCAATTCTCCAGTGTGATCGAAGGAGGCGTATCCACTGCACGTGCGATTTTCGCATTCAATAGCGCCAATGTTGAGGGTTGGGGCCTGTATGCGGAGGCGATCGTCCGTCCTTATCTGCCGTTGGAAGGCCAGCTCATCAGTCTGCAATATCGATTAATGCGGGCCGCTCGCATGTTTCTCGATCCGATGTTAAACCTCGGCATGATTACGCCGGATGAGGCCAAGGGCCTGATTGTCAACGACATGGCAATCGGCGAATCCTGGGCACAGAACGAGGTGGAGCGCTACACGTACCGCATCCCCGGACAGGCGACTGCCTATTACTACGGCTATAACAAAATGCAGGCCTTACGAACGCAGACCGAGGTGAAACTGCGTGACAATTTCGATCAACAGGCTTTTCATGACTTCGTGCTGGCCCAGGGGCTGCTGCCACCCGAGATCCTCAGAGATGCGGTCATGAACGACTTCGTCCCAAGCCAGCTGAACTGACAACCCGTTATACTGCGGCCCTCTGCTTCAAGGAGGGCCGCATGTCGCACAATATTTCGTGTTTTCGTTGCGGTGAGTCGCTCGCCGCACTGTCATTGCCGTTATCCCGGCAGGATGAATGTCCCCACTGTCACGTGTATTTACACGTGTGCCGTATGTGTCGTCTCTACGATGCATCGGTGCCGCGTCAGTGCCGGGAAGACGACGCGGAAGACGTCGTCGAGAAGGAACGAGTGAATTTTTGCGACTATTTCGATCCTGACGAGAACGCCTTCGACTCGGCACGAAAAACGGCCGCGGACAAGTCGGAACAGGCGCTGGATGCGTTGTTTGGTGATGGCGACCTGCCGGATTCGTCGAGCGAGCTAAGCGACGCGGACAAACTATTTAAATGACTCGGCCTGTTTGATGTCGACAAATCGCCGAAAATTCTTGGCAAATGGAGCCGCGATTCTGGCCGCACCGACGATGGCTGCCTGCGGCCCAGAAATCCGTCTTGCCGACAATGTCCCACGCAGTGATTTCGACGACGAATCGACAGCTGAAGAAGTTACCGAGGACATCGACCTAACTGGCAAGCTCGCCGTCATTACCGGATGCACGTCGGGGATCGGATTTGAAACGATGCGCGTGTTGGCGTTGCGAGGCGCCTATGTCGTCGGCACAAGTCGTTCGTTGACGCGAGCGGAGGAAGCGTGCAAGAAAATTGCGGGCCTGACGACACCGGTAGAAATGGAATTGTCGGACCCAAATTCAGTCGTTGAGTGTGCAGAAAAGATTCGAACATTGAATTCACCCATCGATATGCTTATTTGTAACGCTGGCTACCGCGGCGGCGGCAACAATCGCGAACTCGTTAACGACGTTGAAAAACATTTGGCCGTCAATCATCTTGGCCACTTTATTTTCGTCAATCGCTTGCTCGATCGGCTGTACTTAGCATGGCAGGGGCGAATAGCCGTCGTTGCGAGCCGTACGTCTTATACGACGGTACCCGACGATGGAATTCGTTTCGATGACCTGACGCTGACTGATGGATACAGTGACTCGCTTGCGTACGGTCACTCCAAACTTGCCAATGTGTTGTTTTCGGATGGACTTGCTCGACGCCTGCGCGGCACGCGCATCACGTCCAATGCATTACACCCGGGCGTCATCAATACTGACATTGACCGCAATCTGAATCGGGCCCTGCAATTCGGATTTGCTGTTTTAACCGCAATTAACGGCAAGAGCGTAGAAGAGGGTGCGGCGACCAGTTGTTACGTTGTGACAAGTCCGTTGCTCGGTTCCACCAGTGGTCGATATTTCGAAGACTGCAACGCAGTTACCGTCTCCGGCAGTTTTCACGATGACGTCGCGATGTCCGACAGGCTTTGGGATATCAGCGAGACATTGACTGCAGACTTTCTTGTTGCTCATCACCGGCCGGAGCGCGATGAGCTGAACGAAATCCTGCGACGCAAGATCGACGAGCAACGACAGTGAAGTCTGATCCCAATACAGCGCTCGTCGTATTGTCCGGAGGACAGGATTCGACGACCTGTCTGTACTGGGCGCTCGACCGATTCGGGCCTGGCGAGGTTTCCGCCATCACGTTCGACTATGGGCAACGACACCGTATCGAGCTGACTTGCGCCGAGAAAATTGCTGCCGACGCTGACGTTCCCTGGGAGTGTTTGCCGATCGATACTTTTGCGGCGCTTGGGGGTAATGCGTTAACCGATGGCGAGATCGTTGTTGCAAGCGATGTCGACGAAGAGAGTGGCTTGCCGAACACGTTCGTGCCTGGCCGCAACATAATTTTCGTGACCCTTGCCGCCGCATGGGCCTGGCCCCGCAAGATCGGCAATATTGTGATTGGTGTGTCGCAAACGGACTACAGCGGTTACCCCGACTGCCGCGAGGAAACAATCGCGTCGCTCGAGCAAACGCTGGCGCTGGGTATGGAAAGCGACGTGCACTTGCACGCTCCACTAATGCACCTTTCCAAAAAGGAGACCATTGAACTGGCGCAGTCACTGGGTGCATTGGAATCGATGCGCCTGACACATACCTGTTATAACGGCGAGCGTCCGCCATGCGGCAAATGCCCAGCTTGCGAATTGCGCGCTCGCGGGTTTTCAGAAGCCGGTATCGAAGACCCGTTATTGGCGATGCTATGACATATACCGTCAAGACGATGTATTTCACGTTACAGGGCGAGGGCGCGCAAACCGGCCGTCCCGCGGTAATTTTAAGATTCGCCGGCTGCAATCTTTGGTCAGGTCGTGAACAACATCGTGCCCAGGCCGTCTGCAAGTTTTGCGACACCGAATTTGTGGGCACGGATGGCGTCGGCGGCGGAAAATTCGAATCGGCCGCTGAGCTCGCGGACTCGGTCGCTGCGTTATGGCCCAACTCGGGCGATGACACCAGTCGCTATGTCGTGTGTACAGGGGGCGAGCCGTTGTTGCAGCTCGATGCAGCCGCGATCGATGCCTTGCATGCGGTTGGCTTCGAGATCGGGGTCGAAACGAATGGCACCATTGCGGCCCCGGCTGGCATCGACTGGTTGTGTGTCAGTCCAAAAGCGAATGCGCCCCTCGTGCAACAAACGGGCAATGAACTCAAGCTAGTTTTCCCGCAAGCAGAGCCGGAGGCGCAGCCAGAGAAGTTTGCCGAACTCGACTTTGTGCATTTTTTCCTGCAACCCTGCGACGATGCTGATCGGGCTGCGAATACTCGCGATGCCATTGATTATTGTCTGCGTCATCCGCAGTGGAAATTGAGCCTGCAGACACACAAAATAATCGGCCTTGAATGACGAGTGCGATGAATCACCGCGTTGGCAGCATCATATTTGGAATTATCGTCGGCCTGGCCGTGGCGGCATGGTCGTACCAATGGCTGGCGAATCCTGAAAGAAAACTGGCACGTGAACAGCAGGAGAATGCGGTACAGCTGTCTCGTACCCTCCTGATAAGCAAACTTCAACTCACCGGACCAGAGTTGGTTGATCCGCTGGCACCGCAGCGAAAGGTTGGCAAGGTTTATGTCTATCCGTCGCAAGGCGGCTGGGAGGTGTCCGGATTCTACCGACGTAGCGAAGACGACCCCTGGCACGCGTATCTAATGTTGATCGATTCCGATGATTTGTTGCGTTCGCTCAAGGTGCGGGACGAAAGCGAACATCTTGCCGCGATGGCCGCAGCTGATCCGACACTCGAGGTGCTGCCTTAGATAAGTAGCTTTTCTTCGGCTTCTTCCTGGCGCCACTCGAATACGTTCAACTCGATGAAAAAGAATGCGAGCAACCACAGGAATGCGTCCCAAAAATCAACAAAGTCGCCTTTGATGCCCCAATAGACGGCAGCCAAAAACAGAATCGAGTAGAAGATGATCTTTAGTATGTTGCTAATGGTCAGAGCCCGGCCTTCGAGGTGGTTTCGTTCCTGCAGGCGCACGTCAATCTCTAAAATTACGACGATCAGGATCCAGACACCGGCGTTAATGACGTCAACCCAGGCCAACCGCTGAATGTCAATTAGGCCCGAATGATCGACCACGGCGGGTAATACGCCGAGTTGCCAAAAAGACGAATTGTTCGTAAGCGTTGTGCAATTGAGCGCTGTAATGTCGGTGTATTCGTCGAGGGTAACCGCATAAGACCATTGATCGGTCGCGAGCATGCATAGATCGTTAATGTTCGGCAATGCTACGACGTCATAAGCGAAAATTGCATTTGCAATATAGCCATAAAACGCATACACGATAAACGTGTAGCAAAATACGCGTGTGCCATGCAAAGCAAGCGTTACGCGTGGCGTGAAATGCCGGTCTTCAAGCACGCATGTCTCGAGCTCAAACATCAGCAACAGCACAACCCAAGCTGCCGTATCGATCGTCGCGGCATAGGCTTCGATCAAGGTTTGGAGACCGACACCCTCTGGGAATTGCAAAAGAGCTGCGAGATGTTCCTCGCGACCGAATAAAAATACGTTCAGCGTGAGCAGTGCATAGACCACGTACTTGAATAATTGAAATACCGTCGTGCGGCTAATGGTCAATCGTATGCTCGGCTGGATCGGTGTCTACGCCAGCATAATATACCCAGACGTTTTCTTCACCCGTCAGCAGTTCGATGTATTTTGGGTGAATGAAGAGGTTTTCTCGACCAGATTTTAGTTCGCGCAACACACCGGAATCGCACAGCTGCTTTAGGTAGACCGATGCAGTTTGACGTTTGGCAATGCCGGCATCGACGATATTGCCGATGCGACAGTAAGGTTGCTGGAATAGCAGCAGTACGAGCTCCCACGAGTAAATCTTCGGTAACGCAGATTGCACGTACTCCGCCGTGTGCTCCATCAGTTCTCGAATCGCCTTAATCTTGTCGGTGGTCCACTGGCAGGTGTCCTCGACGCCGGCGAGAATGAACAGAATCCAGGCGCCCCAGTCTTGTTCCGTCGTAACCTTTTGCAATAAACGATAGTAGTCGGCCTTATTGCGAATAATGTAGTGGCTAAGATAGAGAATTGGCGAGTTGAGCAGTCCGTGCTCGACGAGAAACAGAATATTCAGAATACGCCCGGTACGGCCGTTGCCGTCGGCGAACGGGTGGATTGCTTCGAATTGGTAATGCTGCACGGCCATCCGGACGAGTGGGTCAATCTCGGTGTTCTCGTGCATGAACTTGGCCCAATTATCCAGCTTCTTCTGCAACAGCTTTTGTCCCTCGGGCGGCGTATAGATGATCTCGCCCGACATTCGGTTTTTTAGCGTCGTACCGGATTCCGCTCGAAGATCCAGTTCAGCCCCCTTGACTGTGCTGCAGATTTGTATCGCCATGTCGGTCGTCAACATACGCCGCTGCACCATCTTCGTGCCCTCATACAAAGCCGTGCGGTAGCGCAGGGCCTCTTTGGTGGCGGGATCCGCCTTGTCTTCGGCGATATCGGCGAACTCGAAAAGCTTGTCCGTCGTCGTGACGATATTTTCAATTTCGGACGATGCCCGCGCTTCCAGCAACGGCAGGATATTGACCAAAACGGCTGAATTGGGGATCAGCTCCGCGGCTTGTTTCAGCTCAGCCAGCGCCACGCGGGCGCGAATACACTGTTTCAGGATCTCGGTGGTCTCAATCAAGTGCGTCGGCGGCGGCAGGTCGGGTAGGTCGTTGTTGGGAAGTTTCGGATTAAAATCAGACACTTATGTTGCTCCTGATGGCGTTATCGCTATGCTTGCAGGGTATTGTCAAAATATGTCGAAATAAATCAACTTTTTCGACATATCTCTGCCGCCTGTCGATGTAATCGACATGTTGCTTAGATATGTCGAAATTCTCACGTTTTTTCGACAGGTTCCGAGTATAGGTCGATCAGATCGACATAAATGTGAACCAGGTGGCGAAAACCGTGGTCGATCAGGAAGAGACTATTGTTCGACCCTACGTCGCCATCTGGAGACATCGTGACAGCGATGCCGGACGGTTCTATCCTCGGTCTACATCGACGGGAATTCTTGGGCAAAGGGAGAGTCGATCATGCAAGGAAGAGCAAAATTCGCGCTGGTTCTGAGTGGGCTGTTGTCATTTATTGGCTGCGGTGGCAGTGGCGGAAGTTCGACCACGCCCGCGCCGGTACCGCTGCCACCACCGCCGCCGCCATCTTCGGTGCCGGCAATCGATGTGCAGCAGGCGTTTACTAACCTCAATTTCGCGCAACCCGTCTCGATGGTGCAGCCGCCGGGCGATTCGACGCGTTGGTTCGTCGTCGAACAAAACGGCATCGTGCGTGTGTTTGCCAATGATCAAAATACAAATTCGTCGAGCGTATTCGTCGATATCGTGTCGCTCGTCACCAGTGGTGGTGAAGCCGGTCTCCTCGGTATCGCGTTTCACCCGAATTTCCCGGCGACGCCCGAGGTTTTCTTGTCGTATACCGGACCTGGCAGCCCGTTGATTTCCTATGTCTCGCGTTTTCGAAGTTTGGACGGCGGCCTGACACTCGATCCGACGCCGGAAATTATCCTGACAGTCATCCAGGATTTTGGGAATCACAATGGCGGGGACCTTGCGTTCGGGCGCGACGGCTATCTATACGCTAGTTTTGGGGATGGCGGCAGTGGCGGCGATCCCAACGATCGGGCACAGAATACGGCAAATCTCCTTGGCTCAATCTTGCGAGTCGATGTCGACGGCAATACGCCCTATGAAATACCACCAGACAATCCATTCGCCGGTCAGAATCTGTGTGTACAGGGTTCCAGTAGTGGTACTCCGTGTCCGGAGATATTTGCCTACGGCTTGCGCAATCCCTGGCGCATCAGCTTTGACAGCGCAACGGGTAGCCTGTGGGTCGGTGACGTCGGCCAGGGTTCGTTCGAAGAAGTCGATGTCGTCGAACTCGGCGGCAATTACGGCTGGCGCTGTCGCGAAGGTGCCCATGACTTCAATACTTCCGGTGTGTGCCCGACCGGCCTGGTCGACCCGATTACCGAGTATGGCCGCGGCCTTGGCCAATCAATTACCGGCGGTTATGTCTATCGTGGTGCGACCGTCGCGGACCTGGTCGGGTGGTACGTATTTGGCGATTTTGCACAGGGACGTATTTTCGCCGTTCCCGAAAACAGCCAGCCGACAGTAGTGGCAACAGAACTGTTGGATACCGGCTTATCGATCTCGTCGTTTGCCGAAGGCGTCGATGGTGAGTTGTACGCCGTCAACTACAGCGGCACGATATTTCAAATAGTCCCTGCCCCCTGAGCGAACATTCGGCTAGAATCCCCAGCCTGCCCAGTTCAGCCGCTGTGGCGCGGAGCAATTAGGCCGTGCGAAGATCGGTGACAAAATAACATTCGGGGGACCTCAGTGAGCGTCAAGAGCGATATTGAAATTGCGCAAGCCGCCAAATTACGGCCGATCCAGGAGATTGGCGCGAAGCTTGGAATTCCCAGTGAATCACTGATTCCCTTTGGCCACGATAAGGCTAAAATCGATGCCGACTTCATTCAATCCAATAACAAAAACGAAGGCGGCAAACTGATTCTGGTTACGGCCGTGTCGCCGACCCCGGCGGGCGAGGGCAAAACGACGACAACGGTCGGCCTAGGCGACGCGCTGAACCAAATCGGTAAAAAAGCGGCGATGTGCCTGCGCGAACCGAGTCTCGGGCCCTGCTTTGGCATGAAGGGCGGCGCAGCCGGTGGCGGCTATGCGCAGGTCGTGCCGATGACCGACATCAATCTGCACTTTACTGGCGATTTCCACGCGATCGGTGCCGCGCATAATTTGCTGGCAGCCCTGATCGACAATCACATGCATTGGGACAACGCGTTAAATATCGATCCGCGTCGCGTTACCTGGCGCCGCGTCGTTGATATGAATGACCGCGCGCTGCGATCGATAACATCAGGAATTGGTGGCTACCATAACGGTGTCGTACGGGAAGCTGGTTTTGATATTACCGTCGCCTCGGAAATCATGGCGATATTCTGTCTCGCAACCGATCTTGCCGATCTCGAAAATCGTCTTAGACGCATCGTACTCGGTAATACACGCAAGAATGAGCCGGTTACGGTCGGTGAGCTGGGAGCGCAAGGCGCAATGACAGCGCTGCTACGTGATGCGCTGCAGCCAAACC
>Ga0224508_10002449_pt1 | contig 15750 bp, 14 predicted proteins | sample SF_Jan12_sed_USG_4_FD_170157 | JGI IMG/M metagenome (GOLD analysis project Ga0224508, IMG submission 170157) | Sediment microbial communities from San Francisco Bay, California, United States - SF_Jan12_sed_USGS_21 | ecosystem: Environmental > Aquatic > Marine > Sediment | place: USA... | reverse complement strand
ATATGCTCGTCTCCGGCAATGTATAAAGTTGCTCCGCTCCATAAGCATCTTCGTAACAAATAGCGACCGAAAGACTGTGCCCGTTTTGTGTTTTCAAAAGTGGCTGCACGTTATCGCCGGGACTGATGTCCGAATTCGGCAGGCTCATGAGTCGCATCCAGTTCCGGACAAAATCGGGAACCGGAAAATATTCGCCGAAAGGAACCAAGTGCCGTTTACGGTAGATTTGCCGACCGACTCCATCCAGCAAGAGGACGCTGTTGTACGCGCGCCGTTGGTCGAAATTTCGTTCGAGGATGCCGAACAACAGGGTCTGTTCGCGCCCACCAAGATCAGCCTGCAAGTTTTCGATGTAAGGTTCGACCAGATCGACATAGGACGGAATCGCGACCTCGGGCCACACGACCAGTTGACTGTCAGGGTGACTCAGCAATGAACGCCGGTACATATCGAGTGTTGGCTGGAATTGCTCGGGCAACCATTTCCGATCCTGCGAAACACCGCCCTGTACGATAGTCGTCTTTACCGCCGGTCCCGCTGCTTCAGTCCACTCGATATCCTGCAGGAAAAATCCGCCAGCCCAGGGCAGAAGCGCAACGGCAGCAAACGGCAGGCGCAGTTGCGGTCTGAGGGTAGTGGCAAGCAACAGCGCCGTCGCACTAAGCATTACAGCCAGCGACACACCGTACACACCAATTAATGGCGCAAATCCGACCAGCGGAGAATCGATCTGACCATAGCCAAGACTCATCCACGGGAATCCGCTCAAAAACCAGCCGCGCATCCATTCGATCGACACCCAGACCGCGGGTGCAATGGCGAGCAGCCGCATTTCCCTGCCTTCACAGAGCCTGGCGGTAAGCCAGCCAGCCGCCGCATAATAAAGGCCCATGATGACGACCAGCGCGAGCATCAGGAAAATAGCGAGAATGAGCGGCGCCTGGCCGAATACGTGCACCGAAATATAAAGCCAGTAGGTGCCGGTGAGGAAAAGTCCCGCGCCAAACCAGAATCCGTGTACTGCGGCGGTGCGCGGACTGGACACCAGGAAGCTTTGCAGCAATGGCAACAAAAGGAAGGGTGCCAGCGGATACCAGCCGAATGGCGCAAACGACAACATGAGCGATGCGCCCAACAGGAAATACACGAGTTTCGCCCGGCGTGGTTTGCCGGCGAAGAGTTTGGTCAGCAACAGCTTGTCCGGCACAGGCGCTCCGCGTCAGCCGGCAGCTACAGACTCTTCCGGAAGTCTATTCACCTGCAAAGCTTCGATGCGTCGGCTATCGGCTTCGGTGACGCGAAATATGAATCCGCCGAATGTGAGGCTTTCACCGAGACGCGGCAAACGGCCGAGCTCATGCATCACCAGGCCGCCGATAGTTTCATAGTCGTCATCGTCGGTCAGTTCGCAGCCAAAGTAGTCATTGAAATCTTCGATGCGAGTTAGTGCTCGCACGGTAAAGCAGGGTCGTCCATCGTGATCCGTATCCGGGGCGATGAACTCGGCTTCTTCAGGATCGTGTTCATCGTCGATCTCACCGACAATTTCCTCGAGCACGTCTTCAATGGTGAGCAGTCCGGAGACTCCACCATACTCATCGACAACAATCGCCATGTGTTTGTGACTGTCGCGAAATTCCTTTAGCAGTGCATTAAGACGTTTCGATTCCGGAATCACAGACACTGGGCGCAAAAACTTCTCGATATGGAGTTCCAATTCGGACGCATTGCCAAAGAGTTTCAGCAAATCCTTGGCGAGCAAAATTCCCAGCACCTCGTCGCGGTCTTCACCAATGACCGGGAATCGCGAATGACCGGAGTCGATTATGACAGTAAGCATTTCGTCGAGGCTTTGATCGCGTTCGATGACAACCATCTGCGACCTGGGAATCATGACTTCGCGAACCTGGGTCTCGGCGACGTCCAGGACGCCGCTCAGCATCTCCTGCTCTTCGGGATCGAATACGCTTTCGGCCTGTTGGAGTAAATCGTGAATTTCTTCTCGGCTCCAGGGCTCACCTTTGATCGCGCGGATGACGCGTTTGAAAATTCCGGTTTGTCCTGTGCCGTTGGTACTTGGCGGTTTGTCGTTCATCTGGTTTGTCTGATTGTCCCGTGCTGCGGGGCTCTTGACCCCGTCGGCTTAGCGGTATTGTAGCAATCCCTATTTTCAGAAGGTCGTACGATTTCTCAATCTCGACATTCGTAGGGGTTTTCTACGCCACCCAGCGCCAGAATACGTGCTTCCAGCGTCTCCATTTCCTGTGCCTGCTCATCCGTTTCGTGGTCATAGCCAAATAAATGCAGGGCACCATGCACCAGCATATGTGCCCAGTGATCCGAATTCGACTTGCCCTGCTCGGTCGCCTCGCGCGCCACAACCGGCCCGCAGATTACGATGTCTCCCAGTGCCAACGGCAAATCTGCCGGCATTGCCGCATCCAGTAACGGAAATGACAAGACGTTCGTTGCACCAGCAGCGTCCCGAAACCGCTTGTTCAGCTCGCGGCCCTCTACCTCGTCAACGATTTTTACCGAGACTTCCACTTGTCGTGTGGTGTCTGATTCAAGCTGTGCGACGACCTGCTCAAGCCACCATTGAATGTCCGACTCTGCAGGTGCATCAGAAATCTCTTCGGCAACCTGCACGTCGACCTGGACCGGTTTATCGGCGAAATTCAGATCCGGATTATTTGCCGTTGCCATCTGCTTCATAAGCTTCGACGATCCGCTGTACGAGCTCGTGCCGCACAACATCACCGGGTGTAAACCAGGTGAATGCAACGCCATCAACGTCGGCCAGGATCGTAACTGCATTCTTAAGACCGGATTGCTGCCCGGAAGGCAGGTCAATCTGTGTAATGTCCCCCGTCACAACGGCATGCGAACCGAATCCAATACGGGTCAGGAACATCTTCATCTGCGCAACGCTGGTGTTTTGTGCCTCGTCGAGAATCACGAACGAATCGTTCAATGATCGTCCGCGCATGAACGCGAGTGGTGCAACCTCGATAAGATTTTTTTCGATCAGGCGCCCAACCTGCTCCGGGCCCAGCATGTCGTAGAGTGCGTCATACATTGGCCGCAGGTACGGATCGACTTTCTGTGACATATCACCAGGCAAAAAGCCGAGACGCTCACCAGCTTCAACAGCCGGTCGCACCAGGATGATTCGCCGCACCTGTTCACTCTCGAGCGCATCGATTGCACTGGCAACAGCGAGATAGGTTTTACCGGTACCGGCCGGCCCGATGCCGAATGCCAGATCGTGTTCCTGAATGTTTTTCAGATAGGCACGCTGGTTCGCACCGCGTGCTCGGACAAGTTTGCGGCGTGTCTGGATCTGGAACACGTTCTGCTCGCCGTCGTCCTGCGATTCCGGAAATTCTGCTACTTCGCCATCATTCATTGCTACCTCCTGCAAACAGATATGCACGCGCTCGGGATCCAGCCGCTCGCTATCAGTCAGGCGAAACAGGGATTGAATAACATCTTTTCCGATTTGCGCGGCGCCGGGATTGCCGGTGATGCGAAACTGGTTTCCACGGCTGGCGATTTCTACGTTGAGGCGGCGTTCGATCTGGCGTATGTGCTCATCAAACTGTCCGCAGAGATTGGCAAGACGGTTGTTATCGGCGGGCTCCAGGACCAGGTCCCGGGATATTGTTACGGCGTTCAAGGGTTGAAGAGTAGTCCTCGGATTGTCAAAAGGTGTATTTAGCTAGCCTAATGCTTATGAGAGCGCGTGGGAAGTGAAGAAGTTCACGTATTTTCGACGAATACTGCACGCCAAGGCTAGGCTACGGCGCGATTATCCACCATGCGGCCGCGCAGGGAGTTTGGTAGAGCCTCGGTGATCACCACATCTACAAACTGTCCGATGCAGGACGGATCGCCGTCGAAATTGACCCAACGCATGTTCTCGGTACGCCCGGCCAGCTGCCTGGGATCCTTTTTGGACGGCTTCTCGACCAGTACGGACTGCACCGATCCGACCATACCGCGGCTGATCTCCATCGCCTGCTGGTTGATCCGTGCCTGCAGGATACTCAGGCGTTCTTTCTTGACCGACATTGGCGTGTCGTCGGCGAAACTCGCCGCCGGTGTACCCGGCCTCGCGCTGTAAATGAAACTGAATGACTGATCGAAGCCGACATCGGCAATCAGCTTCATCGTCTGCTCGAAATCATCGTCGGTTTCGCCGGGGAATCCAACAATAAAGTCTGACGACAGCGAAATGTCCGGGCGAACCTCACGCAGCTTGCGAATTTTTTGCTTGTACTCGATTGCGGTATGACCCCGCTTCATGCGTGACAGAATCCGATCAGAGCCATTCTGCACCGGCAGGTGCAGGTAATTCGCGAGCTTTGGAACTTCGGCGTACGCCTGGATCAGGCTGTCGGTGAATTCGCGCGGATGCGAGGTCGTAAACCGGATGCGATCGATGCCATCGATCGCGGCCACGTAATATATGAGTGTTGCAAGATCCGCCAGTTGCCCGTCGTGCATCGGACCGAGAAACGCATTCACGTTCTGGCCGAGCAAGTTGATTTCGCGCACTCCCTGCGTCGCAAGGTTCACTACCTCGGTTACGACGTCGTCCAGTGGCCGACTGATTTCCTCACCGCGTGTATAGGGCACGACACAGAACGTACAGTACTTGCTGCAGCCTTCCATGATAGACACAAAAGCAGTTGGGCCTTCGGCGCGCGGTTCGGGCAGCCGATCAAACTTTTCGATCTCGGGAAATGAGATATCGACAACTGGTATCCCTTTGGCTCGCACGTCATCGACCATCTCCGGCAATCGATGCAGTGTTTGCGGACCAAACACCATGTCGACGAAGGGCGCGCGCTTGTTGATGCCCTCGCCTTCCTGGCTGGCAACACAGCCACCCACGCCAATCATGATCTCGGGCCGCTTCTCCTTCCATGCGCGCCAGCGTCCGAGCTCCGAGAAAACTTTCTCCTGCGCTTTCTCCCGGATTGAACAGGTATTGACCAGCAACAGGTCCGCTTCCTCCGGGCTTGCCGTCAATTCATAACCATGAGATTCGCGCAGGACGTCCGCCATCTTCTCCGAGTCGTACTCGTTCATCTGGCAGCCCATGGTTTTAATGTAGAGCTTGTTGTTCACAGGTTCTTTTTAGAACGGAATGTCATCGTCGAAGTCTTCAGAACCACCGCTCTTGGGAGGAGGCGGTGCCGATGGCGGCATCGTGTCATTCATCGCCGGCGCTCCGCTACCCATGCGGCCGCCCAGCATCTGCATTTCGTCCGCGACGACTTCGGTCGTCCAGCGATCGTTGCCATTCTGGTCCTGCCATTTACGCGTCCGGAGTTTGCCTTCGATATACACCTGCGAGCCCTTTCTCAGGTACTCGGCAGCGATCTCGGCGAGGCGGCCGAACATGGCAACTTTGTGCCACTCGGTGCGATCTTTTTGCTCGCCGGTCTGCTTGTCTTTCCACGATTCGTTGGTTGCCACGCTCAGATTGGTGACGGCCGAACCGCTTGGCATGTATCGGGTGTCCGGATCGTTCCCGAGATTGCCGACGATGATTACTTTGTTGATTCCGCGGGCCATTGTGGTCCCCTGTATTTATATTTGGTGAATTCCCGTTATGCGTCGGGGGGTAAGTATTGTAGGGCCTGACTTTTGAAATACTAGCCTGAAAATGGGCAGAATAGTCGGATTAGTCTGCTTCCGCGGCAAGTCGGTGCACAATCAGCCAGGCGCCCGCCAGTAAGGCGCAAACGGTGAAAACGGACGAGGGATCGCCGCCCGCCAGGAAACGGCCGCCGATCAGGCCGCCGGCAAAGGCGCCGAGGAACTGCGAGCTCGAGAACACGCCGAGCGACGCCCCACGCAGGTCGCCCGCGGCACGAATCGAAAGTCGGGCCGGCAGACCGGCCTCGAGGAAATTGAATCCTGCAAAAAACACCGCGAGAGCGATCAGGACAATTGTCAGGCTAAATCCGGCGAAGGCCAGCATGAGCTGGCCCGCGACGAGCAAGGCAATTGCAGTCGTCAGCGTACTCGATTTGCCCTTGCGTTCATCCGCGAGAATGAGCGGAACGGTGCCAAGTAGCGACGCCAGCAATGCGCCTATATAAATCTGCCAGTGATCGGTCAGGCCCAGGTGCAAGTCATTCCGCAGCAGGAACGGCAAAGCCACGAAGCTTGCGGTCAGCAAGGCGTGTAAGACGAAAATATAGAAATCCAGCAATAGCAGGTCTGGCCTGAAAGCTGCGCCTATGCTGCGATCCGGCCGTTGTGCCGGCCTTTCTATTCCCCGCGGCAACAGGAAAAGAAGTAACGCCGCTACGACGGCAAACGCGGCAGCAAGCCAGAAGAGCATGCGTACCCCGCCCGCAGCCGCGATGACCGGGCCAATGATGAGTGCCAGCAGAAAAGAACTGCCGATCGAGATTCCCAGCACAGCCATCGTGCGTGTCCGCATTTCTTCCCGCGTGGCATCGGCAAGGAGGGCGGTCAATGTCGCCGAGATGGCTCCCGCTCCCTGCAACAGACGGCCAGCAATAACGCCATAGATGCTATCGCTCTGTGCCGCATATATGCTTCCTGCCGCAAATAACGCGAGTCCGAACAGGATCACCGGTACCCTGCCGATGCGATCCGAGATTGCGCCAAAGGGAATTTGCAGTGCAGCTTGAGTCAGGCCGTAAGAACCCACCGCGAGGCCGATCAGCGCCGGTGTCGCGTCCTGTAAATCGGCCGCAAAGATTGCAAGAACGGGCAGCAAAGCGAACAAACCGAACATACGGCACATCGCCATGAGCGCAACTACCGATACTGCCCGCCGTTCGACAGGCAGCATCGCGGCAAAGAACTGGCTTAGTTGCTTACTCATTGTTTATTAGAGGACACTGCCTTTGCGCCGCGTACGCGCGGCGGCGTATATTAACAGGTTGTTTGGCGTTCCCTTAAGAACATCCATGAAATCAATCGACATTCGCGGCGCGCGAACGCACAACCTGAAGAACATCGATCTCTCGCTGCCCCGGGACCAGCTCATCGTATTCACCGGGCTCTCGGGATCCGGCAAATCGTCGCTCGCCTTTGACACGATTTATGCGGAAGGTCAGCGCCGTTACGTCGAGTCGTTGTCTGCTTACGCGCGGCAGTTCCTGTCGATGATGGAAAAGCCTGACGTCGATCATATCGATGGTCTGTCTCCGGCAATTTCGATCGAGCAAAAGTCCACTTCGCACAATCCGCGTTCGACTGTCGGCACCGTGACCGAGATATACGATTACCTGCGCCTGTTATATGCCAGGGCCGGCATACCGCGTTGCCCGGACCACGGTGTTACGCTGGAAGCACAGACCGTCAGTCAAATGGTCGACCAGGTGCTTTCCATGCAGGAAGGCAGCCGCCTGATGTTGCTCGCACCCGTGGTTGTGGAACGTAAAGGCGAACACGTTCAACTTATGCAGGATCTGCAGGCGCAGGGATTTATTCGTGCGCGTATCAATGGCGAAGTCTACGAGCTCGACGATCCGCCAAATCTGGACTTGCGACGCAAGCACAATATTGATGCCGTGATCGATCGCTTCAAAGTCAAAGGCGATTTGAAGCAGCGACTGGCCGAATCTTTTGAAACAGCCTTGCGCCTTGCCGACGGCGTCGCGCGAATCGCATTTATGGAAGACAAAGACGAGGAGGAACTGGTCTTTTCGGATCGTTTCGCCTGCAAAATATGCGGTTACAGCCTGACCGAACTCGAGCCAAGGCTGTTTTCGTTCAATAACCCGACCGGCGCGTGCTCGGGTTGCGACGGCCTGGGCGTCAAACAATTTTTCGACCCGGAACGTGTCGTGGTCAATTCGGACCTGTCGCTTGCCGGTGGCGCCATTCGCGGTTGGGATCGAAAGACAACCTACTACTTCCAGATGATCCAGAGCCTCGCAGCGCACTACAAGTTTGATATCGAGACCCCGTTTAGCGAGCTATCCGACGAACTGAGACAAACCGTGTTGTTTGGTAGCGGCAAAGAAAAAGTCGAGTTTCGATATGCCAACTCGCGCGGCCTGGAAATCAAGCAGCTGCACAGATTCGAAGGCGTCATTCCAAACCTCGATCGCCGCTACCGTGAAACAGAATCGAGTGCCGTTCGTGAAGAACTGTCCCGCTTCCTGAATAGCCGGCCTTGTCCCGACTGCAAAGGAACCCGCCTGAACCGTTCTGCGCGCAACGTATTTGTCGCCGAACTGTCACTGCCGGAGATCAGCGACATGTCAGTCGGGCATGCGCGCAGTTTCTTCGAGACTCTGCAGCTTGACGGTTGGCGTGCCACGATCGCCGACAAGATCGTGAAAGAAATCAGCGAACGACTCGGCTTTTTGAGCGACGTTGGCCTCGATTATCTTTCGCTGAATCGCAGCGCCGAAACTTTGTCGGGTGGCGAGGCACAACGCATTCGCCTTGCCAGCCAGATCGGTTCCGGGCTGGTCGGTGTCATGTATATCCTCGACGAGCCTTCCATCGGATTGCATCAACGGGACAACAAGAGACTACTGAGCACGCTGCTGCATCTGCGTGACATCGGCAATACCGTCATCGTGGTTGAGCACGACGAAGAAGCAATCCTCGCCGCAGATCACGTGGTCGACCTTGGACCTGGGGCCGGCGTGCACGGCGGGCAGGTCGTTGCTGCGGGGCATCCGGACGTCATCATGCAGGAAGCGCAGTCGCTCACCGGCCAGTACCTGTCCGGCCGGCGCAGCATTGCGGTCCCGGACAAGCGCAACCGCGCGGACAAGAAACGGCAACTTGGAATTAAGGGCGCGAGTGGCAACAATCTCAAGAATATTGATGTCTCGATTCCGGTCGGACTGATGACCTGCGTTACCGGCGTTTCAGGGTCCGGCAAATCGACACTGATCAATGACACCTTGTATAAGGCTGTCGCGGAAACGCTCAATCGCAGCAGCCGCAATCCCGCACCACACGAGGAAATTACCGGTCTCGACCAGGTTGATCGGGTCATCGATATCAGCCAGAGCCCGATTGGCAGGACGCCCCGATCCAATCCGGCCACCTACAGCGGCCTGTTCACACCGATTCGGGAATTGTTCGCTGGCACTCAGGAAGCACGCGCGCGTGGCTACATGCCGGGCCGTTTCAGTTTCAACGTCAAAGGAGGACGATGTGAAGCCTGTCAGGGAGACGGCGTCATCAAGGTCGAGATGCACTTTCTGCCGGACGTTTATGTTCCCTGCGATGTTTGTCGTGGCAAGCGTTACAACCGCGAGTCGCTGGAGATCCGATACAAAGGCAGGAACATTCACGAAGTCCTCGACATGACTGTCGAGGATGCATCAGAGTTTTTCCGAAATGTCCCGGTCGTGGCAAAGAAGCTGCTGACATTGATGGATGTCGGACTTTCCTATGTCCGGCTGGGCCAGAATGCGACCACCCTGTCTGGCGGCGAGGCACAAAGGGTCAAGCTAGCCAAGGAATTGTCGAAACGCGACACTGGCAGCACACTTTATATCCTCGACGAACCGACAACAGGACTGCACTTTCACGACATAGAACAGTTGCTCGCCGTGCTGCACCGATTGCGCGACAAAGGCAACACGGTGGTGGTCATCGAGCACAACCTCGATGTCATCAAGACAGCCGACTGGATTGTTGATCTTGGACCCGAGGGCGGCGACGGCGGTGGTGAGGTGATAGCAACTGGAACACCGGAAGACGTTGCCGACACCAAGGCGTCATTTACCGGACAGTATTTGCAACCGCTTCTCAACGGCGAACGCCAAAAACAAAGAGCCTAGCTCTACAAAATGGTGGGAATCATGATTTGTCTTTCAGCCACGCATTTTTCTATTCGCAGACAAATCACCAGCAAAATTGTCGCGTGTTTGATCGTATCGATACTAATGCCGATCCCTTCCTCACAGGCAGCATGTGATGCTGATCCTGTCGCCCTGCAGGTTCTTGGCTCGGGCGGACCATTTGGTTATGGACGCGCGTCCGCCGGCTACCTCATCTGGATCGACGGCGTTGCACGAATTATGGTGGACGCAGGCGGGGGTACATTCACACGATTCCACGAAGCAGGAGCCAAGGTATCCGATCTGCAACTACTCGCTCTCAGTCATTTCCATCCGGATCACTCGGCCGAAGTCCCTGCACTTTTGTGGGTACAACGCAACGACCTGACCGTGTCGGGGCCGACGGGGAGTGATCAGTATCCCTCCGCCGACGAGTACGTCGGCGGTTTGTTTGGGCCGGAAGGCGTGTTTCGCGCCGTTACCAACGGTGAGGGATTAAAGACTGTCACGGTCGACGTAGAACGCAGTGAACCGACCCAGGTATTTTCGATCGACCGGATTCGCGTTCGCGGACTAGGCGTGCCGCACGGCATCGTGCCCGCAGTAGGCTACCGGATCGACATCGATGATGTAAGTATTGCATTCGCCAGCGACCAGAACGGATCGGACCCTGCATTTATTGAGTTTGCATCCGGCGTAGATGTTCTGGTTGTGCACGTCGCCGTACCACAAACTGTCAGTGGTTCTGGCGCAGATCTCCATGCGAAGCCCAGCGTATGGGGGCAAATGGCGACGGACGCCAATATAGGAAACCTCGTTCTAAGCCATCTTTCCGCGATCGCTCCGCGAAATGCGAACAACGACCTGACCGGATTTGACGAGAAACTCGCGCACCTGCGTTCGACGTATGACGGTCCGCTGGTCATCGCCGAAGACCTGATTTGCGTGCCGATTGGTGCGAAATGACTACTTAAACATTGTTTAGCCTGTTTGTAGGTAGGGCTTGATGCAATTTTCAACACCGAACCAGTTCACCTTGTTGCTCACTGTTTTTCTGGCTACAGCATGCAGTCACCAAACTATAGTGTCGCCGGACATAGGTAAATGCGACAACGCGGAGCTGACCAATTTTGATGGTCTATTGATTCTGGCGCCGCATCCGGACGATGAAATACTTGGCTTTACCGGACTGGCGGGCGAGTTCGTACGACAAGGAAAGCCGGTCCGCACAGTCGTGGTAACAGATGGCGATGCGTACTGTGATGCATGCACCTTTTGGACGACTGGCTCGATCAACGGCAAGACATGTGACGCATTGACGTTGTCGAATCTCGAGACGGCCGAGATAGACAGTCTGGCAGAGGTTCGCCAGGCAGAAAGTACGGCAGCGGCATCCATTCTCGGCAGGCCCGCACCCGAGTTTCTCACGTATCCGGATACCGGACTTGGCGTTGCACGGGCAAATGTCGAGGATGGAGACCCAGACAGGATACTCAAACGATCGGATTTCTCGAGTTGCGCAAGCTGCGGAGAGTGTCAAGCCGGTTATGGGGCCGGCCCTGAAACGCGGCTGAGTGCCAGCACATTGATTACGTCGCTGGATGAAATAATTGGCGCCGCAACACGAAATACGCTAATCGCGACGACTCATCGGTTGGACAGTCATCCTGATCACGCCGCACTCGGAGCGTTTGTGAGTGAGCGCGCAGCAGCGATTGGTAACGGACGCACCGTCGCATTTGCTGTCATCCACGCCAATACGACGAACGGCTATGCAGCTGCCGATTGCTGGTATCCCGGCCCGGCCGCGAAAGACTGCGCATGCTTTGATGAGGAGAGGGCAGAGCATCAAACAGGTTGGCTTGATGCTTTGCGTGCTCACCGTGAGCAGCCGGATTGGCCACAGGTCCTACCGGATGACATCGATTACGGCGAGGCATCGCAGCTATGCCTTGACGATGCAACTCGCCTCGCCAAGCCTCGGGCCATTAACGCATTTGGGACACAGCTAGGAACAACGGGGCAGGTGCCGGGCATCCTTCCGGCATCAAGCGAAGGACTGCTCGACTGCTCGGGGTATTTGCGTTCCTTCGGGCGACAAACGGAAGTTTTTGTCGTCAAACGATTTTCAGAGTAGCCGAAAGCGGACATTCAGCTCCAAATTACCTCGACACTTTTCCGAAGTCCGGTCCTGGCACTGCACATGATTAGTCCGCACGACGAACGCTGACAATTGTCACAGGCTCTTCCAGGATTTGGCCCTTCGTGTAATCGGAATCGCTCGGCGCGTCGGCCGGCAGTCCATTTATTTTCCGAACAACATCCATTCCTTCGACTACTTTGCCAAACGCCGCAAATCCCTGTTCGTCGGCATTGCGAACGTTGCCGTAGTCGAGACCGGCCTGATCCCCGATACAAATGAAAAACTCCGAACTGGCAGTGCCCACTTCGCCACGGGCCATGGAAATCACACCATCGGTATGCGAAATGCCGGATTCTTTGGTCGTTTCGTGGGCAATCGGCTCAAAAGGGCTCTCCCGGTCACCGAGTCCACCCTGGATGACCTCGATTTTTGGATTTCCGTTGTCGTTATCATAAGTAACGACGCGGTAGAAACTCGAACCGTCGAAGTGTCCACCATCGACGAGTTTCAGGAAATTACTGGTAGTAACCGGCGCCTGCTCTGTAAACAATTCGATTTCAATGTCGCCCTCACTCGTAGACATAACAAGATTTACGTTCAAATGGTGGGCTGCAAAAATGTTCGGTTGCGACAGCAACGTCAAAGAAAAAAGTCCGATTAATGTTTTTCTAATCATTTTTTGTTTCCCCTCGAACGGGCCGTCACATATTCGTCGAATGCGTCTGCAAACCGCTGGGGTGCATCGGCATCCATTCGAAGATACATGGATGGTTCGATAAGTTCGAGTTCCATTACCAGAAATCGGCCATCTGCGCCCCTCACGAAGTCTGCACGACTGTATACCGGCATTGGATCTACAACTTTCATGAGCTGATCGCCGGCTTCACGCAACGCTGGCTCAGGATCGGCCGGCATAATTTCTGCCCCATATTCTTCCTGCACGCGGAAATCATCCGGCTTCGGAATTTTTTGAATCGCATGACTGAATACCCTGTTGAAATAGAACAGGGAATACTCACCGTCCGACTGAATGTTGCTGATGAACGGCTGCACGAGGAACGGGCGCCTGGTGAATGTTTCGATCAATTGGGAAATCAGGTCCGGGAGGTTTTCTCGCGCTATGAGAAATGTGTCTGTCGCATTGGTGCTGATAACGGGCTTGACGATGAGTTTGTCGACAGCGAAATCACTGAAAGCGTTTTCAATCAAGTCGACGTCCATCGTTTCGCCCCAGATACTCGGCACGATCGCGACACCCATTTCCTCAACATCCCTGAGATAGGATTTGGGAATCGTCCAGCGAACCAGTGCGATGTCGTTGACAAGAACTGCGCCTGACCGATTAATGCACTCGAGCACTTGCAGGAAGCGGCCAGGATCTTCCGGATAGTCCCACGGCGTACCGACGTAGACGGCGTCAAACCGGTCCCAGTCGACGCCTTCGGAACGCCATGGCAGCGAATCGATCTGCCATCCCATTGCTTCAAGTGACGGAAAGGCAAGCTCGGCATCTACCGTCCAGCCTGCCGGATTCTCCATCGTCAGGTGTGCGCAGCGTTTAGCCATCAAAGTGCCGCCGCAGTCAGTCCCCGTTCCGGGGATCGAAGCTGCCATGCGCGAGGTAATTCCGGATCAGCCTGAACACTTCCCGGTTCTGCATGATGATGGCGTGACTTACATGCACGACCTCGAAATCCCGCATGCCCTCGAGTCTCGTGTCGCTGACCGATACCTTGCCATCGTCAGGGTCGTCCAGTACGGCGGAGGTAATTGGATCAATGGTGCGGTCACCGGCAATCACCGCGAAATCGAAATCCGGCGGACCGATGCTTAGCGGCACACTCTCCGGTCCCTTGCCGAGCTGGTATCCAGCCGGTCCATTGAGCCAGTCGAAACCGGGTATGCGGTCCATCTCGTCCACCGCCCGGCTTCCCTGGTTTGGCGGCGCGAGCATGACAACCCTGCCGAGATTCTCGATGTCATTGTTGGCAAGATAAACGCGAACCAGGATGCCGCCCATTGAGTGCGTGACAAAATGTACTGCCGACGCATCCGTCTTTTCAACACATTGCCTAAGGCCTTCTTCGATCGCCATCGGCGCCAGCGCTTCGATTTCATAATCGCGCGAGGGATAGTCGACGTTGGCTACGTGATAACCGCTTTTTTCCAGCATGCCGCTCATGCGCTGCATCGATAGTGACGTCCGGGCGAGGCCATGCAAAAGCACGACACACTCATTCGGACTAGCGGCGGGTGCCGGCTGCCGGATACATCCACTAACCAAAATCACGCCCAGAATGACGAACCTTAGGACAACTTTCATCGTCCAGGATGTCATTGTGCAAGGTCCAGTTTCATGCAAATTCGTTTGCTGATATCGATACCGGCGTTACTTTCTTCTGCTAACAGATCTGCAAGCTCTTCACCGACTTCGGAGGAGTCCATCGATACAAAACCGAGTTGTTCATAGAATGGTGCATTCCACGGCAAATGACGAAAGGTAATCAACGTCAGCAATGGATAGTCGGCGGAACGCGCCCAGTTTATGAGCGTATTTATGAGCTTCGTGCCGATTCCCCGCCGTCCGTAGTCCGGCATGACGTCCATCTCATCCAAATGAGCGCTGCCATCGACTATTTCAGCCATTGCAAAGCCCACCGGGATTCGTTCTTCGGTCAACGCCACCCACAGTCGCGCATCTCGTTGTGCCCGGTGCAAAAGATCCTCTTCCGTGACCAGGTAGCGGATTTCCACCGGCAAATCCGCTTCGGAAAACATGGCGGCCGCAGCCAGTTCGATGGTCGGAATCGCGGAGAGGTGCTCGCTGCCAGCGAGTTCGATATTGATCCCGGTCAAGCGTCGCCAGCCTGCGGTGACTGCTCGACGTAGCCACCCGCCTGCAGTTGTTTGTCATGCCATTTACCAAAGAGCAGCAACCCAAGAACGGCTCCGACCAGTGCGTACGCCATGTCTGATTGTGTGTCCCAGATATAACCCTGCGTGCCCAGGAACGAGGCGGCCGCTTCTTCTGAGAGCAATGCGACCAACCATTCGATCAATTCATAGAAGGCACTGAAGCCCAGGCAAAAACAGACAATGAAGAAGTCGCGCCAGCGCGTACTGTTGAACACCTTGTTCCGGATGACGATCTCGCGCGCCACGATCGCCGGAATAAATCCCTGTACGAAGTGACCCAGCTTGTCGTAGTTGTTCCTGGTCTGACTGAACTCCTCCCTGATCCAGTCGAACAATGGCACCTCGGCGTAGGTGTAGTGACCACCGACCATCAATATGATGCAGTGGATAAGAATCAGGATGTAGGTCAGACGCGTCAGCGGATACGAGTCCCGCGTGTACCAGATGATTGCGGCACCAAGCGCCGCCGGCAGCACTTCGAGAAACCAGGTCGGGTAATCGTGCGGGCCGATCGCGGACCACGTGAAGACGACGAGGAAAATCGCTATCCAGGCATACTGCATAGTTCGATTCTGCACAGACATTCGGATCTCCCTTACGTTCGATCAGGCCGTGAACCAGAATTCGATCTCGGAGGTTGCAACGTCAAATCTTGCCGAGTGTTCTTCGTCGGCGTCGATCCGGTACCAGTCGCCCGGTCCAAAGCGGCTTTCGACTCCGCCAACGGTCAGAAACAATTCGCCTTCGGTAATGACGCCGACGTTTTTTGTCGGGTGCGAATGCGGATCGATCGACGTGCCTGCCGGATACGATGCAAATAGCACGGCACAATCTTTGGCGTCTAGCTGGTAAGCGTCAAACGGTCCTTCAAACTCGGGCAGCTGT
>Ga0224508_10002448_pt1 | contig 15751 bp, 11 predicted proteins | sample SF_Jan12_sed_USG_4_FD_170157 | JGI IMG/M metagenome (GOLD analysis project Ga0224508, IMG submission 170157) | Sediment microbial communities from San Francisco Bay, California, United States - SF_Jan12_sed_USGS_21 | ecosystem: Environmental > Aquatic > Marine > Sediment | place: USA... | reverse complement strand
CGCACCACCCGTCTTCGAGCCTATGAGCTCGGCAGGATGACGGTGTCGATCACGTGGATGACACCATTACTCGCACCGATGTCCGTCGCGATGACGTTGGCATTGTCGATACGCACACCGTTGTCGCCCACTTCAATCGAGACGCTCTGACCGTTGACGGTCTTCGCTTCGCTGAGCTTGACGACGTCGGCAGCCTTAACCTCACCGGCTACAACGTGGTACGTCAGGACGGCAACCAGCTGGTCGCGGTTTTCAGGCTTCAGCAGGGACTCAACTGTGCCCTCGGGCAGCTTGGCGAACGCCGCGTCTGTCGGGGCAAAAACCGTGAAGGGTCCGTCGCCTTTGAGCGTGCCAACCAGGTCTGCTGCGCCGAGTGCAGCGGCCAGCGTCTCAAACTGACCAGCGGCAACGGCTGTGTCAACGATGTCCTTGCTCGCAGCCTTCTTGTAGTCGCCGGCATTTGCCGTTGATGCCATGAAAGCCAGCGCAAAGTTGGCCAGCAATGCAATACCGAAATATTTTGTAACTCGATTCATTTGTGTTTCTCCTGGGGATCAAAGGGGTATCTATTAACTGGGCTCACGGTAACAACACCCCGTACTCAGAAGGTTTCAATACTGTGTGAGTTTGTTTCAGTGTGTATCCGCATTGACGCGGCGTACCGGGCTCGGTATCACTGTCTGATGCCTCAATGCAGAAACTGCCAAGCCGGTCTCGACGGCGCGTATTGCTCGACTTGCGGTCAGAAGGACGTTGACCTCGAGCGCCCCATCATGACTTTGCTGGGACACGTCGTCAGGGAGACGTTCGAGCTCGATGGGCGTGCCGCCCTGACTGTCAAGACACTATTTCGCCACCCGGGAATGCTGACCAGCGAGTTCCTGGCCGGCCGTCGCCGCTTGTACACGTCGCCCTTGCGGCTTTACCTCGTCATCAGCATTACGTTCTTTGTGCTCGTGGCCTGGCTGGCGCAAAGTGGGATCCTGCTTGAGCCCGGACAAGACCCGGGTTTTGATGCCGCGGTCCAGGCACGGTTTCTCTCGGACGACCTGCCGCGCCTGATGTTCCTGCTGTTGCCCATCTTCGCTGCGATGCTGAAGGTCGTTTACGCCAGGCGCCTGTATTTCGACCACCTGATTTTTTCGCTGCACCTGCACAGTGCAGGCTATATCGTACTTGTATTGGCGATGCCGCTTGAGAATGTCGCTGGACAGAACACGCTTGCGATGGTCTTCCGGGCTGCCCTGCTCGGCTACTTCCTCGCTTACTTCGTCATTGCGATGCGGCGCGTGTACCAGCCCGGCTGGATCGCGCTTGCCCTGAAGTCGGTAGCGGTGCTCTTTGGCTACATGATCGTCGTGTCTTTAGTGATCGAAAACACCAGCAGCTTCATGATTATTGCGGACTAGGTGACTCGACCTGTACTTGCCGTTGCCCCATCGGCAAGGCGACTTCGTCGTGGCCGGCGAAATACGCAGCGACGACATCGGATACTTTGCCGGCATTTCGAATCGCGTCGGATTCGGCAAACACCGTGTACAGGTCCCCACCTTCGGCCAGGAACCCGGGTGCTGCGACCAGCAGACGATCCGAATCCGCAACGGGAGCACCGTCGTGCTCCAGCGATACCAGCCGTTGACCTTCCGGTTTGCCCAGGTCGTAGGTCAGGTTGAGGCCGGCTACCTGCAACAGCCCGCGTTCGAGGGTAAATGACTGTTCCAGCGCGCGCCGAATTTGCTCACCGCTCATTTGCTTCACGATGACGTCATCGACGAACGGATAGGTATCCAGGAGATCCACAACGCGAATGTCGCCGCCCGGCAGGTCTTTCCTCAGGCTGCCGCTGTGAACGAACGCGACGTCGGCCTGGGCGGCGGCGATGAATGCATCGGTGAACAGGTGACCGACATCGGACTCTTCGATGTAGCGACGATTCATGCGTACCGCGGTCTTGCCGATGACTTTCTGAATTTCCGGATACGTGCTGCGGTATGCCGAGAGCTTCGCGACAATTTCTGCGTCTGGCGCATGGAGGGCCGGGTCCACAGGAATCAGGCGGCCAGCGTGACTCTCTATCTGTCGCGTGCCGGTATTGATCTCGAGTCGAAGATAGCCAAGGTGCGTCGCCTGGCCATAGGTCTGCATGATGATCGTGCCGGTGTCCTCATGCACGATGGGCTCGGGTGTCCCGGCATCGGCATGGCCTGCGAATAACACATCAACGCCTGTAACCGCCCCGGCCAGGTTGATGTCGGCATCGATATCCCGCTGTAGCCGCGGATCGCTCTCGGCGTCTGTTTGCATGGGCGCGGTTTTCCCCTGGTGCGTGAGCAGGACGATAAGGTCGACCTCGCCACGCAGTTCATCCACGGATCGCTGCACGGCATCAGCCGGAACCGTCACATCCAATGGCGCGATGAACGAGGGGATGATTGCGCTGACCGCATCCTGGCCCATAATGCCGACAACGCCGATACGGATACCGTTGCGCTCAATGATGGCGTGCGCCTGCGCGTAAGGATGTGTGGTGTCCTTGTAGAAGAAGTTCGCACCAAGGACCGGGAATGGCGCACGGTTCTTCTCCCACGCGAACACTTCGTGGCCGTATTCAAATTCATGATTGCCGATTGCCATGGCGTCGTAGCCCATGGTGATCATGAGTTCGAAAGCCAGTCGCCCTTCTGTCAGCTTGGCCAGAGCGCCTGTGAAAATGTCGCCGGAATCAAACAGGAACACGTTGGGCTCTTCGTCCCGAATACTGTTGATGAGCGTCGTCATCTCGGCGATACCGCCAATCATCTCCTGGTCATCAAGCCAGAACGCGGGAATTGGCTCGTACGCGCTCTCGACATCGTTCGTGAAGAGCAGTGTTACGGTCGTTGTCTCCGGCTCGCGGGGCGCATCCGCGACATCGCACGCGCACAGCGCGGCAAATGAAGAAGCGAGCAGTATCAGGAACAGTTTTCGAAACATTGGATAGGGATTCCCCCGGATTGTCTGGATAGAGGCCGCGCAGTACGGTGCGACCAGTGCCATTTGTCGTGGGCACATCATACGCGGTAGAGAGGTTTGCGCCATGACCGAGAAAAAGAATTCGCCCGCCATGCCGGCACACGTTGCCGAAATTCTCGAGTGCGGCTTCGCCACCTGGGCCAGCGATGACGTCGACCAGGAGCTGCGCGCTCGCTTCGACCCGGCACGCATTCCCGTCGCCGGCGTGCGCAATGTTCGAGTCTGGGGATTGCAGGTGGACGACGAACGCGAATTGCCCGGGCACGAGCGGACCAGCATTCCCGATGACGAAATCTGGGAGGTCAACCTCGAGGCATTGAACGGCTCACATTACGAATTCGATTCAAGGATGTTGAAGCCGGCGGGCTGACCGCATCGAAGGGCCGCTTCGGTCTCCCTTTTCGATGGTAGGATACCCGCCTCGCCAAAATGGAGACCGCCAATGCTGGCCCTCAGGATCATTCTGTTCGTTTCGATTCTTGCCTTCGCGCAAGCAGCACTCGCCGATGACACGCGTTTGCTGCGCTTCCCCGATATCCATGAAGATCGCGTCGTATTCGTCTATGCCGGCGATCTCTACACAGCATCGAGCAATGGCGGCAATGCCGTGCGGCTCACGTCGCACGAAGGCCTGGAACAGTTTCCGAAGTTCTCGCCGGACGGGTCTCAAATCGCCTACTCCGCCGAATACAACGGCACCCGACAGGTCTACGTGATCCCCTCCGCCGGTGGCGCACCGCGCCAGCTGACCTGGTACAACGATGTCGGCGCCATGCCGCCACGTGGCGGCTCGGACTATCGCGTCCTCGACTGGTCGCGTGACGGCCAGCACGTGCTCGTGCGTGCCAATCGCCTGCCCTGGGGCGTGCGCATGGGCCGCTATCACCTGGTCCCGGCGAACGGCGGCGATGAGTCTCCCATGGAGATCCCGGAAGGCGGCGGTGGCATGTTCTCGCCCGACGGCACGAAGGTTGTTTATACACCGATCGATCGCGAGTTCCGGACCTGGAAGCGCTACCGTGGCGGCCGCGCCCAGGATGTCTGGATTTATGACCTCGAGAACAGCACGTCGAAACAGTTGACCGATAATCCGGCAACCGATCACCAACCGGTCTGGGTCGGCGAGGACATCTATTTCACTTCGGACCGCGACTACACGCTGAATCTGTATCGCTATTCGGCAGACGGCTCCGAAGCTGTTACCGCTCACACGGAGTTCGACGTCCTCTGGGCAAGCGCCGGCCCAAAGGCCGTCGTTTACGAGAATGGCGGCTGGATTTACCGCTACGATCCGGCCAGTGGTGAATCGCGAAAACTCGCAATCACCGTTGGCGGTGACCGGCCGGCAACGCTGCCCAGGGTCGTGGAAGCGGCGGAGTTCATCGAGGCTGCCGACCTCTCGCCAAACGCCAAGCGTGTTCTCATCACGGCTCGCGGCGATGTTTTCAGCGTGCCCGCCACGCAGGGACCGGTCAGGAACCTGACGCGCACCCCGGAAACCAGGGAGATCGATGCATCGTGGTCGCCGGACGGCAAGCAGCTGGCATACCTGTCGGATGCATCGGGTGAATACGAAATCTGGGTACGGCCCGTGGGCGGCGGTGACGCCCGGCGGGTAACGAAGGACGGCGCTACCTGGCGGTTCGCACCTGCCTGGTCGCCCGATTCGAGCAAGCTCATCTTTGGTGACACGAACCAGCGACTGAATGTCGTCGACGTCAAAAGCGGACGAGTCAGTGTTATCGATTCATCCGTTCACAACGACATCACCGACTACAGCTGGGCACCTGACAGTCGCTTCGTCACCTACGTCAAGAACGACGACCTGGGAACTGGCAGCGTCTGGGTTTATTCCTTTGGCAACAAGCGGAGTTACCAGGTGACATCGAATATGACGGACGAAAGCGAGCCCGTGTTCGATCCGCAGGGTCGCTACCTGTACTTCCTGTCGTCACGCGACCAGGACCTGCAATTCAGCTCGATCGAATTCAACTACATGGTGACCAACTCGACGCGCGTTTATGCGGCGCAGCTGGACTCGAGTGCACCCGCCTTGTTCCTGCCAAAGAGCGACGAAGTGATGTCGGGCAACGACACCAATGGCGAAGAGGAGAACGGCGAGTCGGGCGACGAAGCCGTCGCCGTAAATATTGACTTCGACGGCATTGAAGACCGCGTCGTTGCGTTGCAACCTGGCGGTGGCAACTACAACAACCTGGCAGCGTCTCCCAATGGGCCTGTTTATGTCTCCGGGCAAAACGGCGAGACGCAGGTCATGCTCTTCGATCTGGAGAAAGAAGAGGAAGTGACAGTCCTCGAAGGCGTCGAGAGCTTCTCCCTGTCCGGCAATGGCGAAAAGATCCTCTACTCGGCCAGCAGCGAACTTGGCATCGCCGATCTCGCGCCTGAGCAGGACGCCTCCGAAGGCCGACTGGATCTCGACGACATGGAGTTACTCGTCGATCCGAAGATCGAATGGCAACAGATGTACGTCGACGGCTGGCGCATCCTCCGCGACTGGTTCTACGACCCGAACATGCATGGCATGGACTGGGACGGTATTCGCAGCAAGTACGAGCCGCTGGTGCAGCATGTTGCGCACCGGGCTGATCTCGACTACATCTTCGGCGAGATCGCCGGTGAGATGAATGCCGGACACATTTACGTGCAGTCGGGCGATCAACCGGCCGTGGAACGCCGCAACGGCGGCTTGTTAGGCGCCGAATTCAAACGCGAAGGCGATGCCTACCGCGTTGCCAGGATCTTCAAAGGCGAGACGTGGCAAGCGGCCTTTTATTCGCCGCTCGCTGCACCCGGCGTCGAGATTTCGGTTGGCGACTATGTTGTTGCGGTTAACGGCGTTCCGACGGCGGGCGCGCAGAACTTTTACCAGCTTCTCGAAAACACCGGCGGCGACGTCGTCACATTGACCGTGAACGATAAGCCGAGTGCACGCGGCAGTCGCGACGTCATGGTCCGGACCGTCACGTCGGAGACGCAACTTCGGTATCTCGACTGGGTCGAGGATCGTGCCCGCCGCGTCGACGAGCTTTCCGGCGGTCGCATCGGCTATGTGCATTTGCCGAACACGGCAGGAGACGGCAACCGCGAGCTATTCAAGCGCTTCATGCCGCAGATGAACAAGGACGCACTGATTATCGATGCACGTTACAACGGCGGCGGCTTCATCCCTGACCGCATGATTGAGCTCGTGTCCCGCAAGCCATTGAACTACTGGAAGCGCCGGGGCCTCGAGCCGCAAGCCACGCCGACCTTTTCGCACACCGGCCCCAAGGCGACGTTGATCAACGGCTATTCGTCATCGGGTGGCGATGCGTTCCCCTACTACTTCAAGAAACTCGGGCTTGGTGCTTTGATTGGTACGCGCACCTGGGGTGGGCTTATCGGTATCTCCGGCAATCCGTCGCTGGCAGATGGCGGCAGTATCCTGGCGTCTACATTCCGTTTCATGGATACGGACAACGAGTGGGCGGTTGAGAATGAAGGTGTGTCACCGGATATTGAAGTAGTGGATCGGCCGGAGCTTGTAGCCGCGGGCAAGGACCCGACGCTTGAGGAAGCGGTGAGACACTTGCTTCGGGAGCTGGAGAAAGCACCAAAGGTTGAAGTTAAGGCGCCCCTGGCGCCGACGGAGTTCTGATACCGGACCGGGAACGATCGACATTACGCCTTGAACTCGAGGCGTACTCGTCGGTCAACTATGTAAACCAGTAAAGTGAGTGTCACGATGTTCCGACTTGTTCTTGCTGGCGTGCTGATGTTCTGTTCACTGATCGCCATGGCCGCGACCGACGAGGTACGCTTCGAAACCCGGGATGGTATTGCCGTTCTTGGCGACCTGTACAGGAGCGCTGACGGCAGAGCCGCTCCGATCATTCTGCTATTCCACCAGGCTGGCGGCGATGCCCAGGGAGAGTACGCGGAGATTGCGTCGCGTCTGGTTGATTCCGGCTACAACGTATTGGCCATCGACCAACGCTCGGGTGGCGATCGCTTCGGTGGCATCAACCGAACGCTACAGGCGCTCGGCGGTGAGAAGTTTGGCTATTGCGACGTCTATCCTGACCTGGAGGCCGCGCTGGAATTTGTGCGCGCCGACGGCTTCGATGGCCCGCTGGCTGTATGGGGCAGCAGCTACTCGGCCGCGCTGGTGTTTCAGTTGGGTGCGAAAAAGTCAGAAGAGATCAGCGCGATTCTGGCGTTCTCCCCGGCATCGGGTGCGCCACTTGCGAACTGCGATGCGCAACAGTTTATTGATGACCTGTCGGCACCTGTGCTCGCACTGCGCCCACGCAAGGAATTCGAGATCGACTCGGTCAGGCAACAGATGAATCGGTTTGAGGAATCGGGAATCCGCACCTACGTGTCGGACCCTGGCGTCCATGGGTCTTCAATGCTTGTCGATGAGCGCGTCGGCGCACCAACTGAGGAGACCTGGACCGTGGTACTCGAATTCCTGCGGGAATCTTTGGGGGACTAGGTATCAGGCTCTGTCGCCCGGACGTGTTCACTCTCCGTTAGTCCCCGAATGATGCCCAGGGCGGTCCCTTTTGCCCTCTGCTGTTGATCGCGACCGAGATCGCCCGTCACGCGTGTCTCGATATTGGACCGCCACACCTCACGGCCCTGCGTCCAATCCACCACCTCAACTTGATACTGGGCCGTCTGCGAGTGCATCGCGCCACCCTGGCTGCTGGGGCTTCTGCCAGATCCGAACGCAACGATCGGACCGGTACCAGGATGGCCGGACGGCTGGTCGCTTCGCGGTGGTATCGATGTTGAATAGTAACGTACTCGCCCCCTCTGGCCGGATGGTCTGTTGGACGATCCAACACCGACCTCTGCAACTCGCTGCACGAGCATAACGCCGTCGATGCCCAGTGATTCGTAAACCAGGTGCATGCTCTCTTCATCCCAGGGTTGCGTAGCCGGAAAAATATCGTCGTGCAGGTAAACAGTAACGCCCCGCTTCTTGAATTCCTTTTTCAAGAAGTGACCCAATACGGTGTTCGCGTCGGGATCGTCGGAATGGACGCGAGCTACCAATGTCGAGACCTGAAATCCGATGTAGTCAGACTCGGTAGCGCTATCCAGTGTTGTATAGACGCCGGCAGTCGCGGTGTAGGAAAGTGTGAGACTAGCGAGAAGCAGGCCCAGGATTGCTGTCTTGGTGCGTCGAGCGATCAAATTCATCTCGATCTCCTTGGCGGCTGAGGTAGTCGGAACTCCCCAACGAACTCAATTGGTATTCTTCGCCCATATTGCTCGCAATGCAACCGCAAGACATGCTGGAAGGCGGGACGATCTGCCATTCATCATCGAGCCAACGCGATACGCGGTAGACTGATGGGAAATTCGGAGTCAAGCGTGATGATAAGAAGAACACTGACCATACTCATCCTCGGCGCAATGCTGTCGATCGCCGCTACACCCGGTTTCGCCGCGTCGCGCGCCGACGCCATTTCCAGGGCAGCCCAGTCATTCCTCGCATCGCTGGACGAGGAGCAAATTGCTTTGGCCACGATGCCCATGGACACGGATGAAAGAGCGACGTGGTCCAACCTGCCCATCGTTATGGTGCGACCGGCTGGCGTGCTCATCAAGGATATGAACGACGAGCAGAAACGTGCGGCGCATGCGTTGCTGCGCGCGACGTTGTCGAGCCAGGGATATGCGAAGTTTGCCGGCATCATGGTGCTTGAAGACCTGCTTCATCAAATGGAAGCGCAAGCTGGAACTCGCAGCGGACCGCTCGCAGAGGTATTTCTTGCCACGCGCGACTACGGCAACTACGCGCTGAGTATCTTCGGGAATCCCGATGATAAGAATTGGGGCTGGAAGATCGCCGGCCACCATGCCGCAGCAAATTTCACTATTTCAGACGGCCGCGTTGCCTTCACTCCGACATTTTTGGGCAGCAGCCCGATGGAAGTGAAGAGTGGCCGATACGCAGGCCTGATGGCGCTCGCACACGAGGGCCAGTACGGCATCGATCTGATGGCTTCATTGGATAGCGCTCAGCGAGCGAAAGCCACGATCGCCAGCGAAGCGGCTGACGACGTGTTTGAAGGACCCGGGCGACGCAAGAGCCTCGGGGAATTTGAAGGACTATCGGCCAAGGACCTGACCAGCGAGCAGGCGCACTTGCTTAGTCGACTTGTTGCCGAGTATCTGCATAACGCCGACCACGATGCAGCTCACGCACAGATGGCCGCCATCAAGGAAACGGGCTGGGACAAATTGTGGTTCTCCTGGCGTGGCCCGGTAGACGCGAAGGGCGTGTTCTACTATCGCGTGCACGGCCCGCGAATCCTGATCGAATACAATCGACAGAACGATAACCACGATCACATGATCGTCCGTGATCCAACCAACGATTACGGTGAAGACTGGCTTGGGAAGCACTACAAGGAAAGTCACCCGAGCATGGCTGAAGCAATGGAGAATGCTCGGCGGAATGCTGGCGTTGGAGCGGCTGGAGACCAGCAGTAGTTTCGCTGCATCGGCCCTACCCTACGGTGCCACCACGTCGAATCGTCCGTCGTATTCCGCCACCAGGTACAGGAGCGTGGCGTATGCCGCCGTGTTGTAAGCCAGGTCCGATGCCTTGATCTTGTCGAGCGTGTCTTCAGCCGTATGATGTAGATCGAAGTAGAAGGTGCCGTCACCGTTCAAAGAGGCCCCTGCGAGACCTTCGCCGGACACGAGCGGACCCAGGTCCGGACCGGGAAAACCGCGAGCGGCTGGATCCCAGCCAATCCCCATCGGCTCCAACAGGGTGGCGATCTCGCCCAGAACAGGAATCGAGTCAGCCGATACGGCCGGCGACAGCCGCCAGACCTTGCCGATGCCAAAATCCGACTCGATGCCGAAGACATGGTCGACGTCCGCGTACTCCTCGGCATAGGCCCTCGCGCCAATCAGCCCGAGCTCCTCTGCGCCGAACGCGACATAGCGTATGGTTCTTGCGGGACGTTGCGCCAGCTCACCTATCATCGATGCGGCATTCATCGTGATGGCCACCCCCATGCCATCATCCATCGCGCCGACACCTGTATCCCAGGCGTCGATGTGGCCGCCGGTAATTACGACTTCATCCGGCCGTTCCGAACCGCTTATCTCGCCAATGATGTTGTAACTGGTGATTTCACCGGGATCGTTGTTGCGAATCTCCAAAGCAACCGTAATCGCGTCTCCAGACTCGAACAACGCCTCAAAGACGTCCGAATCAACGTTCGAAATCGCCCCTGCAGCAACGGTCCTTTCACCGTACGGCGCGCTGATCGCTTCCTCGTAAGCATTGTCCCGTTCAGCCGGCGACAGGCCTGATTCACCGAAACTCATCGCACCCGTGTGCGGCGCATCATGACTGTCGGTGCCAATCGATCGGATGAGCAGCGCCAGACCGCCTTTTTCGGCCGCGACTTCGTGCCCGCGGCTTCGTGCAACGTTGGCCGGACCGTAACCCGAGCCGTCGATCTTTCGATCCATGCGATTGGAAATGAAGACGATCTTCCCCTCTACTTCCGATTTGTCGGCCGCTTTTAGATCTTCGAATGTCGGGAAGTGTATGACCTGCGCGGTTACCCCGCCGACGGGCGTGGATACCGATTTCCCCAGGGAGGTGATGTCCAGTTCGATACCTTCGTCGCCGAGGACAGCCGCGTTCGCACTTATCCGTTCCCAGCCATGAAATTTGAATTCCTGGACCCAGACCCGATCGAATCCAAGAGAACCCAGCTTCTCAACCGCCCAATCTCTGGCGATTCTGTCACCCGGAGATCCTGCCAGTCGCTTGGGAGCCACAGAGACAAGTTCCTCGAGAATCTCCCAGGTTCCGTTATTCTCCAGCGCCGCATCGCGCAGACTCGCTGCTGTCGCCAATTGCTCAGTGTAAAAATACGTGCTCGACGCCTCCTCTTCTTGTTTATCGCAAGCCGTCAGAAAACAGGCCGCAGTCAGGAGCGCAAGAGTATTTGCATAGTTCATCAATTGGTCTTCCGGGAAATCGGTGGGTAGATCAATTAAATCAGAAGGTCGAGAATTGCGCCAGACGGAAGTAGCACAGACGATCCTTTGTGCACGAATGCACGAATGGGGTCAGGCCGAACTTTCCCCTGTTACTTCCGACCAACAAGAAGTGCGGTTCAACCCTCTATTTCCAATCGATCTTCGATTGCATGGCGAAATATTCAAGCTCTTCTATACTCAAAATACAAAGTGTTTGCGCAGCTAGCACTAAACAGGGGGACATTATGAAAATCTCACACACAGGGGGCCTTGTTACGGCCTTAACTCTTGCACTCGCCGCGTTTGCTTCATCTGACGCCAACGCCCAACAGGACACGTCAGCCGATGACACTCTCGAAGAAGTCGTCGTCACGGGATCGCGCATTCGTCGTAATCCACTTGATGAAGCATCGCCGGTCCTGCAAATCAGCAAGGAAGACATTAACCGTTCAGGTCTGACCTCGATCGGGGATTATTTGCAGCGGCTGTCGTCATCGGGCGGTGCACTGAATACGCGATTCAACAGCAGTGGCAACTTCGGCTTCCCGCCCGACGGTGGCGGCATTGGTGCCGGTGCGGCACAGATGGACCTTCGTTTCCTCGGCTCGAAACGCACCCTGATCCTTGTCGACGGCGTTCGCTGGGTCAACGGCTCGTCGGCGAGCGGCGTATCGTCGGCGACCGACCTGAACACGATTCCAGTCGGCATCATCGACCGTATTGAAGTTCTCGAGGACGGTGCATCATCGATTTATGGCAGTGACGCGATCTCGGGTGTCGTCAACATCATCACCAAGAAGGACTTCGATGGTCTGGAGATTTCCGCCTACACGGGTGGCTACGATGAGGGTGACGGTCAGACGCAGGAATACAATATTTCGCTCGGTTCTGCGGGTGAGCGCACGAGCGTATTTCTCAATGTAGGGTTCTCGGACCAGGAAGAAGTGCTGGCTCGTGATCGTGCACAGTCGGCGACGCCGATTCCGTTCGTTACGACGGGCCAGGGCGGCAGTTCAGGCACACCGCAGGGACGATTCTTCCTGACGGACCCGAACACGGGTATGGGTGTCGACTGCACCATCAACGATGGTGTGACGGGAATACCGTTCTATGACCCGGCCGATCCCTGTGGCGCGGGCGATGACTTCAGTCCGTTCACGACGGCTAATCGCTTCAATTTTTCCCAGTTCAACCTTGTGTTGACGCCAAGCCAGCGCACCAACGTCTACGCCCAGGCGACGCATAAGGTCTCGGAAAATGTGAGCGTATACGTCAAGGCATTGTTCAATAATCGCCAGTCGAAGAACCAGGCCGCGCCGGAACCGTTGTTTATCGGGCCCGAAGCCGGCAATGGCAACCTTCTGGACACGATTTCGGTGGACGTGACCAATCCGTATAACCCGTTCGGCTTCACGATCGACTCGAGTACCAACGCCTATTTCTTCGGGCGCCGGCCGCTCGAAGGCGGGCCGCGCATCTTTGAGCAGAACGTCGACACGTACTACGTCGGTGCCGGGTTCACCGGTGATTTCGAAATGGGCCCGGGTCGTTACTACTGGGACATCAACGTAATCACATCCCAGAACCGCGCGGACCAGATCAAGCGCGGCGGTTACAACTCCCGCAGACTGCAACAGGCGCTGGGGCCGCTTGCGGACTGCCAGGCGCCTTGCGTTCCATTCAACTTCTTCGGTGGACAGGGCAGTGGCAGCGGCACAATCACGCAAGACATGCTCAATTACGTTGGATTCGTGCAGAAGGACGTCAGCGAGCAGGAGCTTAGCCTCGTTTCGGCGAATATCACGGGTGACCTGTTCGAGATGCCGGCCGGCATGTTCCAGTTTGCGGCCGGCTTCGAGCACCGTGAGCAGGACGGGTTCTTCCAGCCGGATGCCGTGGTCGTTGCCGGCGAGTCTGCGGGCGTACCTTCGTCACCGACTGCCGGCCAGTTTGACGTCGATGAGTTCTTCGTGGAACTCAACATCCCGCTTCTCTCGGATGTTGCCTTTGCTGATACGCTTGACCTGTCCATAGCGGCGCGTACCTCTGATTACAGCACTTTCGGTAATGAGACGACGACCAAGTACGGCATCAAGTGGCGGCCTGCCGACAACTTCCTCGTACGTGCGTCGGTCGCCGAAGGCTTGCGAGCACCGGGTATTGGTGAGCTGTTCGGTTCGGCCGCACGATTTGATCAGACGCTGAACGATCCATGCTCAGATTTCAACGGCACGATCCCTGGCAATACGCCGGCTGATCAGCAGACGATCAACAATTGCATCACGCTCGGCATACCGGCAGACGGTAGTTACGTGCAGTTCAACCCGCAGATCTCGGTGACCACGGGCGGCAATCCTACCCTCCAGCCTGAAGAGGCGGACAGCGTGATGGTCGGGTTCGTCTACGACGCCAACTGGGCGGAGAATGTCAGCTGGATCGAATCGCTGCAGGGCGAGTTCACGTACTACAGCCATGAAGTGGACGGTGCGATCCAGGCGCTCGATGCCGAAGTTCAGCTCGCCGGTTGCGTGGCAACACTCGACCCCGGCCTGTGCAGCGGCATCTCGCGTACCGCGGGTGGCGTCATCAACAACTTCTCGAACCAGCTGACCAATATCGGTGGGATCGAGACCTCGGGTTACGACTTCACGTTGCGCTACTCGAGTTCTGAAACCTCGATCGGCCAGTGGAAGATCGACTGGATGACGACCGTACTCGACGAGTACGTAGAGATCGTGCCGACGTCGACAGGCTTTGTCGACGTCGCGCTGGAAGGAACCGAAACCGGCGATCCGGAACAGGCGTATCCCGAACTCAAGTCGTCAGTGAAGGCAGAGCTATTGAACGAACGTTGGTCGGTGGCAGGAACGCTGCGTTATATCGATGCCGTCACCGAGGACTGCACGGGCCTGGGTGGGCTTGGCCTGTGTTCGGACGAGGCGAACGAGACGAACGAGATCGACAGTACCTTCTATCTCGATCTGCAGGGCAACTGGCGTCCGGCCGCATTGAGTGACCAGCTGTTGCTGACGTTTGGCATCAACAACATCACCAACGAAGATCCTCCGCCGTGCTTCAGTTGCGCGCTCAACGGCTTCGATGCCACGACGTACGATATACCCGGCGTGTTCTGGTACGCGCGTGCGACGTGGTCGTCTGAATAGTCGATCAAACCTGTACGCAATAACGAAAGGGCCCTTCACGGGCCCTTTCTTTTTGCCATGCGGTGGCACCGGCATGCGGTTACACCGCCCTTTCCAGTCTGACTACTCGTCGTCTTCTGCTGCCATGCGCCTGCTGGTCGCAAGGTAGGTACGTGACGAATCACATTGGACTTTGCCAGCGAAGAGTTCGTTGGCCTTTTCCCAGCCACTCACGCTGTACTGATCCCAATCGGCGCCCATGTCTTCAAGATTCTGGTGGGCGGTGACCCATTTGAAATCGAATTCCTCACCACCACCGCCGTACGCCGCGAAGAACACCCACATACCCGCGGTCGAGCCGTGTTCGCCCTTGTACTCGCCCCATTCCTTTAACGGCATGTACATATCGTCAAACGGTACGCCCTCGGACATATTGCAGTCCGAAAACGAGATGACGATGTTGGACGGATTGTCGCGCTTGGGCGGCTTCTTCATTCGTAACACAGCATAAGCGCTGTGCGAGTCGCAGGTAATGGCCTCGGCAAACCCTTCCGCTTCCTTCGAACCCGTGGCGATCCAGGTGTCCTGTACGCGGCCCATCGTCTTGGCGTTCTCGGACCCACCAATCCACAGCACATCGAATTCCTGCTCGGGACCGGAATAGTAAGGCGTCAGGGTCCACGCAGAATAGTCGTCAATCTCGTTCTTATCGGCCCAGGCATTCCATTTCTTGGTTGCGGCATCCAGATCGGCCGGACCCTTGCCCTCATTGTATGTGCAGGCAAACATTTCCAGCGGTGTCGCTACATTGGCCTCTTCTGCCTCCCCCTCGTGCTCGTCGGCGATGCCAATTCCAGCCAACAGCAACAAAGTACAAGACGCAAGCGCCATTAGAAGTTTCTTCATTTGTGATCCCCTATGTTTTTTTGTTATGGGCGACGGCGGAATGCCGTGCCATACCCGAGTATAGGCATACGGGGCACAACTTAGAAATCCTCGGTTGGTCGAACAGGGTTCTCATCCTCGACCCACTCGGCAAAATGCAAAAGGCCCCGGATGGGGCCTTTCTCATTTTGGCGGAGAGGGTGGGATTGTCGCTTCGCGACCAGGCATGCGGCTTCGCCGCTGCGCCTGTCGATCAGGGTTCTCATCCTCGACCCACTCGGCAAAAATGCAAAAGGCCCCGGATGGGGCCTTTCTCATTTTGGCGGAGAGGGTGGGATTCGAACCCACGGTACGGTACAACCGTACACCTGATTTCGAATCAGGCCCATTCGACCACTCTGGCACCTCTCCATTGGTCTGTTCGTATTTTGAAGCAGGCGTCCTGCGGACGCCAGTACACCTGATTTGATTCGAATCAGGCCCATTGACGGCGGGCGTCCTGCCCGCCGCCCTTCGGGCAGCTTCGCTGTCCAAAATCGCTCCCGGCGATTTTGTCGACCACTCTGGCACCTCTCCATTGGTCTGTCCCGTATTCTACAGGCGTCCTGCAGCCGGGGCGGGAATATTGGTGAGCTATCCATGTAATGTCAAGGGTCCATTCCGCGGCGCCGGATGCGATA
>Ga0224508_10002447_pt1 | contig 15756 bp, 7 predicted proteins | sample SF_Jan12_sed_USG_4_FD_170157 | JGI IMG/M metagenome (GOLD analysis project Ga0224508, IMG submission 170157) | Sediment microbial communities from San Francisco Bay, California, United States - SF_Jan12_sed_USGS_21 | ecosystem: Environmental > Aquatic > Marine > Sediment | place: USA: California... | reverse complement strand
AGCAGCGTCGGCGCAAGCTGGCCGTTTGACAACGACGAGGTGGCGGGCATAGCCGAGTCGGCCGAAGGGCTGCCTGGTGCAATTGACAGCGCCGCGGCCACCGCGCTGAACCACAAGTATTCCGTGCAAACGATCACCGAACCGGAACCGGTAGCCGCGCCGGTTGCGCTGACCAGCAGACCTGGTCTGATACGCGCAGTAACGGTCGGGGCGATCGTCGTCGCAGCGATAACGTGGACCCTGTGGCCAGACGATCGACCACAACCCGAGCTACCCAGTCGACCTCTGGCCCTTCCGGAGCCGCCGCCGGTTGCGCCGCTGCAACCGGTTTTCAAGGACGAGGCCGTGCAGCCGGCAGCGCAGACACCACCTGTAGAACGCCCGCAACCCACACCGGAACAGCAGGCCGAAGCGCGTGCGCAGGCCGGGGAACCGCCTCCGGGACCAGCCACCCCACCCAGCGCCTCGCCCACGGCCCAGCCGGAGCCGAAACCAGCCCAAGGCCAGGCGCCCGACACTGTCCAGGCCGTGCAGGTGCAACCCTCGGCGAAACCGGAGCCTGGACCCGTACCGGAGCCCCCTGCGCGGGATGAACAACCGCGCGGCAGCGCATGGCTGCAGAATCAGCGCAAAGATCATTACGTCGTGCAACTGATGGCTGCGCGCGATCTGCAAGTGCTGAATCAGTTCATACGCGAACACTCGTTGGGCTCGCAGGCCGCGGTGTTCACTACGCAACGGGGAGGTTTGCCGTGGCACGTCCTGTTGTACGGTCGCTACGCCAACGCCGACGTCGCACGCGCCTCCATAGCCACTCTTCCGCCCGGGTTGCGCAAACATTCACCCTGGATTCGCAGTATAGCGTCGGTGCAAAAAGCAATTCGAGAGAGCCCACCCTAGACCGCTTTTGCGGACCATGGCAGTCTGGCGAAACGACGCACTGGTGCCGTTTGCGGCGGCGTTTTGGCCAACGTTTTGGCGTAAAGTATAATTTGGAGCTGTTTGCTCGAATTCACCATACCGCTGATGACCGCCGGACACGACCTCTCCAATTCGCTCTACCGCCCGCAATTCGAGCGCGACAACTGCGGCTTTGGCCTGATCGCGAACATCGACGGGCAGGCAAGTCACTGGCTGGTCGACACTGCTATCCAGGCATTGGAACGCATGACCCACCGCGGCGCCATCGCGGCAGACGGCAAATCCGGCGATGGCTGCGGGCTGTTGTTGAAGACGCCGGAGTTGTTTTTTCGCAAAGCGGCGCAGCAACTGGGTATCTCGCTGGGGCGGCGTTTCGCCACCGGCATGGTATTTCTCAATCCACAACCTTTGCTTGCTGACGCGGCGAGACGTACGCTCAATGAATACCTGGCCGCCAGTGGATTGCGAGTCGCCGGCTGGCGCCCGGTGCCGGTCGATACCGACGCTTGCGGCGAAGAATCGAAGCGCAGCTGTCCACTTATCGAACAGGTGTTCGTGGATATTCCCGCCCAGCATTCCGAGCAGGTTGCGGAGCGCCGCCTGTACGTGGCACGCCGTCGTGCCGAACTGCGACTCGAAGCTGACCCGGTTTTTTACGTCGCTTCGCTGTCCAGCCACGTAGTGCTTTACAAAGGGCTGGTGATGCCGGCCAATCTACGTGTTTTCTACAGCGATTTGAGCGATCCCGCGCTTACTTCGTCGCTGTGCGTGTTCCACCAGCGGTTTTCCACCAATACGCTGCCACAATGGCGGCTGGCACAGCCGTTTCGCCTGCTGGCGCACAATGGCGAAATAAACACCATCCAGGGCAACCGCAACTGGGCGCAGGCACGCGGTCGCAAGTTCAAGACCGACCTGATACCCGAACTCGGCGAACTCCACCCTTTGGTATCACTGGATGGCTCCGACTCCGCCAGTCTGGACAACATGCTGGAGGTACTGATTACGGGCGGCATGGATCTGTTCCGTGCGACCAAATTGTTGCTGCCCCCAGCCTGGCAGAACGCCGAACATTTCGACGCTGACTTGCGCGCCTTCTACGATTATCACGCCATGCACATGGAATCCTGGGACGGGCCCGCAGGCGTGGTGATGACCGACGGCAGGCACGCCGCGTGCGCGCTGGATCGCAACGGCCTGAGGCCCGCTCGTTACGTCATTACCCGTGACAGGCATATCACCCTGGCATCTGAAATCGGTGTCTACGACTACGCGCCGGCAGACATCGTGTGCAAAGGGCGCCTGAAACCAGGCGAAATGCTGGCCGCCGACACCGAGACCGGTGACGTGCTGCTTCCCGAGGATATCGACGAGCGGTTGAAAAACCGCCAACCCTATGCCAAGTGGTTGGCCCGCAACGTGCAGCGCGTAAACTCGACACTCAGCAACGACCCGCCGCCGATCGACGTAATCGACACGCAGCACCTGAGTGTTTACGAGAAACTGTTTCAGGTTTCCTTTGAAGAGCGTGACGAGGTCATCCGGGCGCTTGCCGAAGACGCACAGGAAGCTGTTGGCTCCATGGGCGACGACACCCCGTTCCCGGTGATGTCGAGCCAGTGCCGGTCGCTGTACGACTATTTTCGCCAGCAGTTTGCCCAGGTCACCAACCCGCCCATCGATCCGTTGCGGGAATCCATCGTAATGTCGCTGGAAACGCTGCTCGGACGCGAGCTCAACCCCTTCGATGAAACCCCCGCTCACGCCAAACGACTGCAGGTGAAATCACCTGTACTTTCGGAGCGGAAGTTTCACCTGTTGATGAGTGTGGACGACAGCGACTACGCACAGACCGTTATCAGTTTGAACTACGACGCCGAAGAAACACTGCAGCGCGCGTTACAGAGGGTCTGCGACGCAGCCACGCAGTCAGTTCGCGACGGAAAAGTATTGCTGGTGCTCTCGGACCGGGAGATCGCGAACGACACCTTGCCCATCCATGCCGCGCTGGCAACGGGCGCTGTGCACCACCGCCTCATCAAGGAAGGCTTGCGTTGCGATGCCAATATCGTCGTGGAAACCGCAACCGCGCGCGACCCGCATCATTTCGCGGTGCTGATTGGCTACGGTGCGACGGTGGTTTATCCCTATCTGGCTTACGCGATCATCGACAACCTGCTGTTGCACAGCTCCGCAAGCGACAACGATCAGGCCGTGCTGCGGCGGCACTACCGGCGCGGCATCAACAAGGGATTGTTCAAAATCATATCGAAAATGGGTATCTCCACGATCGCCAGCTATCGCGGCGCGCAACTGTTCGAAATCGTCGGCCTGCACGAGGAAGTCGTCGAACGTTGTTTTCGCGGCTCGATCAGCCGCGTCTCGGGAAGCCGTTTCGAGGATCTCGAAAAAGACACCCGCGTGCTGGCAGCCGACGCCTGGAATCCACGCAAAACGCGCACTCAGGGCGGGCTGCTCAAGTATGTACACGGCGGCGAATATCACGCCTTCAACCCGGACGTCGTGCAGGCGCTGCAGCTCGCCGTCGAGTCGGGCGACTACGCCGACTACCGCAAGTTCGAGAGACTGGTGAACGGCCGCGAACCGATGGTGTTGCGCGATCTGTTGCGTTTGCGCAGCGACACGCAGGCCATCGCACTGGAGAAGGTGGAACCGTTGGAAGCGATCGTGCGCCGCTTTGACTCGGCCGGCATGTCGCTGGGCGCCTTGTCGCCTGAGGCACACGAAACCCTTGCGATCGCGATGAATCGACTTGGCGGACGCTCCAACTCCGGTGAAGGCGGCGAAGATCCTGCGCGCCACAACACCGAGCGTACTTCTAAAATCAAACAGGTCGCTTCCGGACGCTTCGGCGTAACCCCGCACTACCTGGTCAACGCCGAGGTGCTGCAGATAAAGATCGCCCAGGGCGCAAAACCCGGCGAAGGCGGCCAGCTGCCCGGCCATAAAGTCAACGCCAACATAGCGCGATTACGGCATTCACGCCCCGGGGTAGCGCTGATTTCGCCGCCGCCGCATCACGACATTTATTCGATCGAAGACCTGGCGCAGTTGATCTTCGACTTGAAACAGGTCAACCCGCAGGCACTGGTATCGGTGAAACTTGTCGCCGAAGCCGGTGTGGGCACCATTGCAGCGGGTGTAACCAAAGCATACGCGGACCTGATAACGATTTCCGGTTACGATGGCGGCACCGGCGCCTCGCCGCTCACCAGCGTCAAGTACGCCGGCAGCCCCTGGGAACTGGGGCTGGTCGAGACCAGCCAGACACTGCGCGCCAACGGGCTGCGCGACAAAGTGCGCGTGCAGGCTGACGGCGGATTGAAAACTGGTCTGGATGTGGTGAAAGCCGCCATCCTGGGCGCAGAGAGTTTCGGTTTCGGCACCGCGCCCATGATCGCCATGGGTTGCAAATATCTGCGCATCTGTCATCTCAACAACTGCGCAACGGGCGTTGCCACGCAAAATCAGACACTACGGATGCGCCACTTCTCGGGCGACGCGCAGAAAGTCATGAACTATTTCCAGTTCCTTGCCGAGGATGTACGCGAACACCTGGCGGCACTGGGCGTTGCCAGTTTGACGGACGTGATCGGTCGCACCGATCTGCTCGAAGCGGTCCCCGGGAACACCACAAAACAACAGAACCTCGATTTGAGCCCGATCCTGTCGGACGGCGAGGTCGCCGAAGACACGCCGCGCTACTGCATGGTTGAACGCAACGATCCGTTCGACAGCGGCGAGCTCGCCGAACGCATGGTACGCGCATGCCTTAGCGCAGTGGAATCGCTCAGCGGCGGCGAATTCAGCTACGACGTCAACAACACCAATCGTTCCATCGGTGCGCGATTGTCAGGTGAGATCGCGCGCCGTCATGGCGACCAGGGCATGGCAGAACATCCCATCACACTGCATCTAACCGGTACCGCAGGCCAGAGTCTTGGGGTGTGGAATGCTGGCGGCCTGCACATATATCTGCGCGGCGATGCCAACGACTACGTCGGCAAGGGCATGGCGGGCGGCAAGATCGTATTGCGCCCACCAGTGGGCGTTACCTTCGCCAGCCAGGAAACCACGATCATGGGCAACACCTGTCTGTACGGTGCGACTGGCGGCCAGCTTTTTGCGGCAGGTCTTGCCGGTGAGCGTTTCGGCGTACGGAACTCCGGAGCGTACGCGGTAGTGGAAGGCACCGGCGATCATGCGTGTGAATACATGACCGGCGGCGCCGTGGCGATACTGGGTGAAACCGGCGTCAACTTCGGCGCCGGCATGACCGGCGGCCTGGCGTTCGTGCTCGACCTGCACAATCGTTTCGTCGACAGGTACAACCACGAACTGATCGATATCCATCGCATCAACCCGGAACACATGGAGGCCTACCGTAGTTTCCTGCATTCCATGCTCAGCGAGCATGCCCAAGAGACGCAAAGCGAATGGGCTGCGCACGTGTTGACTAATTTCTACCGCCTGGCGAACCGTTTCTGGCTGGTGAAACCGAAAGCGACGGAACTCGAGTCGCTGCTGTCGGCGCTCAAGAAAGCGGCTTGACCTTTCATTGCTGCCCTGTCTCCCAAACGGAGCGGGGAAATAGGTAAAGAGCCCTCACCCCCGACTGCTCTGCCAGGGAGAGAGGGGAGCAACAGGAAAGCACAACCACGTTGGCGATTGGCGCCCGCTGGCGTATGGTCGCGACATGGCGGGCCTCATCCCACAGGATTTCATCGACAACCTCCTGGGTCGGCTGGACGTCGTGGATGTGGTCGGCAGTCGTCTCACGCTGAAGCGCTCCGGTGACAACTTTCTCGCGCGTTGCCCCTTCCATGAAGAGAAAACGCCCTCGTTCAGCGTCAGCCGCTCGAAGCAGTTCTACCATTGTTTTGGCTGCGGCGCCCACGGGTCGGCGATCAGCTTTTTGATGGATTACGACCAGCTGGATTTTCCCGAAGCCATAGAGATTCTGGCTGCCTCCATCGGCCTCGACGTGCCGCGCGAACAGGGTGATGAACGCCAGGCCGAATCAAACCGCGATCTGTTTGCGCAGCTGGAGGATTGCGGACAGCTCTACCGGCGCACGTTGCGCGACTACCCGGCGGCAGTTGCATACCTGAAGGAACGCGGCCTGAGCGGCGAGATCGCCCGTGATTTCGCCCTGGGTTACGCACCTGAAGGCTGGGACACGCTGCGCGGCGCGTTTGGCGAGCGCGCCCAGGCGAATCTGTTCCGTGCCGGGATGCTGATACAGAACAAACAAGGCGGGTATTACGACCGTTTCCGCGATCGCATCATGTTTCCGATTCGCGACACTCGCGGACGCACTATCGGTTTCGGGGGGCGCGCGCTTGGCGAGACCACACCGAAATACCTGAACTCTCCCGAGAGCCCGGTGTTTCACAAACGCCGTGAAGTCTACGGACTGTACGAGGCGCGTCAGGCCGGGGTGCGCGATCGGCCCATCCTGCTCGTGGAGGGTTACATGGATGTTATCGCACTGCATCAGCATGGCTTGCCCAACAGCGTGGCCACGCTGGGCACCGCGGTCACGGCTGACCAGCTCAAACGCTTGTTCCGGGAAACCTACGAATTGATTTTCTGCTTCGATGGCGATGCCGCCGGACAGCGCGCGGCCTGGCGCGCCCTGGAAATGGCCCTGCCGCTGCTCGACGATGGACGCGAAGTGCGCTTCGCGTTACTCGCCCAGGGGGACGATCCCGACGACCTGATACGCCGCGAAGGCACAGATGCGTTTCAACGGCGAATCGCAGAGTCCCCTCCGGCGGCGGAATTCATGCTCGCCACGCTGAAGGAACAGACCGCCACCGATACCATCGGGGGCCGCGCACGGCTGGCCGAACTCGCACGCCCGCTGATCAACAAACTGCCGCCGGGTCTTTACGCGGAGTTATTGACCGACAGGCTGGCTCAGGAAATCGGCGGCCACCGGGCCAACGTACGCAGCGCGCTGCAACAACACAACGATTCCAGCAACCGCGCCGATAAAACAATACGTGCCCAGCACGGCAGACCACCACAGCGCATGACGCCGCTGCGCCTGGTGATTGCACTGCTGCTCAACGATCCGCGCCTGGAACCGCGTCTGCTGCTGCCGGATGAACTGATGCAAAGCGCGGAGCCGGGAATGGATCTGCTGCGTAGCCTGCTGCAATACATTCGCTCGATAGAGACACCCACCGCCGGTTTGCTGATGCACCGCCTGGAGGCGCATGAGCAACTGCCGGTGCTGGTGAAACTCGCGAGTTGGGAGCCCCCCGTCAGTCTCGACGAGGCGCAACGCCAGGCGCTGTTCGACGACGCGGTACACAGTTTGCAGCGAGACCTCTACCGCCGGCACAGCGAATCGCTGCTCGCCCTCGCCGGGCAGCGAGACCTGACCGATACGGAAAAACAACAACTCAACGAACTTATAAAGAAAAGCAAATAACGACTTGATTTTCCTGCTATATATACATTAAATTCAATCTCTTAGTGAGGGCATCAGAGGTGTGTCGCGTGCGAAACGTCGTATTGGCAGGCCTGCTGCTTATCGCTGCACACAACGCGTTTGCACAATCCTATTCGCTGGTTGTGCAACCGATACTCACTCCCCGACAAACCAGTGAGGCATTCGCGCCGCTGACCAGCTATTTGAGCCAACAGACCGGCGCCGACATTCGACTGGTGACGGCGCTCAACTTCGTGACCTACTGGGAAACGATGAAAAAAGGCGACTACGACCTGATTCTCGACGCCGCACATTTCACTGATTTCCGAATCAAACGGCTCCGCTATCGTGTGCTGGCGCGAATCCCCGACACCGTCAGTCTCACGCTGGTCACCGCCAAAGATCTGCTGATCTTCGAGCCCGAAGAGCTGATCGGCCGTAAGCTGGGTACGCTGGGGTCGCCGAGTATGCCTGCGGTGCGTGCCAACCAGTTGTATCCCAACCCGACGCGCCTGCCGGTTTTCGTCGACTTCGCGAATGCCACCGACACGGTACAGGCATTGCTGGACGGTGAAGTCGCGGGCGCCATCATCCCCTCGCCGCTGGTGCAGAACTATCCCGAGCTCAATACGGTGCTGACCACCGATCCGATTCCCCACATCGCCTTGTCAGCCTCACCGCAGGTACCTGCAGCGCTCGCCAATCGCATTCGCCAGGCGTTACTCAACATCGACCGGACACCCACCGGAAGACGCACCATGGAGGCGTTGCGCCTCGCTCCGTTCATACCCGCCAACTCCAGATCCTACGACGGCTATGCACAGTTGTTGGACGGCGTCTGGGGATACTAGTGCCCTCGGGGACAGTTTGCTTATTTCGGTAAGCTGTCCCCTGCGTTGCGCCGCACAAATTGTATGCTCTAAAATGTGTCGTTTTACCGGCGCTGCCGGCCAGCGGCATAGCAAACGGCGAGAGACCCTATGGCAATAAGTCTGTTTACCTCGGAATCGGTCTCGGAAGGCCACCCGGACAAGATAGCGGACCAGATATCCGATGCGATTCTGGACGCGATGCTGCGTGACGATCCCAATTCCCGGGTGGCCTGCGAAACGCTGATCAAAACGGGGCTGGTCATGATCGCGGGGGAAGTCACCACTTCCGCGTATGTCGACTTCGAACAGGTCGTGCGCGATGTCGTGAACGACATCGGCTATCGAAGCACGGAGGTCGGTTTCGACGGCAACACCTGTGCAGTAATCAACGCAATCGGCAAACAGTCCCCGGATATTGCCCAAGGCGTGGACCGGCGGCTACCGGAGGAACAAGGGGCCGGCGACCAGGGAATGATGTTTGGCTACGCGACGGACGAAACCGATGTGTTAATGCCCGCAGCGATCACTTACGCGCACCGTCTGGTGCGACGGCAAGCGGACGTGCGCCGTGCCGGCGAACTGCCGTGGTTGCGTCCGGACGCGAAAAGCCAGGTGACTTTTCGCTACGACGGGGACAGCATCGTCGGCATCGACGCAGTCGTGCTGTCGACACAACACGATCCCGATGTCTCGCAAAGCGACCTCAAGGAAGCGGTAATGGAATCGATCATCAAGCCGATTCTGCCCGCCAACTGGCTGGACGACAAAACCCGCTACCACATCAACCCGACCGGCAGCTTCGTGATCGGCGGGCCGGTCGGCGACTGCGGTCTTACCGGTCGGAAAATTATCGTCGACACGTACGGCGGCGCGGCCCGTCATGGGGGCGGTGCGTTCTCCGGCAAAGACCCGAGCAAGGTCGATCGATCCGCCGCGTATGCCGCTCGCTATGTCGCGAAGAATATTGTCGCCGCCGGACTCGCCAGGCGGTGCGAGATTCAGGTGTCCTATGCGATCGGCGTTGCCGAGCCGACGTCGGTGCACATAGACACCTTCGGTACCGGCACATGCAGCGATGAGCAAATCGCAGCACTGGTGAATGACCATTTCGACCTTCGCCCCTACGGCATTCTGAAAATGCTCGACCTGCTGCGTCCCATATACCGGCAAACGGCAGCTTACGGGCATTTTGGCCGCGAAGAGTCTGACATCAGTTGGGAACGCACAGACAAAGCGGACGAGTTGCGCGAGGCAGCCGGCGCCTGACCGCACATCGCACGACGGCCGGTGGGCGTACGAAAAGCGGAGACTAAGATGACGTGTCGCGGGTGACCCCGGCACCCAACAGGAGACATCCATCTGATGAGTAGTGAAGCTGCCGTAACGGGCAATGGCGATTTCAAAGTCGCCGACCTGGAGCTTGCCGATTGGGGCCGCAAGGAAATTCGCATCGCCGAAACGGAAATGCCCGGCCTGATGGCATTGCGCGAAGAATATGGCACCGAGCAGCCGCTCGAAGGTGCACGCATTGCCGGCTGCCTGCATATGACTATCCAGACGGCGGTGTTGATCGAAACGCTGATCGCGCTGGGTGCGACGCTGCGCTGGTCGTCGTGCAATATCTTCTCTACGCAGGACCAGGCGGCTGCGGCTATCGCCGCCGCGAGTATTCCCGTGTTCGCCTGGAAAGGCGAAACAGAGGAAGAATTCTGGTGGTGCATCGACCAGACGATTACCGGCCCGGACGGCTGGCGTCCCAACATGATCCTCGACGACGGCGGCGACCTGACAAAAGTGATGCACGAGAAGTTCCCCGAACTGATGGAAGAAGTGCGCGGACTTTCGGAAGAAACAACCACTGGCGTGCACCGGCTTTACGATATGGCCAAGCAGGGCACGCTGAAAGTGCCGGCCATAAACGTCAACGACTCCGTCACCAAATCGAAATTCGACAATCTGTACGGCTGTCGCGAAAGTCTGGTGGACGGTATCAAGCGTGCTACCGACGTGATGGTGGCCGGTAAAGTAGCAGTGGTATGTGGTTTCGGTGACGTCGGCAAGGGCTCCGCAGCCAGCCTGCGATCACAGGGTGCTCGCGTCATGATCACGGAGATCGATCCAATCTGCGCGCTGCAGGCGGCTATGGAAGGCTACCAGGTGGTTACCATGGACGAAGCGGCCGCGCAGGGAGAAATTTTCGTAACCGCAACCGGCAACATCGACGTCATCAACATCGAACACATGCGCGCGATGCGGGATCGCGCTATCGTATGCAATATCGGCCACTTTGATTCCGAAATTCAAGTCGCCGCATTGCGCAACTACAAGTGGGACGAAGTCAAACCACAGGTGCATGAAATCGAGTTCCCGGACGGCAAGCGTATTATCCTGCTCGCGGAGGGACGCCTGGTAAACCTGGGTTGCGCCACCGGCCATCCGAGTTTCGTGATGTCCGCCTCGTTCACCAATCAGGTGCTGGCACAGATAGAATTGTGGCAGAAGTCGGACAACTACGAACGCCAGGTATACGTACTGCCCAAACACCTGGATGAAAAAGTCGCGAGTCTGCACCTGGACAAGTTGGGTGCGAATCTCACTGCGCTCAGTCAGGAACAGGCGGAGTATCTCGGCGTTGCAGCGCAAGGACCGTTCAAACCGGACTACTATCGCTACTAGCATCGTGCGCTGCGGCGCAGAATCTTCCGGAAACGCGTCAGCGCAGCGCGCGGACTAGATCGTGCGCATTCCGCGTCTCTACGTAAACGCCGCATTGGTGCTGCACCAACCCACCGCACTGACCGGCGAGCAGGCGCATCGACTGACACGTGTACTGAGGCTGCGAGCTGACGCGACGCTTCGGGTTTTCAACGGTGAGGGCGGCGAATATACGTGCACGCTGCAACGCAATGGGCAACACTGGCGGGTACTCCCGACCGGTAAAAGTGAGCGCGACGTACGCTCCGCTTTGCGCATCATGCTGGCACAAAGCATTACGCGCAGCGAACGCATGGATTTCGCATTGCAGAAAGCCGTCGAGCTGGGGGTCACGCGTATTCAGCCCATACTCGCCGAGCGGAGTACTTTCAAACCGCAATCCCGGCGCTTGCACAACCGCCAGGCGCACTGGCAACGCATCGTGATACAGACGTGCGAGCAATGCGGACGCACCGATCTGCCTGAGCTGCTCGACCCGTGCCCTTCGCAGGACTGGATGGCCGACAATCCCTCGGCCATCATGCTGTGTGCAGATGCGCAAACTTCGCTGAGCGAGCTGCCGCTGAGCGGCTCTGACGTCGCGGTGCTGGTGGGGCCAGAGGGTGGTTTCAGCGCCGATGAAATCCGCGCTGCACGCGGTCTGGGGCTGGCGACGGCCAGTCTGGGTCCGCGCACCCTGCGCACTGAAACCACGGCGCTGGTCGCCCTGACCGTGCTGCAGATACGTTGCGGCGATCTGGGTTGAATCGAGGGGCAATCAAGCCTCGTCGGTCGTCTGCTTCAGCGTGTCGAGCTGACGTTCGACGGTATCGAGATCGGGAATCACGGCGGACGCACCGTCGATACTCACTTCGTGGGCGATATACGGGTTTTCTTCAGAAGTGCTCAGCGATTTCACAGCGGTTTCGTCGACAAACTGAAAATGCGGGATGCCGTCAATATAGACCGCGTAATAATCTTCGCCGCCGTCGGCATCAAGCAGACGGTGCAGCACCACGAACGAGGTTTTCGCTGGAAACTCGCGCACCACCGAATCGCACAGGGTCTCCAGCGAAATCAGCGGCAAGCTCGTACCACGCCATTCGATATGGCCGATATACCAGTCCGGCCTGGGGCCGGCGTCGCGGTGATGTCGCTGTGCCGGCACGATCTCGGCGACCACGGAGTTCGGCAGCAGTAAGGTGCCGGACTGCACGGGCAGCAACAAGCATTTGAGTCGACTGTCGTTTTCCTGTGCCATAAGCGATGACTGCCGTTAAGCGGGCTAGCCCCTATGTTGTACGCTGCTTGCGTCCCCCTCCGGGGGAAAGGATTACTCCGGGCATCCTGCTCTTCGCCCGTTGGGCCAGCTGCCGCTGTTCGAATCGTTCCCGATGCCCACTCAATATTGGACTGGGTCGCTTCTCAGGGGAAATGTGGCTATGCAGATTGGCCGCAGAGTAATAGCCTGCTCTATTGCTCAAGGCCAATCGTCGAATAGACGACGCCGGATTTTTCCTGACTAAATTGCCGGAAGCAATTTGAACAGCACCAGCTGGCCCCGCAGGGGTGGAGGGCAGGGATGTTCGGAATAAAGTGGATGGGTTCAAAGTGCAACTTGCCACCGTGTTCCGAATCTGGCGTAGCACACTGATCGAATTGTCGAAAACTGGCTTCGTGTGACCGCCTTTTCCCGAGGGGACGTAAACAGCGTGCAACATGGGAGCCTAATGCAACTGACTGGGATTCGCGGCGAGAATCCGATTTATGTGTTCCAGCAATTCCGTTTCCTGGTATGGCTTGCCGAGGTATTCATCCACGCCGATTTCCTTGGCGCGGCGTCGGTGTTTGTCGCCGGTACGCGAAGTGATCATTATTATCGGAATGTCTCTGAGACGTTCATTGTTGCGTACATAGGCGGCAACTTCGTAGCCGTCCATACGCGGCATCTCGATATCCAGCAACATCAAATCGGGCAACTGATCACCTAACATAGTAACGGCATCCACACCGTCTTTCGCAGTGGTGACATTGATGTCATGACGCTCCAGCATGCGCTGCGTGACTTTGCGAATGGTGATGGAATCGTCGACCACCATTACCGTGACACCCGCTTCCAGTGGCGCCGCCGTCGCGATCGGTTCCTGTTTCGCGGCCGTTTGCGTGGTGCTCAAAGAGCGCAGCAGCGAAGCCGCATCCAGTATCAGTACTACGCGCCCATCGGCGAGTATAGTGGCGCCCGATATGCCGCGCACGGTGCTTATCTGCGGACCGACCGGCTTTACCACGACCTCGCGGCGCCCTAACAGGCCTTCCACGTGCATCGCGACCCTGTGTTCGCCGGAGCGCAGCATGATCAGCGGCCAGACATGATTGTGTTCGCCCAGCCGCGGCGTGCCCACGTCCAACATGGAACCCAGATGCTGAATTTCGTACTCCTGGCCGGCATAGTGGTATTTCTGCGAGCGGTCCACGTAGTAGCGCTGCAGCTCCGGGCCGTCGACCTGACTGACGCCGACAATGCCGGTCAAGGGCAGCGCATAGGTATCCCCCGCTACATCTACCAGCAGAGCCTGGTTGACCGCCAGCGTAAGCGGCAAACGCACGACGAAACGCGTGCCTTGCCCCGATGTGGTGTCGATATTGATCGCGCCGCCGAGCTGCTTGATCTCGGACGCGACCACGTCCAGGCCGACACCACGTCCGGAAATCTGGGTTATTTCCTGCGCGGTGCTCATTCCAGTTTCCAGAACCAGCTGTAGTAAGTCCTCGTCACTTACCCGCACCTCGCGGCTTAACAGGCCACGTGCAATGGCTTTGGTGCGTACCGCCTGCAGATTGATACCGTTACCGTCATCTTCGACGGTAATCAGCACATCCGTGCCGTCACGCTGCAAGCTTATGGATATGCGCCCCGCGACCGGCTTGCCGAGACGCCGCCGCTCGGCAGGTAACTCCACTCCATGCGAGACGGCGTTGCGTAACATATGCTCCAGAGGCGCTATGATGCGTTCCTGCACGGTACGATCGATTTCCGTCTCGCCACCGTGTATCTCCAGTTCCGCTTTCTTGCTCAATGTCGTCGCCGTCTGCCTTACTATCCGGGCCAGACGTGCGGACAAGCGATCGAAACGCACCATGCGAGTACGCATCAACCCATCCTGCAAATCCGAACTCAGCCGTGTCTGCTGCTGCAGCAACGATTCGGAATCGCGTGTCAGGTCGCCTAGAATAGACTTGATGCTCTCCAGGTCGGCGACACTTTCCATCAGCGCGCGCGACAACTCCTGAATCTGCGAATAGCGGTCAAGCTCCAAAGGATCGAACTCTTCGTCGGCGGGATTTCCGCCTTCTCGCTCGAAGCGGTGCAGAATCTGCGCTTCAGTTTCCATATCCATCTTGCGCAGCTGGTCGCGCAGACGGAATACGGTCTGATCCAGCTCTTCGAGGTTAAACCGGTAGTCGGTTACCTGCTGCCCGAGGCGTGATTGATAAATGTTCACCTCGCCCGCGTAGTTGACGAGATTGTCCAGCAGTTCAGCATTGACTCTGACCTGTTCCTGCATGGACAAGGCGGCTTGCGATTCATCGGCGGGCCTGATCGGCGCCAGCTCGCCGGCCCGAGAGTCGGGTAATTCTGGCACGCGCTGGCGTGCCTCGCTGTCACTCAGCCCAGCGAGTTCGTCCAGCAACCAGTCGACACGACTGACGGGTTGTCTTTCTCGGGCCTGTTCCAGCATGACGGTGAGCGCGTCTACCGCTTCGTGCAGCAGCTCGAAGGTCGCGGCTTCGGGCTCCACGCCCTGTTCGGTAACGTTGATGACCAGCGTTTCCAGCGCGTGGCTCAAATCGGCGATCGGGGTGAAGTTCGCCATCCGCGCGCCGCCTTTGAGCGTGTGCAGCTGGCGCTGTAAATCAGCAATCAATCTCTGATCGCTGGGCCGCTGCCGCCACTGATCGAGCAAACGATCGGCATTTTCGAGCAGTTCGTCGCCTTCCTCGATAAAAATGCCGATCAACTCGTCGTCTTGTTCTATCTCGCCGGATTGCCCTTCGACCTTTTTCTCGAGCACTCGCAGCTGCACCTGCAATTCGCGCAGATTCCGTGGTTTCTCACCGCGCTGAGTAAACCACTTCAACGCCTGGTCCAGACATTCCAGACAATCTCGAAACAACTCCGTTTCGCTTTTGTCGAACGCGAGGTTCAGTTCCTGTTTGGCTTTGGCGATACGCTCCAGGGTGCCGCTCAAAACGGCGATGTCTTCGACCTCCGCCGTCTGCGCGCTGCCGTGCAGCGTATGCAAACCACGCGTCAGCTCATCGCGGGGCCGCAGTTCACCACCTCGCGACAGGGCGGTCTCCACCAGTTTATGCAGCGCATCTATATGACCTTCCGCCTCGCGGGTGAAAATATCCAGCAACACCGGATCGATCGTCGGTTGCTCCAGTGTCGCCGTACCGACTGGCCGCGCGGCCTGCGCGTCCACCGGAACGACTGGCGGGCCCTCATTCGCGCGAACCTCGCCCTGCACCTCTTGCCCGGGTGCATCACTCGCAGCGCTCTGCGGCGCGGACTCTGCCGGCACCCGGTCTGCCAGGTCCTCGACCTGGAAATTGTCCATTACCTCGAAGCGGCCAGTTTCCATAATCACCGATTCCGTATCGGAATCTTCGTCGACCTCTTTGACCTCGAAGTTATCCAGCACCTCTTTGTGCTCGGCGTCGGATTCCATGGTCACCGACTCGGCATCCTGCGCTTCGCCAACCTCCTCGACTTCGAAGTTGTCCAGCACCTCTTTGTTCTCG
>Ga0224508_10002446_pt1 | contig 15758 bp, 15 predicted proteins | sample SF_Jan12_sed_USG_4_FD_170157 | JGI IMG/M metagenome (GOLD analysis project Ga0224508, IMG submission 170157) | Sediment microbial communities from San Francisco Bay, California, United States - SF_Jan12_sed_USGS_21 | ecosystem: Environmental > Aquatic > Marine > Sediment | place: USA... | reverse complement strand
TGTGTGGTTTACATTCCACTAAAAGAACACCACCTATCTCATCTACATGACAACCGCATTGTAATTCCATGGAATGATTATGGACTAAAATTGATTAAACAATTTGAATACATTTTATGTTGACATTTGATACATACATAATTTACATAGTTTGATTCTCCTAAAGAGAATCCAGGAAATTCTCAAGAGAATTCATCAAAGTCCTCAACTATTATCATATAGGTGAAGATTCTCCTAAGGATAATCAAGAACAGTCTGTTAAGACTAGAGTTTTAGCCCTATTGTCTTATAATCAATGACATCAAAATCATCATGTTATGAGAAAGATCATACTCTATATCGCCTCAAGCCTAGACGGGTATGTCGCAAGAGAGAATGGAGATGTTGATTGGCTACCAGAAAATGTAGAATCAGGATACAATGAATTTTACAAAACCATAGATACAGTGGTTATGGGCAAAACAACATACGACCAGGTACTAACATTTGGAGAATATCCGTACAAAGACAAGAAATCATATGTATTTACCAGAAATAGTAACAAGAAAAAAGATGAAAATGTAGAGTTTGTATCTGATGTTGATAAGTTTGTAAAAGATATTCTTCCTAAATTAGATGAAACTATTTGGTTAGTCGGAGGTGGACAAATCATCTCGTCTTTTGTTAATCACGGTATGATAGATGAAATAATACTATCTATTATCCCAGTAGTTCTTGGAAATGGAATACCATTATTCAAAAATATACAAAAAGAGACAAATCTTGAATTAGCAAAAACCACATCGTATGATAAACTAGTTGAATTGCATTACAAGGTCTTAAAATAACAAAAAACTAGTTGCTTGTTTGATTTTCTATAGGAAAATCTCAAACTCTATGTTAAGAGGAAAATGTCATAGTATTATTTCCAGTGATATGAATCACGTAGTGAATTATTCTGAAGGGGAATATGATTTGACGAATACGGCGAAATGAAAAATATAGTAGAATATGATAAATAATTCCAATTCTCCAAAGAAGTATTATGGCAGTATCAAATTCATATCTCAAGATTGTATCAGCTGTAAAATCTGGTAAACTAAAAGAGCCATTCTTTCCGTTTGAAGCAGTGAAGGCATGTAAAATAAAAAATGGAGAATCATTTAGAAAGATTCCATCTAGACATAGAAAAGGAAATACATATGGAAGACCAGCACTGTTTGTCAGATTAAATGATGGGAGTTACAAACTAGTAAAGCCGTACAAGACATCTTGAATTTACTTGACCGTACAACCGTTGTAAAATCATGACAATGTTTAAAGAATTTACCTGTAATTATTGTAGTTTTTGGGCCATTACAGAAAGATCTCTCAAAGTTCATTTGGCAAAAAAACACAAAGATAAAAAAGAATTAGAGTATGAATATCTAAGAAATATGAAAAATCATTCCAAACAATCCTTGTGAACCCAAACCCCTTTTGAATTTCTAATTATTTCATCTTTCCCGGCCGTTATCATTCCACTACAAATCTTGCAGGTTCCATCAAATTTAGCTTTTATTGGTTTGTTACTATATGAAATATTGTTACTGGTTCCTCTTGGTCTGAAATACTGACAAGTATTACACTTTGTACAATTATTGGGTTGTTTTGTGTTATGATATTTAATGTGATGTCCGCACCAACATAGAATGGTCAATGACATCTTGTATATCTGGTATTATTTGATAGTACTATCTAGCAAAAATTTCCTAACCTACCATTTCCTTGTTATGGTTTAGTTACAAGATATTTCGTGTATTGATTTTTCTTCTTCTATCAGAAAGTGTCTTGGGCAGTTCTTACAACCATACATGAAACCGTATCCTTGAGTCATGTTATCAAAGATTCACTAAATTTGTTTTATTTACAAAAAAAGAATGTATAGTATTGGTATTTTTGTGAAAAATCATTGATTCAATTCTATGTAGGAGAAATCTCAAATTTCATAATCTTCTGCCAGACAGCTCACTTAATTCCACTTCATAACCGCAGTATATTTGATGTAAATAGATCTTGATTTTGTACAGCAAAATTTAATGAAAACTCAATTTCTATATGACAGCCGTCACAATGTTTCTTAGAAAAACAAAAGATGTTTTAGTTATTTTGCAATCTGGTTAACTATATCAGTAGAAGTGATTATTCCAATAATTTTACCATTCTCAGACACGGCAAGTTTTCTAATTTTTTTACTATTCATTATCTTTGCTGCAGAAGAGATTGATTCATTATGATTGATTGTAATTAATGGAGAAGACATTATTTTTCCAACTGGAGTATCAAATGAAAGATTGTTTGCAGCAACATTTATTGCAAAATCCCTATCAGTAATGATGCCAACAGAAATCCCATTTTCTTTGACAATAATTGCGCCTATTTCTCCTTGTTCCATCATCTTTGCTATCTGAAGTGCAGTAGTAGTGGGATTTACAGAGATTAGAGAGGTACTCATAATATCGGTGACTAGAATTGAAGAAAAATCTCCACTATTCATTATCACTTTTAGAAATAATGACATTTAAAATCTTTTATAAAATTATTATTTTATCAATAAATTTAAGAACAAATACTTGATTCCATTGAGAATCTTTAGAGTCTGAGAGTCATCTCAGTTAAATTATTTTCAATGATATAGTTTCATGAAGATAAAATGTTCCCACTGTAATGGTACCGTCGAGATTACTATTGATAGATTGATTTTTGAAAGTGAAGATGAAGAGGCATTTGTAACTTTTCTTAGTCTGGAGATGTCAAAGAGTCATTTTTCGGAGAGAGATTGTACTCCGAAGGAGAAAAGAAAACAATGAACGTTAAATGTCCTTGTTGTAACCATAAATTTCCAGTTACAGAAGATGATATTTTATTGGACTATGATACAGATTACAATGATTCTGAGAATTATGTATGGGAAAACCTGCCTTTGCTAAAATCAGCATTTCATGCAGATTTTTATAAAGGATCAAAGAATTGAAACAAATCTAATGTACACTTGTTCTTTTGGAGATTCTTGTTGTTATTGAACCATAGTCTATTATGGATAGTTTTATTGTTTTCCTAGTGTCTATTAGAAGATAATTAGATCCACTGATTCGAATCCCAAAAATTTATTGAACAGTGCAAAAAGGGTAATTCAAGAAATGGAATTTATTGTAATATGATCAGAAAAGTAATTTTGTAGGTGAGAAGAATTGTTTTTGATTAGAATAGAGATGTTATTGTGTTGATTTTAATGAATTAACAGAAAAGTTTTTAGAAAAAAGGAAAAGAGAATAATTAACCAGCACTAGTACCCTACTCCAATCATGATACCAGCACTAGTAAAATCAATTTGAGTTTCATTTTCTTCCACTAGTTTAACGGTAAGATCAATTGGGGCCGCCCTCTTTTCAAATTCTCCAACAACCCCTGTGGCATCAAACTCATAGGGATTACCCTTTTTGTCTATGAATTTTCCTGACATTAATAGTACCCTCTTTTCTGAATCGTATTCAAATGAAAGTAGCCCTACGTTAGTAAGAGTTACATCACCTGGATTCTTTACTGTAATTCTAAGTTTGATTTTTCCTTCTGCATCACCTATGACAGTACCTTCTTCAGTAGATCCTGTTACAATTAGAAGGAATTTGGTTCTGGCTTCTCCTACACATAATGCTCCTTCTTCAGTTGTACATATTACAGGACCCCATTCCGTTAGGATTTTGGACTGTAATGCTGGATTCTCACTGATTACTGCAGATGCAGTGTTTCCAAGTGTAAATATACCTAGAATCAAAGTTGTAGCTATTACAATTATCAGTATTGTTTTAGTCATTGATTGGCACATGTGCAAACAAGATAGTTAACAGTATCGTTAGTTATCAATCATCTAATAGAATGTTGGTTAATGAATTGCATGCATATGTTACTGAATTTTAAATTCAATTATTTTGCAAGTCTTTATGCACAGGAATTTAGCGATTTAGAGAATCCTTTAACTTCTGACTCAATGGTTACACCGTTAGGACCAGTGAGTACAACATTAAGATCCATTGCATATTTGGAATTCTTTTTTTGTTCAATGTTCTCAGCAACTGCACTCAAATTCCAGCGATTATTCTCCATGTTTGAAACAATCTGTCCCTTGATTGATAATTGTTTAATGTTCTGATCAAATTCAAATGAAAGATCTTGGCTCATAAATTCATCCTCAAAATCCCATCCATCTGTTATTAACTGAATTTCCCCTTTGCCAATACCTTTAATGGAATTTTCTTCAACTTCCTCTATCTGTAAAAGGAAATTTGCTCTTAGTTTTCCTTCTCCACAGGAAATGTCTTCTGGGGTTTTGCAAGTTGCAATACCGGGTTTAGTTTTGATTTCAAATGTATCTCCAACCTCCATTGCCGATACCATTGGCGTACCAATCAATAAAGCAACCGTAATTGCAGTCATTATGAATACTGGTATTTTTATCATCTTCAAGTTATTCTTTCATAAAGTACCTGTGACTAATATCATTTCTATTGTTTTATTCAAACAGATCATAATATCTTATGTAAGATTACGAAACAATAAACAGATTCTACCTTGAAAAATCTTTATTTTTGATGTTAAATTTATTTTAATTTAATTAACTCTTCTGGCGTGATTTGCTTTTAAAAAAACAAAACATAACCTAGAGTGAAATCAAGAGTCTTTCTAGTTATTTTGCTAATTTTTGGTACATTTGTAATTCCATTAAACATTAACTATTCTTATGGCGATGGGATACTATTGTTTACTGTTCATAGAGTTGCAGGAAGTGGAGATGTCAATAATGAGAATCTAATCAAAGAGAGATGCTTTGTTCATGCACAAATTGATGTGTATGCAGCACATCATGGATCATTTCATCGTAATAATCCTGACAAGACATTCTATCCAGGTGATGCATTTGATTACCAAACCCAAACTTGGAAGGATGGTTGCGGAAACTTTTGGCAACCATGTCCAATAGAGTCAACTCCAAACAATACTGTTCCAAATGGAGGTCCATGCATCAAAGGTGGAGCTGCAGGGCCAGACAGTGATGCTGGAACTGGAGTGATAGATCCTGGATATGCAGGTGACGCAGTATCACTATCAAAGCAGGCATTTGCAGAACAACGAGTATGTCACAAGACTGAAGATGGATGGAATTGCAATTGGATTACAGTTACTGCAAGGGCAACCCAAGGAATTCCAATGAGACTGCCAAATTTGACAGTTGACATGTGGACTATAGGTGAGGAATTTACTGAAGATGACGAGTACATCTCAAGGAATTTAGATGAGTCCTATTATGTTTGGGACGCCATAAACGTGGTACACAGTCCATTTTATGAGTTCAAAAATGACAGGGTTGGCACCATCTTCATTGAATATGAAAAGATTCATGATCCCTTAGTTTTAGAAGATGAATTCTTTTGTGATGCTGCATTTTGTGTTAATACAATGACTATCCCTGGATTTCAGGATTGGACCAAAGAGTTTGATTACGGTGGTGGCAATACTGTGTTTAATGCAACTTCACTTGATGACATTGGAGAGCGTGAGATAAAATACATTGCAAGATTGTACAACATTGCACCGCAGATTGATGAGTTTACGCAAACTATTGATGAATTAGTTGTAGAGTATTTCCCAATCTATGACAGTTACGTCTATCCTGTTTTGTCCGATGATGAAAGGTTGGCATTTCATGACAGAATAGGTTACTCATTGCATTACTTTGGTTCTGAATCAACGGATGCAAACCCAGATGATGAAATAGGTATTCATGAAGACCGTCGTTCCAAGATAAATGACTATTTCTATTCAACTTGGGGTGCTGACCCTTGGGAGTTTGACTTTATTGATGGAACAGTTGGATTCTCAGAGTTTTCTAACGAAGTCGATTTGATATGGGATGAGGCACATGATGTTGGTATTGTTACAAATGAGGTTCCAGTTGGCAAGTCAGAAGAGATTGCTGGTGATTTGATTCCAAGTGAGTTTCCAGACATAGTTCCATATGAGGTTGGAGCACACGGTACTGCAAACTTTCTAAAGGCAGGTTATGGTAAAATAAAATTTGACTATCCAGGTTTGTTGGATGTAGTGCTAGACCAAGAAAAAAAGATTCCAAGGTATGAGAATGCAACCGTATTCAACACTTTAGAGTCCAGTGAATTTGCAGGCCATGACGTGACATTTCTAACCTTTGATGAGTACATGTATCCAGAGTCATTTTTTCACAATACTGTAAGTGTAACGGCAGTTGATTCAGATAGAATACAAGACAATTCTGTACAAATCTCAATTGAAATGATTCCACGAGAAGAGATAGAGGGAACTTTGTCACTGAATCAGTATGTACATGATAAGATAATCTTTGATACTGATGATGACGGGTTTGCCCAGATAATAACTGGTTTGGACATGGATGGAAATGATGTTGTTGTGGTCAACGGTCATGACATTTACCCACTTGATAATCTCACAATTGAAGGAAACGGCAATGTGTCACTGGAAAAGACAAGACGAGTGTTATCATCATTTACCCAGTATGACACCACAATAGACCAGACATTTGATCCAAATGAGATCATTGACATATCTGGAAAATATTTGTTAGATACAGAAGACGGTGTGTTGCCAATCCCATTGACTACTGGTTTGGATGCATTATCGCCATATACAATATCAATTACTGCAAATAATGGCTCAATTGAGAAGACAAACGAATTTGATCACACATGGTATGATTTCTTAATTGACTACAACTATCAACTAAACATGGATGATGATAATGTACTCAACATACAAAGAGATCCTGGAAACATGCGTGTTCTCAAATACTTTTATGATGAGAACTTTGGTGAACTAGAATCATTGACAATTAATGGAGAAATATTTGGAGGAGAAGATTTGCCTGAATGTTTCAGAATAAAATCAACTAGCGCATGCTATCTTCCAGTACCCGTAGACCATCAGCTATCAGAACTCAACATAGTTGGAACCAACATGTGGGGTGGAGAATCAATAAAAACACTATCAGAGATTACGCCTGAACAGCTAGCTCTAGTTACGCCAAATCCAATTAGTTCAATATTTGATCTGGTGCTGTACGAATGGATTGTCATCTTGTTGGTATTGATGTTTACTGGATGGATACTGTACAAGATTCTCAGAAAGATTTGGAGGAGTCAGATGGACAATGATTCACTGTAAGAGTCTCGGAATTTTTTTGAAATGTATGGATCTGAAATTCTTTTGATCAAAAATTTGGAAAATTGGTAACTTGACAGATTATTGATTTCCATTATTATCTGGTTAACTGTAACAAACAAAAAACTCTACATAAGGTGATCTCTTACTACTTTGGTCAATGTTTCAAAGCAATACCGTGTATCAGTTCGTAAGCAATAATGTACATGATGTGGCAAACTTTTATGCATGCAGCTATTGTCTAAAACACTTTCTCATAAAAGAGGAAAATGAAGAACATGAATCCATCTGTAATCCAGACAGATAGGCTGGAATGATTCGAACCAACGTAGGGCCACGTAATATCCCTAGTTGATACTCTATTTTTGTAACATTGGTTTAGTTTTAAGGAAATGAACTTGTCTATAATATTGAAAACAATTAGACTGCAACACAGAACATATCTTGGAAAAGATAAAAAAACAAAGTACACCCAGCACAGAATCAACATTCCTGATGAGATTATTCAAAAACTGAATTGGGACAATGAAAACCAGGTTGTTTTGAATGTAAACAACAAAAAGAAAATCATATTATTGGAACTTAAGACCGACAACATTTGACGAGGAGGGTGATAACATGTAGATGAATTCACCATCGTCGTTGCTGCTGCTGCTATTGCAGTTGTTTTCTCGGTGACAGCTCCAACTGGAATGATTTGACTGTGATGATATTTAGATACTACTGATAAATCATCAGTTTACCTTTTATGCAAATTTTGTACATGTTTTTCATACGAGTACGACGGAGTCATTATTCATCTGTTAACCGACTAGATAGTTTACGTCCAATAATGGGTTGGGCAGTTTTGGCCCAACTCTAACTTGAATCTTTTCAATCAATTATTTCTGATGATAGTTTGAATGAACGATTCCTTCTTGAATGTTATATACAAACTTTGTAGTATCTTGGTATTGCAAACTACAACTATTTGGAAATGTTACCGGTGTGACATGATCTTTACAAAAGAACCAACATCCATTCTTCATAAAGACATATCAAAACATCCAATACAAAAGATAGAGACTACATTGTTTGCTTGAATCTTTCTTTTCTGCTTTTAAAGAAATCTGTATAGTCTTTCGTGAAAAAGACAAAAATCTATCTACCACTTTTTGTGGCTATTGCATGTATTATTGGATTGACCTTTGATGTGATAATTCCAAATGCTTACTCTCTTTCTTACAATGATCTAGTCTCTGATCAGAAAAACAACATGTGGCAACTTGGAAAGAACCTGTCAGTTGGAGATTCGTACACTTACAAAATTTGTGATCCTAAAACGATACAGACTTCAGCTGCAAACTATCATCATTTTACTCAAGGGAACAGTGATCACAATTCCAGTGTTTGCTATATCATAAAACTTGATTTTGTTAATCTGTTAACATCTGATGAACATGAAATTAGCCGTAATGTGTGGATGGCACAGGCTGCAATTGATGAGAAAAATAATGATTTGATATATTCAGTATTTCACATAGATACATTGACCTTTGAGGTGACATCATCTGACACAATACATCCTGATACCAAAAAGTACACTGATTCCCTGCAAAAGACACTATTTTCACTCTTCAAGTATACTGCACCTGAACCTCAACTATTACAGATTGGTGAGAATTGGGGTGAGGTGACTGAAGCCTTGCAATCAAGAGGAGAGAATCCACACATGGCAGTTCTTAATAACAATCAGGAATTTTCAGTCACTCAAAATGAGATAGTCAGATTAATTGACCAAAAGACTGAACCAAAAATAATGGATATTTCTAATGTCTTTGAGGTAGGCTATGAGATTGACATACAAGACCCTGTCATTTTTGATCAAAAAAAGAACAAGCTGGTACCAGTAAATGAAGAAAAAGATACCAACAATGTAACTACATCATTTTTGATCTCATCCCAGCTTCCGTTTCCATTATCTGGAGAGTCATACAATCCAGTTTATCTGGAAGAACCTCAAAAAGAGTTTGAATTTGAATTGCTAGTATTTCAGACAAAAAATAAGAGAATTGACTTTGAAAATTCTGTTATTGATGAATTCAAAGATGATGATTCAGATTTTCTAATCACTGAAACAGGTACAATTGGATTGACAATTCCGTCAGATGATTATATTTCAGAGGAAGATGTAGATACTATTCCAGAGGATGAAATTGATAATGATGTTGTTCCAGAAGAAGACGATGACAAAGAATTTCCAGATGACGGACAAGAAGTTATTCCAGAAGATGATATAGAAATTATTCCAAACAATGATACAATTGATAATATTTCAATTGATGTTGCTACTGTTAATGGTAATAATGATGTGGATTATTCCAAGATTGCAGGACTTATAGTGTTATTGACTTTAATGATTGCAGGGTTTGTTATCTTTAAGAAATTCAGAGAATCGGGATTCAAAAATACATTACTAAAACCAAAACCTCTACAACAACGTCAATCAGCAAAAAAGAAGATCCTAATTCCATTTGATGAAAAACTTCACGTCCGCATAAAGACTTGATGACAATGCTTATTTTTGCATCATTGTTCAGGATTTACCATTGTTATTTACAAGTGATGCCTAATCATTATTATTACCAACACGTGATTTTGGGTATTTACTTAAATCTCACTCATACCAGGTAATTACATAGATATGATCAAACATATCTATCTCTTGTTCATTCGTGTATGTGTTGTGTTGTAAAAATCACAACACGTACATGAAAACATTATCAAACTAGATAAAAAATAAAAAAAGAATTTTTGTTCCTATCTAATTATTGGAACGGATCAATAAATGGACAATTGACTATATGATCGCTGTCCATTGGTCTAGCAATACCGATATCAATCAGACCTGCATCGCGGTATGCATTCATGTCATCTATGGTTTCTAACAGTTGTGCATTTGCAGGATCAGCCCATCCAATCATGAAGATTCTCCACATTGGTGAATAGTTTGCATCACCAGGAGCTCCTGCTGCAATTCCAGGCTGGAATCCTAACGGACCAGTACCTGTTATGCCGTCTTTGAATTGGAAGAGGTCAACTGCTGCTGAATTTGCAATCAGACTAGCTGAAGTTGGTGAACTTATCACACCCATCATCTCAGCTGGACCACTAGGAGTAGCATCTGTTACAATGTAATAGATTGTTCTACCATCTGGACCCCAACCACGATGAGCTATGAAGGTCACTGTCTTTTCTTCTGTGTCGATGTCAAGAACCTGTCCGCCTCCATATGGTGTCTCATCAGTCAAAGTCTTGTCTTCTTTGACCATCATCTGACCTTCAGGCCAAATGATTTGTGGCATGTTCAAAACCACGTCAAGTTCAGTTAATGTTATCTGTCCGTCTTCAGCTGCTGCCATAATCATCTCTTCAGAATCAAGAACTCTTGGTTGCTTTCCGTCATTCCATGTTACATGAACATGAGAAGTCAATGCACTGTATGCATCTGCTTGTGCAGGAGTACTGGTGAAGACCTCACCTTGGAATCCGTGCACGCCATCACCTTCAACTCCATTTGTAAACATGTATGTCTTTGATAGTGCTTCATCTGGAGCATTTGCCAAGAGAGGGGCTAGTTCTACTTTCCAACCCTGATTCTCTGTGATTAAATCAGCGTGTGTAGGATCACTTGAATCAGTGATGATAAAGTAAACTTCACCACCATCATAGTATCCTTGATGCATTGGAATGGTTGCTGGAACATTTGCTCTTGATAGTTTGAGCACCGAACCCATGTCTGCTTTTTCAGTCATCATCGTCTCTTCCTCAGTTTCCTGTTGTGAATCTGCATCTGATGATTCTTCCTCAGTTTCCTGTGGAACCTCTACTTCAGCAGTGGAACCTTCTTGTTCTGCAATCCATGCGGCTTTGCCACCGGGATATTCAGAACACAGTTGTAATCCACAGACATTAGTGCTTGATCCATATTTTGAGGATCCTACACCTTGGCCCTTTGCGGCCTCAGCGTCTTGGACGTAACTAGTTCCCAATCCTGCTGTAAACAGGGGTATTAGAGCCAGTATTGCTAAGTACTTTAGACTCTTTTTCATGGATCTAGAGCGTTGGTTTAGTGATAAAAGATTTTACCCAGATCAAACTTTCTTATAACATCATTTGAGAAAAAGGCGTTTCTTTTGTTTTTCAAAGTGCCTGTGTTAACTGATACTATGTCTGACAAATCCTTATCATCTCAGTTGAAAAATTTTATTCCAGGCTAATTCCTCCTTTTATACAAATCATCCATAATATTTTAGAAAAAAAATGAGTGTCAGAAACATTGATCTGGTAACCTTTGAAAATGATTCCGTACTTAATCAAAAGTCAATATCTTTACCAATGGGAAAGGTCTCAATCAGGCAGACAGTCATACTGTTTGTGGGTATTTTGACAACATTTCTGGTCTTTTTGACCAGTGACCATCTGATAATTTCAGGATTAGTCTTTGCGGTATTTTTGGGACTGGGACTTATTGGCTCCAAAGTTATGTCGCTGGACCAAATGATAAAGAGTCATCTGATACTTTTGGTTAGGGGAACGTCACTTGATGTCAAACCAGATTATATGGAAAAGGAAAAGAAAAAACATGATGATGTTGAAAATACGGATATTGATAAATCAAAAACAAGAATACAAGAACTAGAAGAAGAATATCAACAAGACAACAATAGATTGGTAAACAAGGCAATTTCAGAGATACAATCATTGTTTTCTAAAAAAAATTATCCTATAAACCAGATTCAAACCAAACAAAAGAAAAACTTTTCAGCTGAAATTAAATTGGATCAAAACATCTTGAATGTTTTTCTATTCAAAAATAAAAAACAAAACGATGAACCAGTAAACAAACTATTGGGAAAGATATCAAAAGAAAATCTTACAGAACATGTAACAATTTCACTTGATGGTAAAGAACTAGAAAAGTCACAATATGAAATTGAATCTAATAAGATGATTTCACTTGTATTGAATAATGATGATTATTCTAACAAATCTTATCAAATCACTGCAACAGCAGATAATAATAAAGAACTAAACTAACAATTTTTCCCTTTTATGTAAACCAAAATAATTACTCAATGATTAGAAGAAAGGACGGTGAGCTGAAAGAAGGCGAATCTATCGGCGGATTTTTCATAAAGCTGGTAATCGCACTTGTAGCAGTTATCATCGTTGCAACAATCGTACCTGACGTACTTGGCGTGAACGTAGCAGAACTCTGTATCGAAGAAGACACAATCCTTGGTGGCATAACTGGAAACCACTGTGGTGATACATCTGTTTTCCTGACTGATGCAGTAAAGACCATCATTGGCGATGGATATTCGTTCTTACTTGTGGGAATAGCACTGGCATTCATTGGAATTGGTGCCTACAAGGGAGTCACATACAGAGTACTTGAGATGCCAACAGAATTTGGTGTCAAACGAGATAGTGAGTACGTAGATACAAAATAACAGGAGAAGCAAAAATTGAGTAAAATAGACTCTAAAAAGATTTTTGGAGCACTGTTTTACTCTGCTTTGCTCTCACCTCTCTTTTTTTATGTCTGGTTTTTTGACAGGCCTGAACTTCCATTATCTGTCATTTTGTTACTTTATGGGGTTTGGATAATCATGTTATTTTTGGATATGAGAATTACTTTGTCTTTGAAGGATCTGATCAAAAGATACGAAGAGAATGGAATATTCAGGTTCCTTTACACAAAATACAAAAGATCAGTTGCAGTTGTAATTCAATTATCCATTGAAGTAGTTTTTGTTTTGGTTTTACCATCTTTGATGTTTCCAAGAGAGTTTGGTGTGACATTGTTTTGGGATTATACTAGTTCTGCAATCTTTGCGGGAATTGTAGGTATCTTTCACTTGATGGCATGGAGAAATAACAAGAAGATGATAAAATTGATCAGCGAAATCTAGAATAATATGTGATATATTTACGACCTTTTTATGATCATACATATTGATTTCTAAACCTATTACAGGACCCATTATTGGAATTGTTGCCGTTGTGTTAACTCTGGGATTATTTACATGTCAGGAATCAAAACCTCTTTCATAACCTTTTATTTGAGACACACAAAGTCTATGTGATATCAACATGATGATGAATACATCTCATACCTTACAGGATTGTATGTTATTGCCACTATTACAGAATGTTAGTTTTTCCAGATTTTCAGACCTAACCAGTAAAAAGCTCTAAAAGCTCTATGTTTTTTCTATTTAGAAATAAATTCAAAATTAATTTAAAATATTATTGAACAGAGAAATCCTTAGAGCTTTTAGAGCTTTTAGGTACGAACAGGGTTTCACTCTCTTTCTCTCATGTTCTTTTCTAAGGTTTTAATCAAATCCGATTAGAGAAAATCAGTACAAAATAACCTCATTAGAGTTTCTTTCTCTTCTTATTCACAGAATAAAATGTCACAACTAGTTGTTTGTCAACTGATCAAGAAAACCAGTCTTTACAAATTCTTCAAACTCTTTATCTGACTTTGTCTTTTTTGCTTGCTGCAACATCTTGGCATCTTCACCTGCAGTATAACGAATCTCGGAATTCTCTGCAGTTGCAGCTTGCAATACGGCTTCTGCAACAACACTTGGTGGCGAACCCATAGCCTTCATTGCACCTTCCATTCCTTTTCCAATGGCTTGAATAATGTCTGAATATGGTGAATTCTCTTCTTGAGATCTCTTTGCAATCGGGGCTGCTTTCATTATGTTGGTCTTGATGACTCCAGGTTCTACTACACAGGCATGAATTCCAAATGGTGCAACTTCATGACGCAGAGATTCAGTAAACCCTTCAACTGCAAATTTTGTGCCTACATATGCCGACATTGCAGGAAATCCCGAAAACCCGGCAATAGAGCTAATTGTGATTATTCTGCCACTTTGCTGTTTTCTCATGGTTGGCAGGACTGCCTGAGTTGCACGATAAACTCCAAAGACATTTGTGTCAAACTGGTCTTTGATCTCCTTTGAGGACAGGTCTTCTGCAGCACCTATTACTGCATATCCTGCATTGTTTACCAGTACATCTATCTTTCCTTCTTTTTCTGCTATTTTGTTAATTGCAGTCTTTACAGAGTCATCATCAGTAACATCAAGTTGTGCAATCTCGATTGGCAGATTCTCAGTTTGAGCTCTTTGTTTTATGTCATCTGATTTTCCTAAATTTCTCATGGTGGCATATGTCTTGAATCCATTTTTTGCCAAGTGTATTGCAGTCTCTAATCCAATTCCACTCGAACTGCCAGTTACTATTGCAATCTTTTGATCAGAAGACATGATGTGATTCCATTTCATTTTGCTTGTTAATAAAACATCTACCAATTTGCTTTTATTAAATTTCAGAAAATGTTGGACAACAACAAAGAAGTGTGTTAGAGATTACAAAATAAATAAAAAGAAAAAAAATAGATAATTCTTGTCTTTTACAGTCTTGGCATAACAGATAGTCTTGATCTTGCAGACACTGCAACTATTGATATAATTGCAATAGCTAGTATCATCATTGCAATTGTTCCAAACTCTGGAACTACTTGCTTTGTTGCTACTTGACCCATTGGACCGGTAAATGGTTCATCTACTCCAAATCCATTAAATGTCACAGTAATGTCTACTGGCATTTCATCAGATGCTCCTGCAGGTAGTGGTGCTGTCATATGATTCATAACTCCGTCATGATCATGTACTCCCATGTCATCAAGAACTGTCTCTGTTCCTTGGGTTGCCATGATGTCATAGTTGACATGCTCTACACTCATTCCATCAATTGTTGTAAAGGTTACATCAATTGATAGCATTTCGTCTTGAGCTGCATCTCCAGTGACAATCTCTACCATCAATTCTTCATCACCAGAACCATTGGTATCTCCATTGGTATCCTCACCACCATCTCCATCATCACCGTTACCCATACTTGCTCCAACCATTACAACTCCTACCATCCATGGATGGACCATGCAAAAGTAGTTGAAAGTACCTTCTTCTTCAAATGTGTGAGAGAATGTTGTACCTGCGGCAAACAGACTAGAGTCAAATATGCCATCAACGCCATCTGCAGGACTTCCACTGGTTACAGTATGAGCTGCAGTATCATCATTGGACCATGTAACTGTTTCACCAATATTCACATTTACTGAACTAGGAATGTAACATGCATCTGTCTCTTCACATCCTGGAACTGCAGAGCCTTCAGGTGCACTTACTGTGGTTTCAGCATGTGCTACTGGAACTGTGGTTGTAGCCATTAGAAGGCCTGTTGCAAGGATTGCCATTACTGAAAAGAATGTCATAGTTGTTGTTTTTGTAGTTGTTTTCATCAATAAATTGCCCCAATATTGGCATAAAAAAGTTTTTGAGGTTGTTTATTGTATACCAATTAATAGTCTTCATTATCATTAGTTGAGAAGGAGAAACTAGTCAATTTTCTCTTCTCTTCTAATGGTTAATTTGAGCAGTTTATCATCTGTTAAATAAAACGAA
>Ga0224508_10002445_pt1 | contig 15766 bp, 15 predicted proteins | sample SF_Jan12_sed_USG_4_FD_170157 | JGI IMG/M metagenome (GOLD analysis project Ga0224508, IMG submission 170157) | Sediment microbial communities from San Francisco Bay, California, United States - SF_Jan12_sed_USGS_21 | ecosystem: Environmental > Aquatic > Marine > Sediment | place: USA... | reverse complement strand
CAATATTACTATTCATTCTCATGAATCAGAGCTAGTCTTACTCCAAGTTCTCAAGGCTCTAAACGAAAATGCAATTGAAATTGAGGACCTCTCTGCGGTACCAACAAATCTCGAAGAAATATTTCTAAAAATGGTGGAAGATAATGCATCCAATCATTAGACTAGTTAACAGAAATTTAACAATTTCACTAAATCCTGGATTTCTTATTTGGCAAATTATATTTCCTCTAATCTATATTTTTGTCGCAGGTTTTGCTTATACTTCATTAATTAAAGAAGTTCCATTTGGAACCAAAGATCTTGCTTATCCTGCATTTCTTGCATCAGGAATGATTGGATTTAACATTATGAATAGTACTCTTGTATCTGGAATAATAATTTGGAATGATCGTAGGCATGGAATGTTTGAGCAGATCATGTCAGGACCCTTTACTAGGGCTCATTACGTCCTCAGTAATATCGTCACCATCGGAATTGTTGGTTTGATTAGTGCTACACTAATTGCATTTGTAGGGTATCCAGTATTTTTTGAATCAGTCGAATTTTCCCTATTTACGATTCCTATGATAGTTTTTGCAGCAATTACAGGCTCTATTCTATTTGGCTCCATTGCCTCGATAATTTCAACTAGGATACGCTCAAGTGAAGGTTTCAATGTAATTATTAACACGGCATTTCTTTTCTTTGCCTTTGTTAGCACTGCATTTTATCCTGCAGAAGGAGCACCTGAACCTCTCGCCAGTATTTTCTATGTAAATCCATTAACCTATCTAGTTGATGTAGTCAGAGCAGGGATTTTTGGTAATATTACTGATTTTGTAATTGTTGAGATGGGAGTTTTAGTTGCTCTTGCATCCATTCTATTTGTTGTTGCAACTAAACTATTAACAAGATTAGATTTCTAGTCTTTTTCATCTTTGAATTTTTTATACAGTTCATTGATTTTTCTTATTTCATCAACCTCTTTGAAATCTATCAAGTTTAGATTTGGAATTACACAATGTCCTCCAATAATGCCTGGAAACATTTTAGGTCGATTTCCTAAAAATTCATGAATCTCATCAGAGAATCCCCACATCTCATCAAAATCAATTCCTTCTTTCTCACAAATCATTTTAGTTATTTGAGCATAATTAATTAGCCAACCATAGTATGTTGTATCTACTAGAATTTTTGCAAATTCAGCAGTCTTTGTATTTGTCATCCATTGAACTTTTTTGAATCTATTCTCAATCTTTGATTTGATATTTTCATCAATTTTCAAATCACAGGCAACAAATTTTGTATATCTTTTAACATCTTCTAGGAATCTCTTGTGTACTCCTCTTACTGGAGAATAAAACACAGGAATCTCTATTTTATCTTGTATGTTTTTTGTTGTTCCTGGTTTAACTGTTGAGTGGATAATTACAGCTTTCAAATTTTGATTTATCTTAATTTGTTCTAACACTGTTTCTGTAAATTCATCTGATCCTCCTGGTAAACAAACATGCAAAAACTCAGGTTCTCCAATTTTAGAGGTTTCTGAAAATTTTTTTTCCTTTAATTTATCAATATCAATTCCAGCACAACTAAAACCTCTCTCTGATAGTAAATCAAATAGCGTAGAGCCTACTTCTCCTATTCCTAGAATTAGGTCCGTCATTTACCTCAATTTTTAGATGAATTAACCACATTTTATTCTGTTGAGAATTAATTTATCAAAATTAGTAGCCCGGCCCAGACTCGAACTGGGGTCAAGGGCTTCAAAGGCCCCTATGCTTGACCGCTACACTACCGGGCTGCTAAATCGAACACTCTCATTCCCTTAATGAACTTTTTATTTGAATTTGACTCTTAAAATTAAACTAAAATTATTCTTTGATTACTTCGATTAATTTTTGTATAGGATCTTCCATCTGCTCTACAATTTTTTTTGCTCTTATTTGATTTGCATTATTTGATGATTTAATAATTTTCTTAATATCCTTAGAAATCTTATTTGAATTTGTTTCTCTTTTCACCAAATATTTTTTCACTAAAAAATTCTCAATGATGTTTGGAACTGCATTATAAGATATTGTTGGAACTCCCATTAGAGCAGATTCTGCTGTCATAGTGCCACCAGATCCTATAAAAATATCTGTATTATTCAACAAATGTTTTCCATCAAATGACATTTTTACAATTTTAGCTTTTTTACCAAACCTTTTTTGAAGATTTTTAATTTGTTTTGGATATCGTCCTAAAATAACAATATTTTCTTTACTATACTCATTTACAACTTGATTAATGATTGGAATTCCAGATTTTGATGTATATGATGCCTCTTCTTCTTCTACTCTGATCAAAATATTTTTCCTTCCATTTTCTTTAAATGGTAATAATACTTTTTGATTTATTTTCCTTTTAATAGTAACAACTGCATCTATTGCTTTGTATGAAATAATGTTCTTCTTATTAATTCCATATTTAGAAAATTCATTTTTTGGGATTACATTAGGAATAAGCAATTTTTGAATTAATGGTAATGTTAATCGCATAACTGCATCAGCATGTGGCGAATCACAAAATGCTATGTGTTTTATTCCTAAACCGAATGAGATTCTTGCTGCTTCTGGAGAGCAAAAACTAATTGTTATGTCTGGTGAAAATGCCTTAATTTTTCTAAAAAGCTTTCCTTTCCTATCAATACTGGCTTCAAGTTTAGCTTTTTTATCTCCTCCTCCATGTTTCCCGATTAAAACTAGATCACAATCACGTATTTTTGCTAATTTTGTAACTTCTCCATATTTTCTAGAAGTACACAAAATATCGTGTTTTTTCCCTAGTTTTTCAATTATTGATTCAGAAAACAGTATTTGTTTTGGAGTAAGAACATCTATCCATATTTTCAAGTAATTTTCACAATTGTAGTAAGTTCAATAAGTTTTTCTTAGTCTATTACATAGCTGAAAGTGTAATGGGGGGAGCAAAAGTTGTTGTTTATGGACTTAGTACAGAAGGATATGCTATTGCATCTCAAATGGCAATTAAAGGAGCTGATGTTTACATTATAGATGAATCAACTCCTTCAGCAATTTCACTTAAAGCAGAAATAGCTAAAACTTACCCAAATGTATCATCTCTAAAAGAAGATGAACCATTATTGGCTATGGAACCCATTGATGTGGCCATTTCTAAGGCTCAGTATCTTTTCTTTACTCCAAGAATTAGAAAAACAGGACAAGACATTAAAACTGAAATTCATTCCAAATTTAAGGATGCAGTAACATCATTAAAGAAAAATAGCTCAGTTATTTTTACTCTTCCAACAGGATTTGGAGGTAACAATGAAAATATTTCACTACTTGAACATGTAACAGGTTTTGAGATTGGGAAACATATTTCATATTTTTATTATCCGTTAGAAGATCTAAATCAACAACCAAAAATTATTGGTTCTTTTAATGGAAAGGAGGATTCTAAATTATCTGATTTGCTCACTATAGGTAAAAAAGAGAAAAGATTTGTTGCTATTTCATCATCAGAACATTTTCATGCTATTAATATCCTGTCTCGATTTTCTAGTTTGTGTAGCATTTTAGAAGTATGCAAGTATGCACAAGATGAAATTACCAAAAACGATCTATCCTCAGATGATTTTCAGGAAATATTCCTTGATAATATGGTCAGTGGACTATTTGATCTAAAGTCTCTAGGCTCCTCATTTGAAGGTGCAAACACTCTCATGTATCTGATTAATGGAAGCGTAAAAGGAATTGATGGTTACATCAAGAGATTAATTGATGAAATTCGAGTAACATTAAAGAAAAATGATCTAAAAGCTAGTAGAACAAAAATTGCATTATCTTGGACTCTTGATCAACACGCAATGCGTGGAGATAAAATTGAGATGCTTCAAAATTTAACCTCAAGATTACGTGATTATATTGGTGATGTTGAAGCTTATGAAGATCCAAACTTCGATCTTTTTCATAGTGATAAGACTACAATCATTGTAGCATGTTCAAAAACTGATTTTGAACATATTGAAAAGACCAAACAAGATTCTGATCTAATTGTTGTCAAAGCTAATCCTTTATGTGAAACTATTCAATAATAATTTAAATTAGCTAAATTTCTATTTTGTTTGATTTGTCAACTGAAAATAATTCTGATGAAATTCCTGTTAATGTTATATCTGAAAATAATTCTGATGATTCTTCTGAAAACTCGAAATCTACAGAAATAAACAATGAAGAATTATCAAAATTATTAGAGTTAGAAAAACAAAAAGTATCAGAATATGAAGAAAAATTAAAACATGTTTTAGCAGACTTTCAGAATCTTAATAGAAAAACACAATCTGATATAGAAAATGGTGTTAACGCAAAAGTAGATGAATTTGTATTAGATTTTTTAAAAATATATGATGATTTTATTAGAGCCAAAGAAGTTTTTTCTGAAAATAAAACTAATACTGATGGCTTAGATTCCATTTTGAAAAACATAGATTTGTTATTGAAAAAGAACTACGTAATTCCTATTGATGCATTAGGCGAAATTTTTGATCCAAAATGTCATGAAGCAATATCTATTATTTCTGATCCCGATTTAGATGATAATACAATTACAAAAGAGATCAGGAAGGGATATATTTCTCATGAGAGAGTTATAAGACCAACACTAGTAGAAATTTCAAAAAAAGGATGATAAAATATGGCTAAAGTAATTGGTATTGATTTAGGAACAAGTAACTCTGCTGCTGCAGTTGTTATGGGTGGGAAACCAACAATTATTCCTGCTGCAGAAGGAGCTACTGTAGGTGGAAAAGCATTTCCATCAGTTGTGGCATTTTCTAAAGATGGTGAACTTTTAGTTGGAGAACCTGCACGAAGGCAGGCAGTAACAAATCCTGACAATACTATTGTTGCTGCTAAAAGAAAAATGGGATCTGATCACACTTTTAAAATTCTAGATAAAGAATACAAACCTCAGCAAATTTCTGCATTTATTCTACAAAAAATCAAAAAAGATGCTGAGGCATTTGTTGGTGAATCTGTGGAGAAAGCTGTAATTACAGTTCCTGCATATTTTGATGATAATCAACGTCAAGCAACTAAAGATGCTGGAACAATTGCAGGTCTTGATGTTGTTAGAATTATCAATGAACCAACAGCAGCATCGTTAGCATTTGGATTAGACAAAGCAAAAGAAGACATGAAAATTCTTGTCTTTGATTTTGGTGGAGGTACATTAGATGTCACAATAATGGAAATGGGTGGAGGTGTTTTTGAAGTAATGAGTACATCTGGAGATACTCAATTAGGTGGTACTGATATGGATAAAGTTCTAATTGATTACATTGTTGATGAATTCAAGAAAAAAGAAGGAGTTGATCTTTCTCAAGATACAACTGCAATAACAAGAATTAGAGAAGCTGCTGAAAAAGCCAAAATTGAATTATCTACAGTTATGGAAACTGATGTTAATTTGCCTTTTATTTCACATGATCCTTCAACAGGTGCAAAAAATCTTGAATTAAGAATGACTAGAGCTAAACTAGATGAGTTAATTGGATCAATTGTTGAACGATGTAAGCCTTCTATACTAAAAGCACTTGAAGATGCAAAGCTCTCTACTTCTGATATTAATAAAATCGTCATGGTTGGTGGACCAACAAGAATTCCATTAGTGCAAAAATTTGTGAGTGAAATTGTTGGAAAAGAAGCTGAATCTGGAGTTGATCCTATGGAAGCAGTAGCCATGGGAGCTGCAATACAGGCAGGAATTATTGCCGGAGATGTTACTAGTGACATAGTCTTGCTTGATGTTACTCCATTAACCTTAGGAATTGAAACTTTAGGTGGAGTTAGAGAACCATTAATTGAAAGAAATACAACAATTCCAACTTCTAAAAGTAAAGTTTTCACAACTGCAGCTGATAATCAAACAGCTGTAACTATTCATGTTGTTCAAGGTGAACGACCAATGGCAACTGATAATGTCTCACTAGGAAGCTTTAATCTTACTGATTTACCACCTGCTCCAAGAGGAATTCCACAAATTGAAGTAAAATTTGATATTGATGCAAATGGAATTATTAATGTCACAGCAAAAGATCTTGGAACACAAAAGGAAGCAAAAATCACTATTGAATCTACATCAAAATTATCTAAAGAAGAAATTGAAAAATTAAAAGAAGATGCAGAAAAATTCTCTGATGAAGACAAAAAGAAGAAAGAAAAAATTGATCTTAAGAATGAAGCAGAGAGTTACATTTACACTACAGAAAAATTGGTTAATCATGATCTTAAGGACAAAATTTCTCAAGAACAGGGAATCAAAATTACTGATGCTGTAAAAGAAGTCAAAGAAGTTCTAGATAAAGAACCTGATGAATTAAAGCCTAAACTTGAAGCATTACAATCTATAGTCAATGAAGTAACAACTGAACTTTACAAAAATGCTACACCTCCACCTGGTGCTGAAGGACAACAAGACACTGGTGCTGAAGGACAAGCAACAGAATCATCTTCAACTGATGAAACAAAAACTAACTAATTTTACAAATTCAATCATTTATACAGTAATTAGGATAAAGGAATGATTCATGTCTGCAAAACGGGATTACTATGAAGTTTTAGGAGTTTCAAAATCATCTTCTATAGATGATATCAAAAAACAGTATAGAAAATTAGCATTAAAATTCCATCCCGATCGTAACAAATCTTCAGAAGCTCCAGAACATTTCAAAGAAATTTCTGAAGCATACGCTGTTCTTTCAGATACCGAAAAAAGACAACTCTATGATCAACATGGTCATGCTGGTGTTGATGGTAGATATAGTAGTGAAGATATTTTTCAAGGTGCTCGTGGGAATTTTAGTGATATATTTGGCCGTGGAGGAGGCGGATTTGATTCCATTTTTGAATCAATCTTTGGCCGTGGAGGAGGATTTGGTTTTAATCAACAACGTGGTTCTGACATTCTCTTTGAAACTTCAGTAACTCTAGAGGATGTTCTTCATGGAAAAAAAATAGAAATTGATCTACAAAAACAGATTCAATGTGATACTTGTCATGGATCTGGATGCAAGCCAGGTACTAACAAAAAAACATGTACTACATGTAATGGTCAAGGACAAGTAAGGCAGAGTCGTAACATGGGATTTGCTTCATTTGTAACAGCTGCACCATGTTCTACTTGCAGAGGTCAAGGTTCTATTATTGAAACTCCATGTGGACATTGTAAAGGACAAGGTAAGAAAAAAGGTTCAAAAAAAGTTACTTTTGAAATTCCACCTGGAATTGATTCAGGTGATTACACTGTTCCAGAAGAAGGAAATGAGGTTCCTGGTGGATCTAATGGTGATCTGATTGTTAGAGTTAGAGTACAACCTCACACACAATTCAATAGAGATGGAAAAGATATTTTCTATGATCAAGATGTCTCAATGGTTGATGCTGCATTAGGTTGTGAGATTGTTGTTCCAACTTTAGAGGGTACAGAAAAAATCAAAGTTGAATCTGGTAGCCAACCAAATACTATAATCAAACTAAAAGGAAAAGGAGTTTCACATATCAATTATAGAGGTAGAGGGGATCAATATGTTAGAATTGTAGTAAATATTCCTAAAAAACTCAACAAGCATCAGAAAAATCTTCTAGATGAATTCCAAAAAACTAGTGATTAATTGATAAAAATGAAAATTGCATTAGATGTTGACGGTGTACTTGCTGACGTGATAGAATCTTGGTTAAATTATAGTAATACAATCAGACCAAAAATATCTAAACATGATATTTCTGATTGGGACTTTTGGAAAAAATTTCAAATTAATCGCTTTGATTTCTATACTGAATTGAGTTCTTGTTGGAAAGATTGGAATTCCATACCTCCTACTGAAGAAAATTTATCATCTGTTACAAAAAATCTTTCAAATCTTGGTCAAGTAGATATTGTTACTGCAAGAGAACTTTCAACTGATTCTTTTGTGAAAAATTGGTTAGATCATCACGATATATCATATGATAATTATGTGTCAGTAATTGATGGACCTATGAAGGCTGATTTAGACTATGATGTATTTATTGATGATTCGCCTCTAAATGCATTAAAATTTCTTCAGCGTAACAAAAAAGTAATTCTATATTCACAACCGTGGAATCAACATATTTCTGAAAATCAAATCCATAGAATTTCAAATCTTTCAGGAGCAGTTGAAAAAATAAAACTGAATTAATCTTTTACAAATTTTCTAATTCTCACTTGATGTCCACTTCTGATATGAGTAGAATGAGTTGTGTTCAATAACTCTCCAATTTTGTCTTCATTATAGAATTTGATATTATAACGTCCAAGTACTTTTTTACAATTCACACAATATACTTCTCTAAATTCCATTTTCTCACTTGATTAATCGGATGTAATTGTTTCATGGTATAATAAAGAAACTTATTCTAGATTTCAAAAATTTACAATGCGGGAGTCGCCCAGCCTGGTCAACGGCGTAAGGTTCAGATCCTTATCTTCTAGGAGTTCGTGGGTTCAAATCCCACTTCCCGCATTACAATCAAATACCTGCTAGTTTTTTCTTGATATTTTTTAAAAGAAGACTGTTTACCATTTCGCCAGAAGCTTTACCTCTTAATTCCTTCATGGCAATTCCCATTAGTGGTCCAACGGCTCGTTCTTTTTGATTTTTTACAATTTCCTGATTCTTTTCTACTATATTTTCAATAATCTTCTCTAATTCTGCTTCATCAACAGCCTCAATTGAAGCATTTTTCAAAGCCTCATCAATTGTATTTGACTTTCCAGACATGATATTTTCAAAGATTATATCAATTGACTCTTTAGCAATTTTTCCTTGTTCTAATAATTGAAATGACTTTACAATATCTTCATTTTTTAATAATTTAGAATTCAGACCTTTTCTCTCTAAATTAGTAATTGAAGAACACAGAATTGATGCAACAAATGTGGAATTAACTTTAGTTTTTTCAACTATTTTTTCAAATAATTCAATATAACGTGAATCAAAAATTTGTTCTGAAAGCTGAGGATTCAACTTATATTTTTTTTGTATCTCTAAAAGTGATTCATCCCATGATTTTGGAATATATTTTTTAGCATTTTCAAGCTCTTCGCTTGTAACTGAAATCGGTGGAATATCTGTTTCAGGATACATTCTAGATGCACCCGGACGTGGTCTTAGGAATACTGTCTCACCTGTTTGCGTAGCTAATCTAGTTTCTGCTGGAACTCCATTTTTTGCTTCATCTAGTCTATTAATTATAGAATCAATTGCAAAATCAATTTTTAAAGATGGAGCTGCGATTATCAAAAATGCATCATTTTGCTTAGTTTTTAAAATATTTTTTATAATGGAAATATCTTCTTCTTCAATTCCATAATTTGGTAGTTCATCCGAATGAAAAACTCCTCCTATTCCATAGAATTTTACTAATTGGCCTATCTCTTTTCCTAATCTAATTTCTTCATATGGAGAATATCCAAACATCCCAGAAAAATTCTCAATTTTTATTGCTTTGATAATTGAATTATCCTTTAGCGCTTTTTGTACAATCTTAGATTTACAACTTTTCCAGTCTTCAGTAACATCAAAAATATCTTCATTTTTTGAAATTCCTTTAAAATCAGAATTCTTTAATTTTTCAGCAATTTTGACTAATCCGTACTGTCTTTTAGCCTCAAATTCAACCACTTTTTCTAATTGATCCAATTGCTGAACTCCTTTGACTTCAACAACTCCTCCTCCATCTTTTACTGAAACATTAACATCTTGTCTGATTGAACCAATTCCTCTAGTTACTTTTTTGGTACTTCGTAATAGCCTACCTAAAGATAATGCAATTTTTTTTATTTTCTTTGAATCTCCTTCTACAGGATCTAATGCAATCTCTACAAGTGGAACTCCAAGACGATCCAAACTATACTCTCTGAAATTTCCTTTATCCCCAAGTAGTTTTCCTGCATCTTCTTCAAGACAAATTGACTGAACACCTACTTTGTCACCGTCAACATCAATTTCTCCTCCCTGTGAGACTAACATTGTTCTCTGAAAACCTGTTGTATTTGAACCATCAATTACAGTTTTTCTCATTGGATAAATTTCCCTAAAAATTTTTGAATTAAGCGATGATGCAATTACAAGTACAAGATCTTTTGCATCTTTATCTAGATTATGAGGGGGTTCTTCATCTTGCTCAACTAAGCAACTACTTTCTGGATTTGCATAATACTTTATTGTTTTTGATTTAGATTTCTCAAATAATGCTGCAGGATCATATTCGCCTAATTCACTTTTTACTGCACGCAGCTTTCTTTGAAATTTTATAGTATATTCCTCAGATTCAATTGGTCTGCAATTACAAAACAACTTTTTGTTAGTTGCTAGTTGCTGATGAATCTCAAGTCCTACCTTCAATCCTACATCATTTATAGAAAATTCTGACATGTACTTTCCTCCTCTTAATCTGATAACTCTGATGCAATATTTTCAAGCATAATTTTCTTTACTTCTTCTCTGTTCTGTGTGTTGCCCATTACCCACATTGCTTTTACTAATGCAACTTCTGGAATCATATTTTCCAAAGGAATTATGCCTAAATCAAGTAAGTCACGTCCACTCTCATAAACTGTCATTCTAACTCTACCATCAATGCATTGGGAAGTCATGCCTACAAAGATTCCTTTTTCATTTGCTTTTTTTACACTTTCATACATTGTTTTACCAATATGGCCTAATCCAGTTCCTTCAAAAATTATTCCTTTGTATCCCATTTCAATAATCTTGTCTAACAAATTTGGATCATATCCAGGATGATATTTTACTAGAGTAACTTTTGTATCAAGATAAATTTTTGGTTGAAATTCATCTACTTTGAAGAAATCTTTAGTAATATTTTTTTGAATTTGATTTTCTGCAATTATGAATGCTGGATCATCTCCAATTGTTTGAAATGCCCCTCTTTTGCTTGTGTGATTTTTTCTTACTCTAGTTCCTACATGACATGCAACTGTTTCATCATTTTCATTTTGATGCATTACAATATAGACACCTTTAGTTTTCCTTTCAGTGATAAACTTTGTTGCACCAATCAAATTTAGTGCTGCATCTGATGAAGCACGATCTGATGATCTCTGCGATCCAACTAGTATAATTGGAATTGGAAATCCTGCAAGTGCAAATGAAAGAAAAGATGATGTATAATGCATAGTATCTGTACCATGTGCAACAATTATTCCTGTATAATCTGATTTAGAATATTCGTTTATCTTTTCAGCAATTTGTAACCAATGTTCTGGCATTATATTTTCAGAATATTCTGAAAATAGAACTTTTGCGTCTATATTAGCAATATTAGCAAGTTCTGGAACAGATGAGTTCAATTCTTCAGCTGTTAATACGGGTGTAACTGCACCTGTTCTATAATCAATCTTACTTGCAATTGTCCCTCCAGTTGATAATAACAAAATTTTTGGCAATCCTTCAACTTTTTCAATTTTTTCATCTTTCTCAACTATTTTTTTTGTAGATTGCTTTTTTTCAACTTTTTCAATATTTGCAATTTCTAAACCAATATTGTAACCACTTGTTAATTTCAAAACAATGTGTTTGTCATCACTATGTTCATACCTTGGCATGACTATACCTGAATAAGTGATATCCGATAGAATCTTAACAGAATCACCAACTAAAATCTGATTTGTCTTTAGGAATTTTAATGAATTTCCCTCATACCCTTTATATTCTGACATTTATGAGGATTAGATTTGTTATTTTATTAAAACTACCTGTAATAGGAAGCTACTAATTTTTCGCCCATCTTGAGGTCTTTTTGCTCTCTGACTTTTTTTACTGCTTCTTCAAAGTGTTTCATAGTTACTTTGGCATCAATACTCTCTTTCTCAATATCTTTGACATCTGGATGTGAATCTAGGAATTTATGAATTACCAACGATACTGCAGTATTTGCTATTGCTGCAGTATCTGCACCACTCAACCCATCAGTTAATTCTGCAAGCTTATCAAAATCAACATGTTCAGAATTATTCTCATCTGTAATTGTTGGAATTTTTTCTGCATTAATCTTTAAGATACTCTTTCTACTTTCTTTATCTGGAAGCGGAATAGAAATAATCTTATCAAATCTACCAGGTCTTAACAATGCAGGATCAATCATATCTGCTCTGTTTGTAGCTGCTAAAACTATAACACCATGCATATTTTCCATTCCATCTAATTCTGTAAGTAATTGACTGACAACTCTTTCAGTAACTGCAGTTTCTCCTCCTGCCCCTCTGATTGGTGCAATTGAATCAATCTCATCAAAAAATATAACACATGGTGCAGATTGACGTGCTCTTTTGAAAATTTCTCTTATTCCTCTTTCAGATTCACCTACCCATTTTGATAAAAGTTCAGGACCTCTTACTGAAACAAAGTTTGCTTCACTTTGTGTAGCAACTGCTTTTGCTAATAACGTCTTTCCTGTACCGCTTGGACCGTGAAGTAAGATACCTCTTGGCATATTATGTCCTAATTTATCATAAAGACCTGGATATTTCATTGGCCATTCAACAGCTTCTTGCAGCTCTCGTTTGACATCTTCTAAACCTCCAACATCTTCCCACTTTACATCAGGATTCTCAATGAAAACTTCTCTCATTCCAGATGGAGTTACTTCGATCAAAGCTTTTTGGAAATCATCGTGATTTACAATTAGTTTATCCAAAGTTTCAGGAGGGATTTTCTCTTCTTCTAAATTAAGAATAGGCAGTAATCTTCTCAAACATTTCATTGCAGCCTCTTTACAGAGATACTCCAAGTCTGCACCAACATATCCGTGGCTTACTGATGAGATTTTATCTATGTTAACATCATTTGATAATGGCATGTTTCTGCTATGAATTGCAAGTATGTCTTTTCTTCCTTTTTTGTCTGGAACTTTAATCTCGATTTCTCTATCAAATCTTCCTGGTCTTCTAAGTGCAGGATCAATTGCATTTGGTCTATTTGTTGCAGAAATGACAATAACTTTACCTCTTGCCTCTAATCCATCCATTAATGACAACATTTGAGAAACAACTCTTCTTTCAACTTCACCCGTAACTTCTTCTCTTTTTGGTGCAATGGAGTCAATTTCATCAACAAAGATTATTGATGGAGATTTTTCTCTTGCTTCTTTGAAAATTTCTCTTAGTCTTGCTTCACTTTCTCCATAAAACTTACTCATAATTTCTGGACCTGAAATACTGATAAAATGTGCATTACTTTCATTTGCAACTGCTTTTGCAAGTAATGTCTTACCTGTTCCAGGTGGACCATACAATAAGACACCTTTTGGTGCTTCAATTCCTAACTTTTCAAAAATCTCTGGATGTCTTAATGGAAGTTCAATCATTTCTCTAACTTTTTTAATCTCATTTGCTATACCGCCAATGTCTTCATAGGTAACTTGTGGAACTCCACGTAATGTCTCTCCTTTTTCTGCAATATGGAAAACAGTTTTCTGAGTAACTAAAACAGCATCAGCTGCTGGTGTTACTCCAATAACTTGAAATGTTAAACGTCCACCAAAATATGGAACCATTACATTATCTCCTTTAATCAAAGGAACACTTTCCAAAGCATCTGCAAGATATCTTTCATCAATTGGAGGAATTGCTTCTAATGGTGCAACTACTATTTTTTCTGCAGCTACTGCTTTTATTTTTCTAACTGTAATTGTATCTCCAATTGCAATTCCTGAATTATTTCTACCAAGTCCGTCAATTCTGATTATTCCTTTTCCTTCATCAGATGGGTATAACGGAAGACATTTTGCAACTGTTCTTCTTTTACCTTTAATTTCTATAACATCTCCAGTAGAAGCATTTAGAGTATCCATAGAATCATAATCGATTCTTGCTACTCCTCTTCCAACATCCCTCGTATATGCTTCAAGAACTTTGAGCGAAAGAGCATTTTGACTCATACAGAAAAACCTCCTATCTAATTTTTATATCTTTGTGGTAATTTTCTCAACTAGTAGGGAATAATCACAAGCTTAAAATCCTCTCTGCGTACGAAACGATCAACTTGGGTAAGAGACCATTAGTTAGAAGACGTGGCCGTGGAGGATTTCAGTTTAGATCTACATCTACTGGAAAAGTAGGCTTCAAGGCTAATTATCCTCGTTTTCCACTATCAGAACAACATAAAGGTGAAATTATCGATCTAGTTCACGAACGTGGCAGAGAAGCACCATTAGCCAAAGTCAGATTTGAGGATGGCTCAGTTTCATTTGTTCCAGCAGTACTAGGAACCAAGGTGGGCGCAACTTTACAATTTGGATTAAAATCAAAAATCGAACAAGGAAATGTAATTAGTGTTCAAAACATTCCTGATGGAACAACTGTATGTAATATTGAAAAGCACTTTGGAGACGGCGGTGCTATAGTTAAATCCGCAGGTACTGATGCAACTGTTTTTTCTCATGGTGATGAAGGTGTTACTGTAAAACTACCTTCTGGAAAATTTACTACTCTTAATCCAAAAAATAGAGCCATGATTGGTACTCTTGCTGGAGGCGGAGCTAGTGAACGATACTTTATGAGTGCCGGTAACAAATGGCGTAGCTTTAAAGCTAAAGGAAAGAAATATCCAATTGTTAGAGGTGTTGCTCAAGCTGCTTATGTTCACCCACATGGTGGTGGTCGTCATCAACATGTAGGACAAAGTTCAACTGTTTCAAGAGATGCCCCTCCTGGTGCAAAGGTAGGTAGCATTGCTGCTAGAAAGACTGGTAGAGCTAGAATTAAAGAAAGAAAGTAGTTTTTCTTTTAACCTAAAATTGATTAACAGCTAATTGAAATATTGCTTTAATGTCTAATCAACGAATTAGAGTTTTTGTAACTGGTAAAGTACAAGGAGTATTTTTTCGTCAGGCACTAAAAGTAATGGCCAAAAAAAATAATGTTTTTGGATGGGTTAAAAATCTTAAAGACGGTCGTGTTGAGGCTGTTTTAGAAGGAGATGACGAAAAAGTTAACAGACTAATTGAATGGTCTCATGGAGGCCCTGCTAATGCCAGAGTTGAAGATGTAGAGATACGTAATGAGAAATTTACTGGAGAATTTTCAAAATTTGATGTTTTGTATTAATGAATCTCTTCAAATGCCCCTTTAATCATTTGACCAAATTCTGAAATTTGCTGATCTTTGTTGATCTGAATAATTTTTATTGGTTCTTTTCGGTTTTTCTGAATTTTAATAATAACTCCTTCTCTTTCAGGTTCAACATCTGCAAACCATCTAAATGTGATTGATTTGCAAAAAACTACTCTATGCATTCTAATGTCTTCTACTACATTTTCTCCCAAAGAGAAACAAAATTCTCTAATTGAATCAAAAAGAGGTAATACCGAACTTGGAATTTGTTTCTTAAAGTCGTCATAATTTCTCTTATTTCCAAATGAGAATATTTCTTCCATGATTTTGCAAATTCGAATTTAATAATAAAGGTAGTAGATCTGTTGGTTCCAGTCTAGACGAATAGCCCCATTTCAAGGCGTACAAGATCCGCCACGTTGACGAGGAAGCGTGGATGCTCCACCTTAGGATTGTTCCCTCCCGGACCTCATCCCTTTCGATGGTTCGGTCTTAGAAGTTATCCCTTCGGATAATTCTAGTCCTGCAACCACCCGCCTCGGCGTGATTTCATTTCCGCACACCAAGCGGGAATTACCCATCTAGAGATTTACCCAACAGTTACTGATCTCTGCATATAGCCGGT
>Ga0224508_10002444_pt1 | contig 15767 bp, 13 predicted proteins | sample SF_Jan12_sed_USG_4_FD_170157 | JGI IMG/M metagenome (GOLD analysis project Ga0224508, IMG submission 170157) | Sediment microbial communities from San Francisco Bay, California, United States - SF_Jan12_sed_USGS_21 | ecosystem: Environmental > Aquatic > Marine > Sediment | place: USA... | reverse complement strand
ATAATATCAAGTAATATCATTGGGAGTCCCGACTAGTCCGGACTCCCTAAATCCTCCATATCATGACACGCAGCTTCACAAAAATCGCTTTTACCGATAGTGTTAAAGCGGCTCAGAAAAAATATGGCTCCAGGGAAATCTATCAAAATGCCGGTGATTTTGGTCCGTCCAAGCTATATCAGAAAGAGATCTCTTTTATCGAGCAACGCGATAGCTTCTATCTTTCTACAGTGGGCCAGAACGGATGGCCATATGTACAATTCCGTGGAGGTCCCAAAGGGTTTCTTAAGGTACTGGATGAAGAAACTATTGGGTACGCCGATTTTAGGGGAAACCTGCAATATATAAGTACCGGTAATTTAGAAGCGGATAATCGTGCCGCCCTAATTTTGCTGGACTACCCCACCCGTCGTCGTTTAAAGATCTGGGCCCGGACGAAAATTTTGGACCCGGCGGCGCACCCTGATTATATGAAGAAAATCAGTGACCCTCATTACGGGGCTAAAATAGAACAATTGATGATCTTTAAACTTGAGGCCTTCGACTGGAACTGCCCACAGCATATAACCCCCCGATATACCGTGGATGAGATTAGGAGCCTGATAAAAACAAATCCAGAGGTTCTGAAAGATATTATTCCCTTACCCGGATAATCAATTAGCTGAAATGATTTGCAGGTTTTTTATCATGCAGCCAGCCGCGAAACCAGCTGTACCCCGAATCCGCAGTGCCACATGACCTCCTACAGGTGGATCTTGGTCTACATATTCGAACATCTTTTTACCATCTATAGCAAGCCACAGCCTGTTTCTATCGCGACCGACCTCCACTTCATAATATACACCAGCTATCATGACATTTTCACTTGCTTTAGCCAATATGCCCTTGGCAGGATGGTGTCTTACAAAAGGGGTGAGTCCGTGTGAGGCATTCTTAAAAGCAAAAAAATAGTTGTCGGTTTTTTGGGACCACAACGTCATGCCGCCGCCGTAAGTTTCCGGGATGTTAAGAGATTCGGAGGTCCCGGGATCGGAAACGCTAAGCATGGCAACCAGCACTGTTGCCGGGGTCAGAGCCAGTACGTGATAGCGCAATATTATCTGATTTCCATATGATTTCGGGCTTACTAACATAACTCCCTTGGTTCCCGGTGTCTCCCGCAAAAAAAGTTGATCACCCCATTTGCCGACCTCTCCTTTGCCCCACATGGGCCAGTCCAGCAGCTCATCCGTAGATATCAATTCCTTGACAGGTAATTGTTGCGCCCATCCCTCCAATGATAGCCCCACTAATATGAATATGACAATTAGTGATTTAGCTCTCATAAGGCAGATAATCTAAAATATGCCGAACCACCTCCAGTCGGGCTTCCGGTTTACTGTCGGCGCTAATTACGATCCAAGGAGCATTTTTAGTATTGGTCTTTTCGAACATTTTTTCTTTGTACAAGGTATACTGGTCCCAAAGCTCCTGGGCACGTCTATCCACCGCGGTCATTTTCCATCGTTTTAAAGGATTGATTTGGATATCGTGAAAACGACGCGCCTGCTCTTCCTTGGAAATTGAAAAATAGAATTTTATCAGGTAGGTACCGGAAACCTGTAACATCCGTTCAAATTCATTGACCTGGCCCATAAAATCTTGATATTGTTGTTCGGTGCAAAATCCATTCACCGGTTCCACCACCGCGCGGTTGTACCAACTTCGATCGAAAAGCACCATTTCACCTGGTTTGGGTAAACGCTCCACATAGCGTTGAAAATACCATTGCCCTTTTTCCAGATTGGTTGGTCTAGGCAAGGCCACCACCCGGTAGTTACGGGGATTAATATGAGCGGTTACCCGTCGTATGGCGCCTCCCTTGCCTGCAGCATCGCGGCCTTCAAAAAGGATCAGGATCTTCTTTCCTTCGTTGATGGTCCAATTTTGCATGTCGATCAGTTTGGCCTGCAAACCTCGCAATTCATACTCATATCGGGCCATTCTAATGGCTCGTTCTACATTTAGTTTTTTATCTCCCAAAAGATACCTTAATCCTATGGGTGTATTTATGAGCTTTATTTCCTCCTCGCTGAGTTGATATCTCCCTTTTATAATATCCATTTAAATATCAATTTGCTCCATGTGTCGGTAATATCTAAGTATTATGTTGGGATCTGGTATAACCGTAGTTCTGGCCTGGGATTTTCCCTCATAATCGAATTTTGATAACACGTAGCGCATACTTTCCAATCGTGCCATTTTCTTGTCATTCGCCCTTACAATGATCCAGGGGCTAAAAGCCGTATGTGTTTTGGAAAACATCTCTTCTTTGTAGTGGGTATATTTATCCCAGTATTCCTGACCTTTAATATCCACGGGGCTGAATTTCCAGACCTTTAAAGGATTCTTCCGCCTGGCATCAAAGCGCTTTTTTTGTTCGTTCTTTGATATGGAAAACCAGAACTTAAAAAATATCAAACCATCCTCATATAGCATATGTTCAAACTCCGGAACCTGCACCATGAATTTTTGATATTGTTGGTCGTTGCAGAATCCCATAACCGGCTCCACCACCGCCCGATTATACCAACTGCGGTCAAACAAAACGATCTCTCCCGGATTGGGCAATTCCTTGATGTATCGCCGAAAGTACCATTGCCCCTTTTCCACTTCGGTGGGCTTGTCCAAAGCTACAATGCGCATGGAACGGTGACTTAAATGTTCGGCAAAACGCTTTATGGCTCCCCCCTTACCGGACGCATCCCTACCTTCAAACAACACCGCCACTCGCAGTTTATTACGGGCAACCCATTGCTGCAGATTTACCAGTTCTACCTGTAACAATCGCAATTCCTTCTCATAGCGAATAAATCGCGTTATCTTTTCCAGGTCAAAGGCTTTTTGCTCCGCTAGCTCCAGCAACTGCTTCTTCTGAGGATTATTATTTAGGTCTTCCTGCGAAAACATACATTCTTAATTATTACTTGTTAAATGTTAATTGTTATCATATCCATCTGCGCACCCTTCGTTTATACTGCTCATACTCCTCCCCAAACTTTTCGGTCAGGGCCTCCTCTTCGGGTTTTATCTGGAACTCGTTAATATACCAAACAAAACTGATCACCCCAAGAATGCCCAACCCGTTGGATTTCCAAATTACCCAGGCCAGTAAAATTAAAGTCAATCCCAAATACATGGGATTACGGGTAAACCTATAAAGCCCGCTATCCACGATCTTGGAGGCTTTTTCCACACCTACCGGATCCAGGGTAGTGCCCGCCCTGCGAAACAAACCCGCAGCTACAACTCCCAACACCACACCGGCCGTTCCAATTACCTGAACCAGGGCTAGTCGCCCGGGAACCTCGATTTGGGTCTGTGGCAAATACTCCGCCACCAGCCACACCAGAAGTACGTGCACCAAAAACACAATTGCCGGTGGTATCTTTAATCTCATAAATCATCAATATAAAGAATTTGCCACATTTGTGTGTGGGAAAAAGTCATTTCTAATTGTATATTGGACGACCCCAGAACTAAAGTGAGACACTTTCTAATTGATACCGATACCGCTTCCGACGATGCAGTGGCCCTGATCCTGGCCCTGCAAAATCCACAAATTCAAGTAGAGGCCATTACGGTAGTTGCCGGGAATGTACCCTTGACCCAAGGCATACAAAATGCTCTTTACACCGTCGAACTCTGTGGTAAGGAAATCCCGGTATTTGCAGGGTCTGAAAAACCCCTGAATAGGCCGCTGGAAACTGCACAATTTGTTCATGGTGACGACGGCATGGGCGACATAGGCTTGCTGTTACAAGGCCGTGAACCGGCCGCGGGTGATGCCCTGGAGGTAATACCAACACTTATTAATCAGTTGGCCGGTGAAATTGAATTGGTGACCCTGGGACCCTTAACAAATATCGCAAGGTGTTTACAGAGCGATCCCTCCTTAGCCCAAAAAGTGAAACTATGCACCATGATGGGAGGTATCGGGCGTGAACACGGTAACATCACCCCGGTGTCGGAATACAATGTATGGACAGACCCGGAAGCCGCACAGATAGTCTTTGGCTCAGGGATCCCCTTGCGGATGGTAGGCTGGGACATATCCCGCAATTATGCCTGGATGGATGAAACAACAGCTTCACAAGTTAGGGCCATCAACACACCGCTATCAAAATTCGCCATGGACATCCAGCAAACCGTAAATACTTTTGCAAAAAACGTCTCCAAGCTTCCGGGTTTTGATCTACCCGATCCCATTGCCATGGCCATCGCTATCGACCCTTCCCTAATCTTAGAAAGCAAGCGTCTTTATGTGGAAGTAATTACAGCCAATGATGTGACCAGGGGACAAACGGTAGTGGATCACATGAGTATTTTGAATCGCACTCCCAATGTGGAAGTGGTTTTGGAAGCCTCCAGAGAAAAATTCTTGTCCATGCTTAAAGGAGCTTTGTGATGAACTTGGCGATCCTACCCAAAGTCGAATTGCATTTGCATCTTGACTGTTCCCTGAGTTTTAAACTGGTACAGAGGCTGCGACCTCATACTACCTGGGAAGAATACCACCAGTCCTTTGTGGCACCCCCCAAATGCAGGGATTTGGCTGATTATATTGAACGGGCAGTGTCTTCGGTGGCCTTAATGCAGACTGAGGAAAACCTAAGATTGGTAGTAGAAGACCTTTTCGAACAGTTAGTTGCTGACAATATCATTTATGCCGAAATGCGTTTTGCCCCTCTCAGTCATTTGAGCCAGGGCTTAAGTGCTGAAAAGGTAGTGCAAACGGTAGATGAAGCGGTGCAAGCATGTATTGACCGGACGGGAGTCCAGGCGGGGATCATTCTTTGCACCCTCAGAAATTTTAGTGAAGAGCAAAGCCTGGAAACGGTTAAATTGGTAAAGAAGTTTCAAGGTACCCGGGTAGTAGGATTCGACATTGCCGCTGACGAGGCGGGATTCCCCATCGACAATCACATCAAAGCTTTTCAATATGCCCGGGAAAAAGGGTTAAACTGTACCGCCCATGCCGGTGAGGCCCGGGGGGCGGATAGCGTTTGGGAAACCTTGGAGCATTTTCGCCCCCATCGAATTGGCCATGGGGTGCGATCAGTTGAAGACCCTAAACTATTGGAGTACTTGAAAACCCATGGAGTTCACCTGGAAGTATGCCCCACCAGTAATGTACAAACCGATATTTTTGAAACCATCAGAGAGCACAACATCGATACCCTATATAATTCCGGGGTTTCATTAAGCGTCAATACGGATTGCCGTACTATTAGTGATGTGAGCTTGAACAGTGAGTATCAACTTTTACAGGAGATCTTCGGATGGGTCAAAGGGCATTTCTATAGATGCAATTGTGAAGCCGTGAAGCATGCCTTTACCTCCGATAAGGTCAAAAGGAAGCTGGAAGTAGAATTAAGAAAAGCTTATGGTGGGGAGGCAGTTTAAAAAATTCATTGTTAGCGATGCTAATTCTTGTTGCACTGATAATGGGATACCAAATTATATAAACAAGTCAAGATCAAAGAACGAACCGCATTTTTATGAAAAGACGAAAATTTGTAACCGCCGCCGCTGCCTCCAGTCTGGTATCACCCCTAGCTTTCGGGGCTACCCGGTCCCAGATGGAAGATGATCACGAGATCTATGATCTAAGCACCTACGAGCTGACCTTCGCCAGTAACCGTCAAGCGCTACTGGACTATTTAAACCAAACCAAAGCTCCTTTCGTCAAGAAGAAGGGGGCCAGGAGTTTTATGATGTTCATGGAAGTGGGCGATCCGGAGCCCACCAGACTCTGGACCTTGACCACCTATCCGGATTTGGTCAGCTACCACCATGTGATCGCTTCCCCAGCACAAGCGCAACTTCAAGCTCAATCGGAGGCCTATGCAAAGGCAGGCCAGACTTACAACCGTATTTCTTCAAGTTTGTGCTATGCATTTGAGGGTCTCAAACAGATGAAAGACCCCATAGCTAATGCTCAACTATTCGAGTTACGCATCTATGAAGGTGTTAATGAGGATGCTGTACACAGAAAAATTAAGATGTTTAATCAGGAAGAACTGGATCTATTCTACCGGGTAGACCTCAATCCCATCTTTTTTGGACGTATGGTGGTGGGGCCCTACATACCTTCACTGGTATATATGCTGAACTTCCGGGACATGGATCACCGGGAAGCTGCCTGGAAGGACTTCTTGGCGCACCCGGAATGGGATAATATGAAAGTAAAGCCAGAGTATGCCCGCACTGTTTCCAATATTCGGCGGATTTTTCTGAAGCCTCTGTAGATCTTACCGCACTGTGGAGCTCAGATAATTTTGTATATTGATTTAAAGTCCTCCCTAATGACCAGGATATTATCTTTGACGTTATTTCTTTGGTGCACGCTTCTTGTGCAGGGTCAGGAGTATGATGTTGTGATCAAAGGTGGCCAGGTAATAGACCCCAAAAATAACCTCAATGAGCTCCTGGACGTGGCCGTGAAAGACGGCAAAGTGGCGGCTGTGGCCGCGAATATTCCTGTTTCAAATGCCACTACTGTCATTCAAGCCCAGGGGCTGTATGTTACTCCGGGATTGATCGATATGCATACCCATGTTTTTCAGGGTACCGACGTGGATAGTTATCTGGCCAATGGCCTGGGAAGTCTTCCTCCCGATGGATTTACCTTCCGCGCGGGAGTCACTACGGTGGTAGACGCCGGAACCTCCGGATGGAGAAATTTCCGTCAATTCAAACATCAAACCATTGATCAGGCTCAAACCCGGGTTTTGGCTTTTATCAGCATTGTTGGGGCGGGGATGTACGGACGTCTGGAAGCCCAGAATTTAAACGACATGGATCCTGTCTTAACAGCCTTCATGATCGACCTCTATTCCGAGCATATTGTAGGAGTAAAAAAGCACCATTATCGGGGTGATAATTTTACCCCGGTGGAGCGGGCGGTAGAAGCCGGCAACATGGCCGGAGTACCGGTGATGGTAGATTTTGGAGAACACGATCCTATGCTATCTATTAAGACCCTATTTCTGGAAAAGCTCCGGCCTGGCGATATCTTCACCCATACCTATTCTTATACCAACAATCGGGAAACGGTAGTGGACGAGAACAACCAGGTAAAACCTTTTATTTTCCAGGCACAGAAGCGAGGGATCATATTCGATGTAGGGCACGGTGGGGGCAGTTTTATCTGGCATCAGGTGGTCCCATCCATCAAGCAGGGATTTTTGCCCGATGTTATTAGCACCGATCTTCATTTTTGGAGCATGAATGCCGGGATGAAGGACATGACCAATTTGCTTTCGAAATTCCTTAATCTGGGTATGACCATGGAACAAGTCATTGGACGAAGCACTTGGGAGCCCGCTCAAGTCATCCAACGGCCGCAGTTGGGACATCTTTCACCGGGTGCCGAAGCCGATATAGCAGTATTCAGATTGCATGAGGGTGATTTTGGATTCATGGACGCCCGGGGACGCATGATGAAAGGCACCCAAAAACTAGAGACCGAGTTAACCTTGCGAGCGGGCAAGGTAGTTTGGGACCTTAACGGTCTTTCGGTCCCTGCCTGGGATACAGAACCTCTAAAATACTGATGTTCGAATTGTTAAAATATAGCCTAATACTGGTTTGGTGTTTTTTATCACCCCCCATGTGGGCTCAGCAATATGATCTGCTCATCAAAGGAGGAACGGTCGTTGATCCAAAAAATAACATCTTTGAGCCCCTTGATGTAGCTATACTTGAGGGAAAGATTCAAGAAGTCTCATCTCAAATCGATCCCCAGACAGCCCGGCAGGTATTAGATGCCCGCGGTTTATTAGTGTCACCGGGCTTAATAGATGTGCACACCCATGTGTTTGTAGGGGGGCGCGAAGGAATTTTTGCCGGGGGCTTTTACAGTGTAAGTCCCGACGATTTTTCCTTTCGTACAGGCATCACCACTATGGTGGATGCCGGCACGTCAGGTTGGCGTTCCTTTCCGGAATTCAAAACAAAAGTCATTGATGCTTCTCAGACCCGGATCTTGGCTTTCTTGAATATCGCAGGAGCTGGCATGATTGGCAAGCCCGGCGAAGAAGAATTGTCGGATATGGAAATTGAAGCCACCCTTAATATCATTAAGCAATATCCCCAGACCATCGTGGGTGCCAAAATCGGGCACTATACGGGCGAAAGCTGGGAACCATTCGACAAAGCCCTGGATGTGGCCCGGCAGGCCAAGAAACCTTTGTTCTTGGAGTGTCATCTCCCACAGCTACCCCTGGATCAACTACTGGACAAAATGCGACCAGGAGATATATTTACCCATACCTATGGTGCCGTGGATGACCGGCTGTGGCTACTGGATGCCAATGGCCAAGTATTGCCATCAGTACAGGATGCGCGAGAAAAAGGCATTTACTTTGATGTGGGTCACGGCGGTGGCAGCTTTCATTTTAAACTGGCTCAACCAGCAGTACAACAAAATTTTTATCCACACTCTATGGGAACCGATCTTCATCGATTCAGTATGAATGCAGGTATGAAAAATATGCTTAATATCATGTCCAAGTTCTTAAATATGGGTATGGACCTGCCTGCGGTCATCGAAGCCGCCACCTGGAATCCAGCCCGCATGATCCTGCGGGAAGACCTCGGTCACTTAAGCATAGGGGCTGAAGCCGATGTGGCCCTGATACGGGTGCGATCCGGGGAATTTGGATTTGTAGACGCCGGGGGATATAAATTAACCGGAGATAAGTTGCTGCAGTCAGAATTGACCATAAAAGGGGGAAAAATAATGTGGGATTTAAACGGGCTTGCCGCCAAACCATTTAAAAACTAAAACGGACCAAAGTCCTAAACCATAAGATCATGAATCGCCGAGAAATTATCAAAAGCCTCTCCGTGCTACCATTTACAGGAGGGCTACTTTATCAAGACGAGTTATTGGGTAGTACTGTTTCAGCTACACAAGACAATATTTATCGCTCTATTGGAGTGGAACCGGTCATCAACTGCCGGGGAACTTTTACCATTATAGGTGGATCCATCGAACGACCGCAGGTTTTAGAAGCTCAGGAAGCCGCCTCCGGCCAATTCGTGCAGTACGACGAACTGGCTTACGGAATTGGAAAACGCCTGGCAGAGATCACCAAATCCGAATGGGGTATGGTAGCTGCTGGATGTGCCGCCGCCATGAAGCATTTCACCGCTGCCTGTGTGACCGGGGGTAATCCTGAAAAGCTCATTCGCATCCCTGATCTCAGCGGATTCGACAAATTTGAAGTCATTATTCCCAGACATTCTAGAAATAGTTATGATCATGCGGTCCGCAACATCGGGGTAAAGGTCATCACCGTTGAAACTCCCGAAGAAATGAGACAGGCTATTAGCAAACACACTGCCATGATCTATATGATTACCAGCCCGCGGTCGGCCACCGGCCAGCCTTTTTCTTTGGAGGTGATGGCAGAAATAGCCAAGCCCCATAATATCCCCATTTTGGTTGATGCCGCGGCGGAGGACCTCACCATTCCCCCGGTGCATCTGGCCAGGGGAGGAACGGTTGTGGCTTACAGCGGTGGTAAAGCTATTTGCGGTCCACAGTGCGCCGGGCTGTTGTTGGGAGATAAGAAATTGTTGCAATCAGCCTGGCAAGCCAGTTCTCCACATCATGGGCCCGGCCGGGACAATAAGGTGGGCAAGGAAGAGATGATGGGCATGCTGGCAGCTGTGGAAGCCTGGACTACCCGAGATCATCAAAAGGAATGGGATACTTGGGTGGAGTGGCTGGATTATATTACCAAACAGGTAACCAAAGTGAAAGGAGTGACTACGGAGGTCAAACAACCACGGGATCTCAATAATCGTGCGCCGATGCTGGTGATCAAATGGGATCCCCAAAAAATGCGCATTACCGGTGAACAGGTAGCTGAAGACTGTGCCCGCAAACCTCCTAGATTGGCTATCGGAAGCCAAGACAATGAACAAGAGGCTTCTGTGAACGTCACCCCCAACCAAATGCAAGCTGGACAGGAGAAGATCGTAGCAGAACGCTTGGTCAAATTACTAAAGGCCAAGAGGTCACCCCTGAAGAAAGAACTGAAGGCCCCGGAAGTAGATCTTACGGGCCATTGGCAAGTTGATATCGAATTCTTCAGCTCCACCAGCACCCATACCCTATATCTACAGCAAGATGGGAATTGGTTGCAGGGTACCCATCAAGGTGATTTTGATTCGCGTGAGGTTTTGGGTATGGTAGAGGGAAAACAGGTTAAGATCCGCAGTGGCTTACACATCCCCGGCGATCACGTTACCTTCTTATTCCATGGTACTGCCGAAAACGGCAGCATGAAGGGATCTGTGTTTCTCGGTGAATATCTCAACGCGAAATTCAAGGCAACAAAGGCTACCTACTCCGTTAAACGAAAAAACATTAGCGTGCCTGGCGGACCGCCCTTAGCTACCTAGACCCTGCTTTATGGTTTGCGCAGCGCTTTGATCTCCCGGGTGCCCTGATAAAGAATACAGGCCATGGCCCGGCCATCCTCCCCTATCACAAACTCCAGGGAGGACGGTACTTCCTTCATGAAAAATTTCACCTGGGTTTCTGCCAGCATTTTGGCTTTGGGTTGTCCAGTGGCTTGAGTTACCAAACTTCCATCTTCCACAGTAACCGTAAGGTTGAATCCTGGCTGGATCTCATAGGTGCCCTCATATCGTGCCAGGACTTCCGGGGCCACCTCTATCGCCACTTTTTCAGCAGGCAATGCTCTGTCGGCCATGGCCCCTTTCACAGCCTCTACACCCCGGTCATGAAAAGTAACGGAAATGGGTTCTGTTGAGAGATCAAAATGCAGCTTGGTAAAGCCTCCTTCAAAATAAAAGGTCTCCTTATCTGTGGGGTAAATCTTTAATTTGGAGCTACCTTCCCTTTGACTATATAGTTGACCCTCCTCCAACGTGATGAAACGGGTGACGTTATCCTCATAGTCATAGACGCCCACTAATGATTCCTTAATTTCAGATGGCAATTCCGTTACTTGGTCCAGGTAGTGGTATGGTTTACCAATAGCTAAGGCGGCCAATTGCACGGTAATGTCGGTGGGGCTATTACAGTTGCAATTGGTAAGGATCACCACCTGTAGTTCCTCCTCTGGAATATATATCTGATAGCTGGTATAGCCGAAAATCCCGCCGCCATGCTCTATGGTGGCAGTGCCATTTATTTCTGAAGGTCTGAAGCCATACCCGTAGTAGGAAGGTTTTCCATTATTCAGAGGATGATCGGTATAGGCATTTTGTAAGGTTTGCTGCTTGACAAATAGTTCATCACGCAACGCTTTTTGCCATTTGGCCAGGTCGTCGACGGTCGACATTAAAGAACCTGCGGCGTAAGGCAATGTCATACTCAAATAAGCGGCATTGCTGAAGCTATCGGCTTTCTGATATCCGGAAGCCCTATTTACTATCAACTCCGACTTATGCCCATAACGGCTATGGGCCATTCCAGCAGGTGAGAAAATTCTCTGCTCCACAAAATCTTCATAAGTCATACCGCTGAGCTTTTCAATAATATATCCCAGAAGAATGTAGCCTGAGTTGTTGTAGCGATATTCATCACCAGGATTAAAATCCATAGGTTCATTCTTAAAAAAATCGATAAGCTCTGTGGGGGACATATCCTGGCGGGCAATGGCCATGATGTTCATGGATGTGTAGCTTTTTATCCCAGAGGTGTGGTTCAGCAAATGATGTATAGTTATTGGATGATCCTGGGTGGGATAGTCTGGTATGAATTTGGTGATCTCGTCGTACAAGGATAGTTTACCCTCTTCCAGCAAAATTAAGATGCCTACAGCAGTAAATTGCTTGGTGATGGACCCTATTTCAAACACGTGATCTGCAGTCATGGGCACACCCAGCTCCATATTAGCCATTCCGAAAGCCTTGCGGTAGATCACTTCCTCTCCCTTCATAGCCAGTACCGCTGCCCCCGGCCTGTTTCCGCCGTACTTTTCCAGCAGCAGCTTATCAAATTGTGGGTGAAGATCCTGAGCTGATAAACCTGAAGAGTATAAAGCCATACAAAGGAGAAAAGTTATGGATAATTGAAAGGTGCGTTTCATTGGACAATATGGATTAGTTTTCTAGTTAGACTTTTTGATTCAACAACTGGTTACGCATTCCCTCATTAATCTGCGGAAACCCTTAAGGGTACTACAGCTCTGTTGACCAACCCACAATCTCATGAGTCCATGCCCGGCAAATGGGTATAAAAACTTTTCAAACTATTCCTCAAATGGAGGTAATAACGTAATTTGTGTGATTGTTGTCACCTTAAAAACCAGTATTGGGCCAGAAGTTTTACCTCACTTTACAGATCTCCTTGATTCTCTGTGTATTATGGAATACCCAAACGGGGTATGCCCAAAGCTCAGAGATAAAGACAGGGATAAAGATAACTGCAAGCTTTCCAAACGTTCCCTTTATACAAGCGGTGGAATCTCTGGAAGCAAAGTACCCCATAAGATTCTATTTCAAGGCAGAATGGATTGATGACCTACGGGTTAATGTTGCCCTGGATAGTGTCTCTGCTTCTCAGGCAGCCCGCCTGCTTTTAGCCCAATCTTCCCTTTCTTTTTATTTGGTGAATGAGCGCATGATCATATTGTCACCAGAAAGCCTGCAAACCGCCTCCGACGATCAATCATTATTTGAGGTCAGTGGAATTTTAAAGGACGGTAATAGTGCCGCACCTATTTACCCAGGTACAGTATATTTTCGAGGCAGCACAGAACGAAGCGCCAGCACCAATGCCCAAGGGTTCTTTAATGTGAGCCTGCCTTACGGCCAGTATAGCGTGAAAGCCCTGGGTCAGGGATCCTTTGAAAGAAATTTTGATGTTGATGTTTTCCGTGATACCTATTTGGAGTTGGAACTGCTTGAAAAAACCATTGAGTTGGAAGATGTAATCATACGAGGCACCGGTATTGATGATAATATTACGGGCACTAATAGCGGCAGGGTTACGGTAAATATTGAAACGCTTAGTAGTATGCCGGCTTTTTTAGGAGAAGTGGACGTAAGCCGAGCCGTCATTACCATCCCGGGAGTAGCTACAGTGGGAGAAGGAGCCACAGGTTTCAATGTACGCGGAGGCAACCTCGATCAAAACCTGATCTTGATGGATAATATTCCACTTTACAATTCCTCGCATTTGCTGGGGTTTTTTTCGGTGTTTAACCCTGACTTGATCCAGAGTTTTACTCTTCACAAAGGTGGTATCCCAGCACGTTATGGCGGAAGGGTTTCTTCCGTATTGGAGGTGAGGCAGCAAACTTCCAATAAAGACGTCTTCAAACTTAAAGCCAGTGCCGGATTTGTAACCAGTAAACTGTTCTTTGACATTCCCATAGTTACAGAAAAATCCGGACTGCTGCTGGCCGGCAGAGGGGCTTATCCGGGTTGGATCATAGGTCAAATTGAAGATCCAACACTGAGAAAAAGCAATGCCAACTATTACGACATCAATGCCAAATTTGATTACGTCTTCAATGACAAGAATCTTCTGGAGTTCAGCGGCTATTACAGTTGGGACAATTTTAGCTTTGCAGAAGACACGGTCTTTGAATACCGCACCAAGGCGGCTTCCGTACGTTTTGAACATGTACTCAAAAACGAGAGCACCTTGGAATTTTCCAGTTCATATTCCGACTTCCAGGCCAGCTTACATAATGACCTGATAGGCCAACAGTCGGAAACCACCAATGGTATGCTGCAAGTAAACAGCAAGCTTATATACCACCATCAATCTTTGCTAGGTCATGAAATTGAGGCTGGTGTTGATTTGAGCTATTACCAAACCCGGGGAGCCACCATTGTACCCGGGGCCAATTCCGCGGTCCAACTGCAACAGCTGTCAGATGAAAAGGCTTTAGAATCCGCTATTTTCGTGAGCGACAACTTTACATTATTGCCTCAGCTAAGTTTGATGGTGGGGCTACGGTATTCACAGTTTCACATCATCGGTGCGGGAAGCTACCCTATCTATGACCCCAACCTCCCTCGCTCGACCTTGAGCATTATTGAAACATTAAACCTGAGCAGTGGCACATTTGAAAAGGTAAGTTCCGGTATTGAACCTCGGGCCGCCGTTAATTTTACTTTAAATCCCCATACGGCTATCAAACTTGGATATAATAGGACTTGTCAATATGTCCATTTATTATCCAATACTGTGGCCTCATTGCCCACAGACACCTGGAAGTTATCCGGGCCCAGCCTGGAACCTCTCATTGGAGATCAAGTTACCCTTGGCCTGTTTAAAAATTTCAAGGGCAACACCTACGAAACTTCCATAGAGGGATTTTATAAAGAGATTCAGAATATCATAGACTTTCGGGATGGCACTGAAATATTGCTCAATGAGCAAGTATTGCATCAAATACTTCAGGGTAAAGCCCGTTCACGAGGCCTTGAGTTTAGCTTGGTGAAAAACAATGGCAGCGTTAGAGGTCGAATTGGCTATACCTACTCCTTGTCGGAGATCTCATTTGATAGTCCCTTCCCTCAAGAACAACTAAATGGAGGGGCGTTTTTTGCAGCAAACTTCGATCGGCCGCATCAACTATCAATCGACAATGAATTTAAACTGAGTCGCTTGTGGACTTTGTCCAGCTCGTTTACCCTAAATTCAGGGCGTCCGGTAACCCTCCCAGGCTCTTCATTTTCATACGGAAATGTAAGGGTCTTTAGCGATATTACTCGCAACAACTATCGTATTCCGGACTACCACCGATTAGATTTGGCAGTGACCCTAAAAGGAAGCAATAAGAAAAATAAAAAATTCGAACACAGCTGGACGTTGTCGGTTTACAATGTTTATGCCCGTAAAAACCCTTTTTCAGTATACCTGAATGCCCCTAACGGGATATCACCGCGGGTATTCCAATTGTCAGTACTGGGAACAGCTTTCCCGTCATTAACCTATAATCTGCGGCTCAAATGAGAACAAAAGCGCTCTTCATGATTCTGTTGTTTGCTGCCTGCGTGGATCCTTTGGACGTTGACATCAACGATATTGAGCCTAAGGTGGCCATCGAGGGATTGGTAAGCGACCAAATAGGGATGTCCTTCGTCAATGTCTCAACTACCGCCGATATTCAAGGAGTGGGTGCCAACCTTTTAGGCGCAGGAGCCGCGGTACTGGTGACCGATAGTAATGGCCAGCAGTATGCTTTTAACGAGGTCACTCAGGGGCGATATTTTCCTGCAGATCCTGGATTTGTGGGCACGGTAGGTCGTTCTTACACTTTACGAGTGACCACCAGCGATGGAGAACAATACCGGTCATCCACCGAACTGATGCCCCCGACAATAGCCATTGACCACATGTATGTGATTTTTCAGGAGTTTATCGATGCTGACACCCAAGTAAAAACAGGAGCGCACCAGGTAGTATTGGACATTCCGAATTCCGGAGGGCCAGATTTCTTTTTTCGGACTTTTTCCCGGGGTATTGCTCATGTGTTTTCACAGCCCGGTGGAGAATGCGGGGGGTGTGAAGAATGCTGGGACCACCGGGTTCCGGTAAACAACCGGGTGGTAAGCGGGACAAACCAGGGACTGGATAATGCTTTTAGTATAACTGTAGCTTCCATAGCATTTGACTTTCGGGACGAGTATTTCGTAGAAACCACCTTGTTCTCCCTAAGCAACACCGGATTTGATTTCTGGTCCTCTGTCCAGGACCAATTAGAAATTACTGGGACTATATT
>Ga0224508_10002443_pt1 | contig 15773 bp, 7 predicted proteins | sample SF_Jan12_sed_USG_4_FD_170157 | JGI IMG/M metagenome (GOLD analysis project Ga0224508, IMG submission 170157) | Sediment microbial communities from San Francisco Bay, California, United States - SF_Jan12_sed_USGS_21 | ecosystem: Environmental > Aquatic > Marine > Sediment | place: USA: California... | reverse complement strand
TGCATCAGATGGGCCGTCGTTTGTTACTGTAATTGTGTAAGTGTAAGATTCTCCTGGAACCACTGTTGTCTCAGAGTTGTCCTTTGTGATTGTAAGGTCTGCAGTTGGGGCGTTTGTATCAGTATCATCGTCAGTATTGTTGGAATTATTTGGATCAGTTGTTCCTGCCGGATCTAATACGGTTGCAGTGTTGACTACAGTTGTGCCGGTGTAATCTGAAGCAACTGTGTACTCTACGGTATAGACGATAGATGATCCTGCTGGCATGTCTGCAATATCATTAATTGCCATGTCTGTTGTGCCATCAGTTGTGATTACTGCGCTACCTGCAGTTACTGCAGAGACAGAGTCTACTGGACTAATGGCTCCTGGGAATGTATCATCAATGTCAACTGCTGTTGCATAAGATGGACCGTTGTTGATTACGGTAATTGTGTAAGTGTAAGATTGTCCTGGAATAACTTCTGTTACTGAGTTGTCCTTGATGATTTCAAGGTCAGCTTCGGCGTTGACTGTAGTGTCTTCTGTGTCTGTGTCGTTTGCTGCATTGTTGTCAGTAATATCAGATGATACTGTTGCGGTGTTTGATAGGATTGTTCCATCTGCGACTGATTCATCAACAAAGACTGTAATGTCAAATGAGGTTACTGCTGTATCTGCAAGGTTGCCTAGGGAACAGGTTAGTGTTCCAGCGGGAGATTCGACACATGAATCCGTATCAGAAATGTATGAGACACCTGCTGGGAGAGTATCTACAACTTGGACATTAAGTGCATCAGATGGTCCGTTGTTTGTAACCTCAATTGTATAAGTGAGATTTGTCCCAGCTATAACTGGATCTGAAGAGTCAGTCTTTACAACTGCAAGATCAGCTTCTGCCACAACGTCTGTATCTTCGGAGTATGTGTCATTAGCAGTATTATTGTCAGTAGTACTAGTGTCTACTGAAACAAAATTCATAAGGACGGTTCCGTTTGGAACTGCCATATCTACATAGACTACAATGTCAAATGATGTTACTGCTCCGTCTGCAAGAGTTCCCACTGAACATGTCAGTATTCCAGATGGTCCTTCTACACAACTGCCTGTATCAGATATGTACGAGGTTCCTGTAGGGATTGCATCAGTAACTACAACGTTGAGTGCATCAGATGGTCCATTGTTTGTAACCTCAATTGTATAAGTGAGATTTGTTCCAGCTTGTACTGGGTCTGAAGAGTCGGATTTTGTTACTGCAAGGTCAGCTTCTGCAAGTACTGTAGTGTCTTCTGTGTCTGTGTCGTTTCCGGGAACGGGGTCAGTGGTGTCAGAGGATACTGTTGCTGCGTTTGAGAGAACGCTTCCATTTGTTACTGATTCATCAACAAAGACTGTAATGTCAAATGAGGTTACTGCTGTATCTGCGAGAGTGCCTAGTGAACAGGTTAGAGTTCCAGCGGGAGATTCTACACAGGAATCAGTATCAGAGATGTAGGTGGTTCCTGTAGGAATTACATCAGTCACTACAACGTTTTGAGCATCAGATGGTCCATTGTTTGTAACCTCAATTGTATAAGTGAGATTTGTTCCAGCTATAACTGGGTCTGGGGAGTCAGTCTTTACAACTGCAAGATCAGCTTCTGCATTGACTGTGGTGTCTTCAGAATCAGTATCATTTCCTGGATCTTCATCAGCAGTATCAGATACAACAGAGACACCATTAGAAATGATGGTTCCATCTGGAACGGATTCATCAACAAATACTGTAATGTCAAATGATGTGTTTGCTCCATTTAACAGGTCTCCAAGTGAACACGTCAGTGTTCCTGGTGGTGCTTCTGCACAAGTGACAGTCGCAGATACGAATGTGGTTCCTACAGGTATTACATCAGTTACTACAACGTTTTGAGCATCAGAAGGTCCGTTGTTTGTAACCTCAATAGTGTAAGTGAGATTTGTTCCTGCTATAACTGGGTCTGGAGAATCAGTCTTTGTTATCGCAAGATCTGTTACCTTTCTGTTTGTAAATTCACAGATTACATCATCGTCAGATTCTAATGAAATGATTATTGGATCTCCAGGTTGTCCTGTTCCTGAAAAGCTAAATGAACCCTCTGAATCATAACAAGTTGAGGCTTCATAAATCCAATCAGGTAGTTGATCGATTAATTCAGTAATCTCATATGTTGTAGCATTTAGCATCTGAAGCTCTAATGCCTGCATATAGTCATCTTCATCTTCAGTAGTAATGTTGTAAAATGAGTGAGTAGAATTTCCTGCATTAGTGTTCTTTCCTGTAGCTCCATTTTCAGTTCCGTTTGCAGTTATTGGAACGACATTAAGATCATCAGTGGTGTTAATTGTAAAATTAAACAGTTGTTCTTCATTCTCTATGGCAATTTTCTTTAGGGTAAGATTTGCTACTGCCTGGTTGGTAAATGTACAAGAGGTTACCTCAGATGGAGGAGATTGTGGATTTGCAAGGGTAATATTCATTCCAAGACCATCAAGTGTTGGTGTAAAGACAGTGTCTTCAGGGTAATTGGACGTACAGTCTATATCAGCTAGTTTCCACCCATCTTGTCCCACTTCGGTAAAAGTGTAGGTTCCAGACAAAAGATCAAAGAATGGCTCTGAAGTATCACCAGGCGTGGTCAGTGTGAAATCATCAATGTCTGTTTGATCAACGATTGGATCATTTGTTGTAAAATCAAAAGAGTCATCACCACCAATTGTTTCTTTTTCAATGGTAATGGCCGCAATTGGTTGCTCGATTGCCCTTACCTTCAGTGATCTGTCTTGTTGTCCAATATTATCATCATTGAATTGTAATACTCTCATGTGGTATGGAGATCCAGTTTTGCCAGCAGCTGTTAGAAATTCTCCTGTGGCACTATCTGTGCCCCATTGGTTAATGCTTGCGACATGACCACTCCAGGCCAAAACGGCATCGGTGGCTGAACTACTAGCCGTGAAATTAATCTGTAAAGTTGCATCTATGATATTACCATCACGTGTTAGCGGTTCTGTTGGGAAGAGTGGAGTGTCAATGTATTCAGCCGAAGTGAGCACTACATTATCAGTGGCATTTTGTGGGAAAAGCGAGAATTGGAATCTTGTATCATCAGCTGCAAATTCAGAACTGAAAAAGGTTTCAGGTTGTGAAGGTCCATCTGGAAAGGTACCATCATCGTCATAATCAGTTGTATTTTCAATTGGAACTGGAATATCAATGTAAGATCCTGCATTGATATCACATACGATTGTATCTGTACCGCCAACTTTGATTACACATGGATTGGCATCAGTTTCCGTGTTGTTGTATGTACCAAGAAAATCATAGGCGTATGAATCAGTATGAATTATTCCATATTGTATGATTAAACTAAAGTCTGTGGTTGGCGCCTCAGAAACCTCATCTAAATTCATGTTGATTCTAAATGGAACATAGTCGGTTTCAGCATAATGAGAGTTCTCGGGTCCCAAGTTTCCGCTCTGCCAAGAGTCTCCAATACATACTTCTTCAGGTTTGTCCCAACCGCCATTTCTACACTGATCAAGAGTGTCAACTACTGCATCTTGAATGTAATTTACATCAAGGGAGGCTCCGACTATTTTTAGGTCAAACATATCTTGGAATCCAACAAGATTTGTAAGCTGAGCTGAATACATGGTCTCATCAGTGATGGGGCCAATTGTTGCAATCAGGTCATTAGAGTTTATCTCATAAATCTCTACGTACCCTGGTGTAGAGCCATCGCTGGATTTTGCAACAACATCAATAAAGTTCACATTTGAAATTGGTACCTCAAATGTTACCCGGATATAGTCTCCTTCTGGAATATTTTCCAAGTAAAGATTGTCAATTTCTGAAACAAGGTCATAAACATCTGCAATAAAGTTTCTATCTGAATCAAGGTGTTCGGCAGCAGTTATCAAGATAACAAAGGACTGCTCAGATAGCTGAGGTACACTCCACTGAACACTGTCAACTAGTCCGTTTCCGTCTGAATCTACAAGTTTTACATCATATTGGGGGTTATTTGTGACATCAATTGTTTGGCCATTCTCATCAATCCACAAAAGATGCAGGTTGTCTTTATCTAGGTTTTCAAAGAGAGTTTCAGGAATGTCTGAATGTGTCATGACATCTGAATAGTGCAGTGAAGATTCGTGGGATACAGTTACTTGCTTTTCATAGGACTTTGAGGATTCTCTTAGTATTTTTTCTGCAATGCCTGGTGCACCAGTTGTAAACTCTATTACAACCCCATCAGAGGGGTTGGGAATGGAAATTAATCTGGTCTTTGACTTGTCTTGAATCACTTCGGGTTTAAAGTCAGAGATTGCAGCTTTTGAGAAAGCCTGAGACGAGGATTTTTCAACTGAAGAGAGTGCCGCTAGAGGGATTTCTTTCCCATCTAATGTGATAACCTTGGTAAGGCCTCCATCTGAAGGAATCTCAATCTCTGCCAAAGAAGTTTCTTCTGAAAACAAGACAGTTTGTTGCCATTGTACCTCCTTTCCTATCTCAATAGGGGAGTGATTTAGTGTAAAGTCTGTAACATCATCAGATGATGCAAATTCAATAGTTGAGGATTCTGAGCTGGTGGTTATTTCTCCATCTGCAAATTCGGCAACATTGTCAGTTGATTCAGGTGGTGGCGTGTCTGTGGGTTCTGGTTCAATGGATTGATCACTAGTCTCAGGCAAAGGTAGTTCTGATTCAACGGGAGGAGAAACAACTTCAGTTTCTGTAGATATATCTGCCTCTGGATCATCCAAAGAAGGCTCTGTTTGGGCTGATTCACCTTCGGGTTCAGTTATTGTGGAGGAATCAGAGTTTGTGGTTATTTCACCTTCTGCAAATTCAGGAACAGTTGAAGAGTCGGAGCTCGTAGTTATTTTGCCCTTTGCAAGTTCTGAATATTTTTCAGGAATTTCTACCTGGTCTTTTTTCTTCTTGTCTTCGGATTTTTTTACCTTGAATCCATCTGATGCTGCCTCTTCTATTCTTTGATCATTTGGATTAAACTCGTCTGTGACAAATCCAAATTCATTGGGAGTTCCTGTAGGCTCTACAGAGATATCTGTCACCTGGGTTTCTTGTTCTAAAATAGAGTCAGGAACTCTGTTAAATTGTGCAAAGGCGTTGATTTGCTCAGAGTTCAGGGAAACATCAAATAGCAACACATCATCAATTAGTCCTGAAAAGTTGTCTTGTACTTTACTATCTGCCCTTTTTGATGCATCATATCCACCAATTATCACATCAGAGTTTAGTAAAAGATGATCAAGAGTGTTTTGTCTGGATTCACCAAATTGGTGTGTTGTAGAGTAATTGCCATCAATAATTTGTGAGCCGTCCTGAATTCCATTTACAAAGATTTTGATTTGGTTATCAGAGTATGTTGCAGCTAAGTGCGTCCAGGTATCTGAAATCGACGAGTTTGACTTTACCTGATGCCATTTTATTCCATCATAGATTGAAAATGTAGCATAGTTTTTCTCTGCCTTGTTGTTGTTAATTGCAAAGTCAAAGGCCTCAGCATGACTTGCAATTGTTAGTTTTGATGGGGCACCTTCTTTGTAGTCTGGTTTTACCCATGTGGAAATTGTAAATGACTTTGCACGGGACGGAAGGCTTGAATCCATTGAAAGATAGTCATCATCCCCATCAAAGGACATTGCAGAGTTTGCCTCATCAATTGTTGTTGTTGCGCCATTAATTGTTATCTTGTCATTTACAGTATCAAAGAAAGCCGAATCAGTCGGTGATATACCATCTGCCAAGTCTTCATAAGCTGCAGCATATGCATAACCCCAAAACGAGTTTCCTATTGCAATGGGAGTAGTAATCATTGATATCATTGCAAATGCAACTACCACGCCAGATAGTTTGGAGTACTTTAGCGGGATAGGATCATCATCTGAAACCCTTAAAACCAAAATTCCAAACGGAATCCCAAAAAGCAAGATTGCTATAGTGTTTGCAGTGGAATCTTGTGAACTCAACTCAACATGCGTTGATAGCATAGAGTTTGATTGAGGAGTATTTAGTGCAACAAATTCTGTAAGAGATGGTGGCTGATTTACTATAAATTCTTCAGCATACGCTGAGGATAGTCCGCTGACAAGTAATAGAAAAACAAAGAGAATACTTCTCAAATTTTCTGTTGGGACATTGTTTTTTGCACACGACAGTGTACCAATATCCTTTTCTCCCACGCCCATTGTTGATTACGAATGGTTTTTCTGATATAAAGATACAGAATTGTCAGAAAAAAAATGACACAATTTCATCTCCAAATAAAAGGTTTTTTACACATTTCCAAATATGGGAATAACTTTTTTGATAAAAATGCCATACAAAATTTTTTGCGGGATCAATATTTGAAACAAAAATTAGAAAATCCAACATCAAAAAAATTTTAAAGAACGTTATTAAAAAACAGCAAATCAAATTTTGCTGTTTCAAAAAAGAAATCAAACAGGTGAAATCATGCAAATTAGTTTCTGTGAATCGTTTTTATTAAAAAATCAGATTGCAAGAAATCCCTTTTCAATCAAATACTGCATTCCTGCAATAAATTCCTCATCAGAAATCTTTTCTTCTATCCACCAAAGAGAGGTTTGTTTTACGTACCTTGGTATTTTGACAGCCGTGGGTATTTCCTCAAATTCATCAACTGTTTGATTTTCTGGAGGATTCAATACCCCTGTTCTTATCAAGTGCTGTATTCCTAGAACAAAATCAAACTCATTTATTTTGTCTTCTGCCCACCATCGTACAGAATTTTTTATCCATTGTGGAAATTTTGATTCATCGTGTTCTCCCTCATGCTGTATTTCTAGGGCAATCTCGTGGCTTTGTTTTTCTCGGTACTCTGCAAAGATTCTATAAGTTCCATTGGTAATGTCAGCATCAATTACTTTTTGAAAATTAAACACGCCATCAGAATTTACGTGTACCTTTCTAGTGTTAACTGAGTTATTAGGATCAATGATGGTAAGATCCACCTGGACTCCTGAGATGTAATTTTTTTCATTTATTAGACCATCAACAGTTGCAATGGCATATCCGGTTTTTGGGATAATATACTGTTCAGAAGATGGTTCAAAGAATTCAAAGACCTTTACATCATCATTATCAGGTAAAAATCCGTTTGGGCCATATATCGAACGCACGGCAGAAATGTCTTTTATGGTAATAATATTTTCATTCAAGTTCTGGTGACTAAACACTGCCATGATTGAAGGTGCAGGGACAGATCCTCTTGCCCAAGCTACACTCACATCTACATCATCAGACTTGTAATGGCCCAACCCCAAGGCATGTCCGAATTCATGTTTTACCGTGCTTTGTAATTGCTGCATAAGTCTTGGGGAATCCACATAGCAAGGATCAAAATATACCCAATCCTTGTCTTCGGTTTTGCAATATTCAATAGATGAATAATAAATTGTGATATCTGACCTGCCAGTATCGCCTAGCTCATATTGAGTTAATCCCAAAAGTTTAAACCAGTTTTCAGCAGACTCAGGCTTTTCCTTGAATTTGATAAACACATGACACTTGTCATAATCAAAGTCATTTTGCTCCTCCAAAGGGATGGCAACCTGGTCCATCTCCCAAAATGATTTGTCTCGCCCTCTCTCAGAATTTTGTAGCTGGATTTCCCACTCATGCAAGGAAATTATTGTTTCATCCATCAACCTGCTGATAAAATCTTTTGAGAGAATCTGGTTGTTAGCATGGTCCGGCTCAATAATGCAAATCGTGGAATTTTCCTTTATTTTGGGATCCCATTTTTCAAAAGTCACACTATACGCTAATGATGAGGGTAAAAAGGACACGACAAAAATCACGAAAATAACCCCAAAAAGTGTTTTATTCAATAAAAATTGCAATGTTTTTTGCCGTTAAATTTTTTGGCATTAAATTTAAAGTGAATTAGGAGAGGGCATCAAACTAATTTAACAAAACTCGCCCCCGGCATTCACGTTTGTGTCTAAATCCCTGATAAGAGGAAGACATCCACCTATAACATTACAACTGATTTTGAAAATATTTTTTAATTTAGTTTTGATATTGCAAGATCCTTGTTCGCTATAATATCAGGATCATTAGGATTGATTTCTAGGGCCTTGTCGTAGCAGATAACAGCTTCTTGAAATCTATCAAGAAAATATAGCAAGAGACCCTTGTTGTATAACGTATTCATATGGTTTGGATTGATTTTTAGGGCCTGATCATAGCATACTATAGCTTCCTCATGCATTCCAAGTCTTGCCAGTGCAATAGCTTTGTCGTATAATGTATTCAAATGGTTTGGATTGATTTCAAGTGCCTTGTCAAAAGAAATTATAGCTTCATCACATTTGTCAAGAAAACTTAAGGCAACACCTTTGTTGTATAATGAATTCATATGGTTTGGGTTAATTTTCAACACATTATCAAAACATTCTACAGCCTCTTTGTGCTTTCCAAGTCTAGCCAGTACAATTCCTTTGTTAGACAATGCTTTTGAATGGTTTGGATTGATTTTTAGGGCCTTGTCAAAGGAAATTAAGGCTTCTTTATGTTTATCAAGAGAATATAGCAAGAGACCCTTGTTGTATAACGTGTCCACATGAGTTGGATTGATTTCCAGGGCCTTGTCGTAGCATGCCAAAGCTTCTTTGTGTTTTCCAATCCCGGCCAGAGCAATACCCTTATCGTATAATGTATCAAAATCATTAGGATTGATTTTTAGGGCCTTGTCGTAGCATGCCAAAGCTTCCTCACGTTTTCCCAGTTTAGCAAGTGCAATACTCTTGTCGTATAATGTATCAAAATCATTAGGATTGATTTTCAGGGCCTTGTCGTAGCATGCTATAGCTTCTTCATGTTTTCCAAGCTTTGCAAGAGTAAACCCCTTGTCATATAAGGTATTCATGTGGTTTGGATTGATTTTTAGGGCCTTGTCAAAAGAAATTACAGCTTCTTCATGTTTTTCAAGTCGAGCAAGTGTAAATCCCATGTTGGATAGAGTATCAAAATCATTAGGATTGATTTCCAGGGCCTTGTCGTAGCATGCCAAAGCTTCTTCATGTTTCCCAAGTCTTGCCAGTGCAAACCCCATGTTGGATAAGATATCAGAATCATTAGGATTGATTTCTAGGGCCTTGTCGTAGCATGCTATAGCTTCTTGATACCTATTAAGAAAATATAGCAAGAGACCCTTGTTGTATAACGTATCAAAATCATTAGGATTGATTTTTAGGGCCTTGTCGTAGCATGCTATAGCTTCTTGATACCTATTAAGAAAATATAGCAAGAGACCCTTGTTGTATAACGTATTGGTATGATTAGGATTGATTTCAAGGGCCTTGTCGTAGCATGCCAAAGCTTTTTTGTTCTTTCCAAGTTTGGCTAATACGAAACCCTTGTTGGATATGACGTCAAAATCATTTGGATTGATTTTTAGGGCCTTGTCGTAGCATGCCATAGCTTCTTTGTGTTTTCCAAGTTTAGTTAGAGCAATACTCTTTTTGGATAGTGTAGTTGAATGGTTTGGATCAATTTTCAAGGCCTTGTCGTAGCATTCTAAAGATTCTTCATGCTTTCCAAGTTTGTCAAGTGCAATTCCTTTTGTAAATAATGTATCAAAATCATTTGGATTGATTTTTAGGGCCTGATTATAGCATACTATAGCTTCTTTGTGTCTTCCTAGTTTGGCAAGTGCGATACTTTTGTCGTATAATGTATCAAAATCATTTGGATTGATTTTTAGGGCCTTGTCGTAAAAGGTTAAAGCTTCTTTATGTTTTCCAATACTAGCTAGTGAAATACCGTTTTTGGATAATGCATTCTTGTGGTTTGGATTGATTTTCAAGGCCTTGTCGTAGAATGTTATGGCATCGTGATGTTCTCCAAGTCTTGCCAATGCAAAACCCATGTTGTACAAGATATCAAAAGGGTTTGGATTGATTTTCAGCGCCTTGTTGTAGCATGCTATTGCTTCTTTGTGTTTTCCAAGTTTAGTTAGAGCAACGCCTTTGTCATACAACGTATCAAAATCATTTGGATTAATTTCCAGGGCGTTGTCGTAGCATGCTATAGCTTCTTGACACCTATCAAGAAAATATAGCAAGAGACCCTTGTTGTATAACGTATTCATGTGGTTTGGATTGATTTCCAGGGCCTTGTCGTAGCATGCTATAGCTTCTGTATGTTTTCCAAGTCTGGCCATGGCAATCCCTTTTTTTGATAAGGTATTCATGTGGTTTGGATTGATTTCCAGGGCCTTGTCGTAGCATGCTATAGCTTCTTGAAACCTATCAAGAAAATATAGCAAGAGACCCTTGTTGTATAACGTATTCATGTGGTTTGGATTGATTTTTAGGGCCTGATCAAAAGATATTACAGCTTCTTCATGTTTTTCAAGTTTAGCCTGTGCAATACCTTTTTTTGATAATGTTTTTGTATGCTCTGGATTGATTTTCAAAGCCTTGTCGTAGTACGTTATAGCTTCTTCATGCTTCCCAAGTCTTGCCAGTGCAAACCCTTTGTTAGATAATGTATCAAAATTATTTGGGTCAATTTTCAGGGCCTTGTCGTAGTATGAAATCGATTCTTGGAATCTGTCAAGAAAATATAGCAAGAGACCCTTGTTGTGTAACGTATTCATGTGGTTTGGATTGATTTTTAGGGCCTGATCAAAACATGCTATAGCTTCTTCATGTTTTCCAAGTCTAGCCAATGCAACACCTTTGTCGTACAATGTATCAAAATTAGTTGGATCAATGTCCAGGGCCTTGTCAATAGATTCAATAGATTCTTCATGTTTTCCAAGTCTAGCCAGTGCAAAACTCTTGTCGTATAACGTATCAACATTGTTTGGATTGATTTTTAGGGCCTTGTCGTAGCATGCTATAGCTTGTTCATGTTTTCCAAGTCTAGCCAGTGCAAAACTCTTGTCACATAATGTATCAAAATCATTTGGATTGATTTTTAGGGCCTTGTCGTAGCATGCTATAGCTTCTTGAAACCTATCAAGAAAATATAGCAAGAGACCCTTGTTGTGTAGGGTACTCATGTGTTTTGGGTTAATTTCCAAGGCATTGTCAAAACATGCTATAGCTTCTTCATGTTTTCCAAGTCTAGTCAATAAACTACCCTTTTTGGATAATGTATTGGCATGATTAGGATTGATTTTTAGGGCCTTGTCGTAGCATGCTATAGCTTCCTTGTAATTTTCAAGTCTAACTAATATGAAACCCTTGTCGTATAACGTATCAAAATTATTTGGGTCAATTTCTAATGCTTTATCATAATATGCAATGGCTTCTTTGTGTTTTCCAAGTCTAGCCAATGAACTGCCCTTTTTGGATAATGTATTGGCATGATTAGGATTGATTTTTAGGGCCTTGTCGTAGCATGCTATAGCTTCCTTGTGTTTCCCCAGTCCATTCAATGAAATGCCCTTTTTGAATAATGTTTCAAAATTATTTGGGTTAATTTTCAGTGCCTTGTTAAAACATGTTATGGCCTCTTCATGTTTTTCCAATCTTAGCAAAGAAATGCCCTTTTTTGATAATGTATCAAAATTATTTGGGTCAATTTTCAGGGCCTTGTCGTAGTATGAAATCGATTCTTGGAATCTGTCAAGAAAATATAGCAAGAGACCCTTGTTGTATAACGTATTCATATGGTTTGGATTGATTTTTAGGGCCTGATCAAAACATGCTATGGCTTCTTCTTGTTTTTCAAGTCTAGCCAGTGCAAACCCTTTTTTGGATAATGTGTTCATGTGGTTTGGGTTAAATTCTAAGGCCTTGTCGTAGTATTCAATGGCTTCCTCGTGTTTTCCAAGTCTGGCCAGAACTATACCTTTGTTGGATAAAATGTTGGTGTGGTGGGAATTAATTTCCAAGGCCTTGTCAAAACATGCAATAGCTTCTTGAAATCTATCCAGAAAATAAAGCAAGAGACCCTTGTTGTGTAGGGTACTCATGTGTTTTGGGTTAATTCTTAGGGCCTTGTCAAAAAATTCAATGGCTTCTTTGTGTTTTCCAAGGCTTGCCAATGAAATTCCCTTTTTGGATAATGTGTTCATGTGGTTTGGGTTAATTTCAAGTGCCCTGTCAAAATATGACACAGCTTCTGAATGTTTTCCAAGTCTTGCCAACGAGAATCCTTTATCGTATAATGTATCAAAATCATTTGGATTGATTTCTAGTGCCTTGTCAAAACAAGTTATTGCTTCTTTGTGTTTTCCAATTCGAGTAAGGGAGAATCCTTTATCGTATAATGTATCAAAATCATTTGGATTGATTTCTAGTGCCTTGTCAAAAAATACTATAGCTTCTTGAAATCGATCCAGAAAATATAACATTAGACCCTTGTTGTATAACGTATTTCTATGATTTGGTTTATTGTCCAATACTCTGTTAAAACATAAGATAGCCTTTTCGTGTTTTCCAAGTCTAGCCAGGGCAATACCTTTTTTAGATAATGTACTAATCTGGTCAGGATTAATTTTTAAAACTTTGTCATAGCATGCAATAGATTCCTCAAGTTTTCCAAGATTAGCCAGTGCAAACCCTTTTTTGGATAAGGTATCCAAATGGTTTGGATTAATTATCAAAGCCTCATTAAAACACTCTAAAGCCTCTTCATGTTTTCCTACTTTGGTCAGTGCGAAACCTTTATGATATAATGTATCAAATTCGTTTGGATTAATTTGCAAACTATCACTTACCCGAGGTTGTAAACATTACAAGTGTTCTACCAAGAAGAATAACTTTTTGATCTTCGGCCATATCATAAAATTTTATTTTGGAAATAATCATGATAGTACATAATGCAGTCTATCCTTAATTAAGCCAGTTCTTGTGTAACATTATTTTTTTACATATAATTTAATATTCACGCACAGAATTTTGCCTGTAAAAAAATTTTGTTACACCTTTGAAAAAAAATGAAAACACGCTTTACAAACTACCTGATTGTGGTGAAAATAAATAAACTTAATTTTTTCTTAGATTAGTTTTATTCAGCACAGTATTTTACGAGTTATTTTGAAAATGGGTTTTTCTCTTACATGAAAATAGAGTTTTTAGAAAATTATTTTTTGACAAGGAAGAAGAATTAAAATGAAAAAATATTTCAACTTTAGATTGCTGATTCGCCTTTTTCTTTTGTGCAGATATCCATAGCGTTTTCTACGTTTGTTACAAAAACTTTCCCATCGCCTTTAGAGCCAGTACATGCAACATTTGCAATTGCATCTAAAATGGCATCAACCTTAGAATCGGGAACAACTGTAACTATGGCCTCTTTTGAAAAGTATTGTCCAACAAGTGGGGGATCTGCTGCACCTTGGCCTTGTGTGTGCCAAACTGTAATTCCTCCCACACCTACATCTTTGATAGCGCCTACTACTTTGTCCCTCATTCCGGGTTCAACGACAGTCTCAATTCTCTTCATGGTTTTGTAAGCTGTTTTGTGCCTTTTAAATTGTTAGGTTTTGAACAAGATTTTGCATTATTATCTAATTGCGATCCAGTTAGTTTATGGTGATTTGGAATTACTATTTAGAAACTGGTGTTTAAAAAAATTATAGGACGGTTATAATTTTAAGTTCAGTCTAGAGATTAAACTGGTTGGTTTTTGTATGGGCAATTAGACAATATGCATGAATGATTAAAAATAAAATTAAAAGAATTCTTGTACCTATTGATGGATCAAAAAATTCTCTTAGAGGGCTAGATGAGGCAATTTACTTTGCAAGACAATGCCAGGCAACAATTATCGGTTTACACGTAGTTAAGGTCTCACCCGGAATAGTATTAAACAAGAAAAAGATTGAATCTGGAAGTATAAAGTCAGTAGAAATGCTAATGGAGGCTGCTAAGACCAAAGCTGGAAGACACGGAGTTCAACTAAATTACAAAATAATCAAAGGCGCAGATCCAGGTTATGATATTGTTCAATACTCAAAAAAGCATAGAAATGATCTTATTGTCATAGGAGCAAGAGGGCTAGGCGCTTTAAAAGAAGCATTTCTTGGGAGCGTATCGAATTATGTGCTTCACAAATCAAAGATTCCCGTATTAATTGTAAAATAATTAACTGCAATTGACCAAGACCGAATTTTTTTCTTAATTTAATAAGGGTCAGGCTGATTTCTTTTAATCAATCTCAATTAAAGGGATTGTTTTTTAAAAATTGATTTTTAGTAATATTGTGGGTTTTCTATCTAAATTCAAGGGAAACTGGCAGACTTCAAAAAGAGAGAAAGCTGCCCAGATTAATGGAAAGAATCTCAAAGAAATACTAAAGAAATTCAAAGAAGAGAGGGACAGGATAGAGAAAGAAACAGGGAATAGACCCCAAATTGATGACACCACACAAATGTTTATGCAAAAAATTCTAAATGTATGGATTGCCGAGGGGAGAAAAATTGATGAGGAAAAATTCTGGAATGAAGTAGACTATAACAAACAGTTTACGCATCCTGTGGAATATTACGAGGTAAAAAGTAGACTCTAAACTCATTTTTTGCACAGATAATCAAAAAAATCCTGTTTGAAATGAACACACATTTGTTATAATCAATCCGAAGACGGAATACATTTTGTGAAAGTACTTCATATTGATGATAATAAAGATATTACAAATTTAATCTCAGAGCTAATCGAATCACAAGGTTTTGATTATTTTGTAACTAATAGCCCAAGAGATGGGCTCAATCGTATTAAAAATGAAAAATTTGATGTTATTCTTTTAGATATGCACATGCCTGAACTAAGTGGAATTGATGTTATTGAGGAATTGGAAAGAGAGAAAATTCTAAAAGACCAAAAAATAGTAATCCTTTCTGGACACCCGTTTAATTATGATCAAAGATCAGAGTTGTTAAAAAAAGAAGGAATTCATTATTGTTTAAAAAAACCCATAGAGTTTAACGAACTTTTATCCGCAATTAAACCATAATAATTTTTGATTTTTCAGATCTTTAAAAAATTTTTAACATTACTTTTGTCAAATGCCAGCCAACAAAAAGGATGTATTGCTACTTATTTTTTTTCTAACTTTGGTTTCAGAAAATATCTAATTCAAATATTATCCAGAAGAGAATGTAGGATCTTTGTAAATAACTTCATTTAGAAGAGCATCAAGTATTTGTTTTTGACCCCCAGCATTGTCAATTGTCACCAATAAAATTCGATTTTCAGATAGAGGCATTGTTACTCGCCTTAGTTTTTCATAAACTGCCAATGTATACAATCCCCTTCCAATCTCATCAAAATGTTTCATTCTAGATTTCCATGCAGAAGCTGCATGTCGCAAAGTGTCCTTGGTTGATTCTGGCGATAGGAAAAGGTTAGCACCTTCTCTGCTTTTAGATGCAAGGAGGTTTCCATCTAAATCACTAATTGCCACAAATCGTATATTATCATCAATTCCCAAGATTCGATCCATTTGACTTTCATTGGACATTCGTATCATCATTGCTGTAAATGTTCTAAAATTTAAAGATGCTTCTTAATCTCAGAATTGAGTTATTATCATGATAATTCTCTCAAATTTTTTTATAATAATTAGATCCCAATCAACCAATTTGGCATTATATCAATCCCGAATAGTTGAAAAAAATTTTTTTTTATTTTAAATTGGGAAAATTGTTTTATGTATAAAGTATTTTGACTGAATATGGGATTGTTTACAAGTAAAAAAGAGATAGCAATAACTAATGTTTGCCCAAAATGCGATATGACATTTTCCGATCCTCAAAGAACTTTAC
>Ga0224508_10002442_pt1 | contig 15775 bp, 18 predicted proteins | sample SF_Jan12_sed_USG_4_FD_170157 | JGI IMG/M metagenome (GOLD analysis project Ga0224508, IMG submission 170157) | Sediment microbial communities from San Francisco Bay, California, United States - SF_Jan12_sed_USGS_21 | ecosystem: Environmental > Aquatic > Marine > Sediment | place: USA... | reverse complement strand
CTAGGCCTGGTTCTCAATGACATTCCACAGCAGGGACAGTTAGATCCATCCCATTTTAAGAAAATCTCACAAACATTACATCGTTTTTGTCCGCTTGCATATCTAAACTCATGACTTCCCCATTTTGCTTTGTACCTAGTACATACTCCCTTACAAACCAAAAGAAATAGCCTCCCTCTTTTTTATTTGTAAATATTTTTCTTTGTATTTTCCGCTACGTGGGGATTGCCGTAGTCTATAATTGCAACAAGGACACCACAAACCATCCCAATTCATAAAAACATCACAAGAATTACATCTTTTTTGTCCGCTTGCATATCTTCCCATCCTCAAAGGTTTTCTTGCCCTGTATCTCTGACAAATCCCATTACATGAAATTCCCATTAGTTTTTACTCCAATCTACTAATGAATATAATTTCAGATCAAAAATAGACTTCAATATTTAACTCCATGAATACCTTGAGATATTGAAGTAATGCTTATGTTATTCAAGTTTTTCTGTAGTTGAGATATGTTTTTCTCCAAAACTTTTTGTGTGACAGGCAAAGAATTCTTTAAAGAGTTGTCATTTTCTTTTAATATTTTATCTGCCAGCGATATTGCAGCACATGATAGACCTAGTTGATTTTTTGTTACATAGTTAGTATTTTCAAAAACAGTTTTGATCAAAAACAATGCAAGAGAAGATGTTTCTTTTTTTATGGAATGTTTTTTAGTTAATTTTTTAATTTCATTTAGTACACTTGGAACAAACTTGTCATTACGCAAATCTTTTTTGAGATTTCCAGAAACCAAGTTGATTTTTATTGCACATTCATAACAATATCTTTTTGATGTCGATGTAGCTATGATATCCTCTTCTTCAAATAAAATATTACATTTGACACATTTATTCTCTCCAATATTTTCAAGTCGGTTCAAATGACCACGAGTTAAAACATAAACATATTTTGAATTCGACAAATTGTTTCTGAGTTTCCTCAAAATCTGTAAGTTGTTATCATTGAAAAAGATTAGTTGACAACCATTTTACCAATAAAAGGTAATCAATGTCATCAGACTTGATCTAAGGTTATTAATCATAATGATCTAATAGTAAGGGAAGCAATATCATCATGAGTATAGAGTTGCCATAATTTGTTTGCAAGATATACTTTCAATCGTGATTGAGAAAATAAAATGAGCGAAAAAACAGATCAAAAAAATAGTAATGATGATAATGATGTATTTACGTCAATTGAACAGGGTTTTGACAAAGTACACAAGTGTGGAACGGCTGACACCAGCATATACACAGTCATTGACAAACCTCCAACAAGAGATTCTTGCTACATGGAAAAATTTGATGTGTTCTAGTACTTTTATTCAGCGTCAATATGCAGAACAAATGGGGCTAAACACAAGCTCAGTTGACCTGCTGACTCAAATCATCCAGAGAATGGCTGAAGAGATTAGCAGAGCATTTGAGATGCAAAACAACATAGTACAAACCTTTCTTGAGACGTCAAGGCAAAATATCAAGAGACTCAATGAGAATACTACCATGTATACTGAATGGCAGAAAAAATTCATAGATTTTAACATGAATAATGTGCAAAAGACCAAATGACGAAAAAACTATTTTCAAAAGATAATAGGAGGATAACATGCATGTTTTAGAAAACAAATATGAAAAATTAGCTGAGGAAAGGTTAATCAAACTTCTTACGGAAAAATCTACAAGAAAGACAATCTCATTATTGCAAGACAGGTCAAAATCAGTCTCAGAGATTATTCAAAATATCAGGAAAATACAACACGTTACAGAGACAAACACAGTACATACAATACCAGAACAAGAACGATGCCATCAAAACACATAGATCATTTATATCGCAATTAAAAATAGACTAAGCCTTGCAGAAAGTCAAAACTTCTCAGACTAGCAAAGTCATCAAGGAACTAAAACAGTCAAAAGTAAAATGGGTAAGATTGCAATTTTGCAATCCCTTCGGATTGCTACACCAGTTTAGTGTTCCATCAAAACGAATCACAGAGGAATATTTTAAGATAGGCTATCCAGTGGATGGCAGTTCCATCAAAGGGTTTACAGAAATCAACAAATCAGAACTGGTACTAGTTCCTGATGCGTCAACCTTTTCAATTTTACCGGACTATTTTGATAAGAATCACCAGGATGATAATAGCAGCGGACATCAATTGCAATACGTTTCAAAAGCTGCTCGGATGTTTGTTGATGTGCATAACGGGTTTGGTGCAGGAAGATTCTCAAGGGATCCAAGATTTATCGCACAAAAGGCAAACGAGGTTGCACAAAAAAATGGATTCTCAAAGAGCTACTGGTCAGCTGAGATGGAATTTTTTGTGTTTGATAAGATGAATGGAAACAATATTGGCCCCAACGAAACAAAAAATACAGAAAATATAATTTCAACAGAGGCACCATGGAGTGCACAAAATCCTGAAAATATAATTCCAATTAAGGGAGGTTATTTTGGTGCATCCCCTGCAGACAAATTGACAGATTTTAGAGACGAGGTTGCAGACACTCTGGAAGAGACATTTGGTATTTCAGTTATTGCCCATCACCATGAAGTGGCCACTGCAGGCCAAGGAGAAGTCATTTTGGGATTTGACGAGCTTCTAAACACTGCAGACAATGTGGTTACTGCAATGAAGACTGTAAAAGAAGTAGCTTCAAAACGTGGAATGGTTGCCAGTTTTAACCCAAAACCAATACCTAATGACAATGGCTCTGCAATGCATATTAATCAGAGTCTGTGGAAGACAAAGAACAAAAAGGAAGTTAATGAATTTTATGATCCTGCAGATGAGTACGCAGAACTAAGTCAGACTGCACTATACTATGTGGGGGGAATCTTGGAGCATGCAAAAGCATTATGTGGCATTACCAACCCAACTGCAAACTCTTACAATAGATTGGTTCCAGGGTATGAGGCACCAATCAATATCGCATGGGGGAAAATGAACCGTTCGGCATGTGTAAGAATACCTACTCACCACAAGCAGATGAGTAAAAGAAAAAGAATAGAGTACAGAGTGCCAGACCCTACTGCTAACATATATCTTGCAGAATCAGCACTTTTGCTTGCAGGACTAGATGGCATAAACAAAAAGATTCAGCCACCTGATCCAGTAGATGTTAATATTTACAAACTCTCAGAAAGTGAAAAGAAGAAACGTGGAGTTGGTGAACTCCCAACGTCACTAAAAGAGGCAACAAGTTCATTACAATCTGACAACGAATTCTTGAAACCTGCCTTTGATGAGGAGTTCATAGAGATGTATTGTGAAGCGTTGACAAACCAATAATAATAATTCTAAACAGATATCAGAATAGTTTATCGTACTATTAATTTAAAACTGATTTTGTAGTTTGATATTTGCAAAACATCATTTAGAATCAAAATACAAATGTCAATTTTAGATGGTATTGTGTTATGTTTTAGCCCCCAGTGGCAGCATCAAACAAAGCGCATTCACATTCGTCTCTTTTGTCACAGTATTGACAAGTACAATGACAATGTGGAAATATTTCATCACATTCTGTGCATCTTAAAAATCCTCACACTGGATGCTCATGCTATTTTACTCTAACAGAAAAATATAATGTATTATCTTTAAAAACTAAATATTTGTAAGATAAATTAACTATTTATCGTACAATTGTAAAAACCAAACTATTCTTTTTATAAGAAACAATCTCTCAATCGAGATTTGATACAGTTGGAGTATGCCTTTGTCTTATTGAGTTGTGAAATAGATGTCGAAAAGGAATTCACTTGCAAGATAAAGGAAATAGATGAGATAAAAGAAGTTTGCAAGGTAATGGGAATTTATGATTTTTTGATAAAAATTGATTATACTACGAGAGACAAGATACATCAAACCATAGCAGAAAAAATTTGCAAGATGGATAAAATTAAAACTACAATATCACTAATGACAACACCTGATCCGACTAAATAGAATTTTAAGAGAACAGAAAAATCTAATGCGCTTACTTTTATTGAATTCTGATAAAACTTTTGAAATAAAATTGAACAGGACAAAAACTATGAGAGTTTACAATTCAGTAATTATTACATTCTTCAGTCCTTTCTGCCCTGTACGGTTTTTCCTATCTACAAGTTGTTAATATTACGTTCTACTAATTATTGAGAATCAGATTTTCAAAAAATTACTTTTTCTGCAAAGCATAAATCCCACCTGCAGCATATGCCATAGAAATAAAAAGTCGTGAAAGCAAAATCGCTATGTCTTGATGTTCTGAAAATATCAATAAATTGATCTCAAAAGCAACAGGTAGCATAACAATTGATATAATTCCAACTAGTAATTGCTCAAAATTTCCCATACTGTTGAATTTTTTGAGAAAAACAAAAGTAGAGATGTTGCCAAGACCTATCCCTAACAGAATCAGATATTGAGTAAATTCCGGAAAAACTATTATTAGAACAAAAGGCAGTGACCAACAGATGCCATTGATGGCTTTGGCAGAAATAGGCCATGTTTTACTATTTTTCATTCTCTGACGAATCAAAGGAAGAATCACTCTGAACCTTCTGAATTGAGCGCCAAAAACCAGAGCAAAAACTGCAAACCAAATAAAATAATAATAAAAGTATGCTGGAGAATAATTCAGAAATACAATCTCACTTAAAATCGAGCCGGCAGCAACTGAAACGGCCACACTCAGAAAAAGAATACCAAAAGAATGTCTGATTTGTTGTGAGGCATACTCCATTTTCCCTTGATAATTTTTTTTATATCCTTTGATTTAATCCCTGTTTTTTGATCCAATGTTTGAGGAAAACTCAATAATCTGAAACATAATGAGTCTGCCTATCTCAAATTATCTTTCCAATAGATGTCACAATCTCGTCTATCTTCTTTTCTTTTCTATCTATTGTGACATAATATGTGACATCATTTTTTTGGAATAGTAGTATGGATATTTTCTGATGCTGTAATAAAACATGATTCAGTTTGCCAACCATACTTGTGCTTTCTTTTCTTAATGTCATCAGAGTAGATATTATAAAAAGTTCATTTTTTATTGTCTCTGATTTCATTAGGGGTTTTACATCAGGCTTGATAATTCCTGTCATGGTTCTGCCATAAGCATTCACAACACCTACGTATCTGATATTATTTGATAATTGAATAATGTTCTGGCATTTTTTTCTATATTTTGTAATTGCCTCTTTCCATTTTTCAGAAGGAGTCTTTGCCATACTAAAAACCAGATTGGAGCTTGTTAATGATTCTTACTAGATTAAGTGAAACAATATATTTTACTGTATATGCCAATGAATAAAAATAGTTATTTTGAATACTTTTCAAAAAATCAATTATTCTTTTGCAAGTGAGATTTCAAAAAGATCATCCCATGTAACTCCTTTCCAAAGACCCAATACACCTTCAGGTTTTTCAACCTTTTCTATCTCTGTAATTTTTTGAATTTTTATAACAGAAGGGTTTCTTGGCGCCCATAACAATGCCATGTAATCTCCTATGTTTCCAACCATGTTACTTTTTGCAAGAATTATCTTATCATTTGAAAAACCATTTTCTACAAGAAGGTTCTTTGATGACTCTTCAAGATCTTTTTGTCCATGGACAAAAAGATACACTGATTTATTCTGATCAATGTTCTCCATAGAAATTGTTACAAAGCATCATTAATCAATTTTTTTGATCCATTTTCTACCATTTAATGACAATCAATGGAAACAAAAAATTTGTGATAAGAATATTAACTGTACCAATTCATCGTTTTACATCCTATGCCAATAGCAGAAAATTTCCCAGAAGGTCTAAAACCAATTGGAAAAATTAATCATGCAGACGGTGAACACTTTCACTGGATTTGGGGCCCTGGAAAGTCTGACGGTGAAGCCTTCAAAAATGAGGATGTAAAAAAGGCATACGAGGCACGTGGAGAAAAACAAGTGCCTCTTGGTGTTAGTGGTACAATGATTGCAGTTGACTGGGACTCTTGTGTGGCAGACGGTGCATGTATTGAAGCATGTCCAGTCCAAGTATTCCAGTGGTACAGAACAGAAAAAGACATTCCAGCTGAGAAATGCAATGGCGAGACTTTTGGAGGAACAGGTAGTACCGTCAAAGATGAACGTAAAGACCATACAGACAAGGCAGATCCAATACTAGAGCACGATTGTATTTGGTGTATGGCATGTGTATCAGTTTGTCCTCCACAAGCTATCAAGGTAGATCAAGGAAATGTTGAAGCACACGAAAATGCATCCATGACATAACCTACAAACTTGCCTGTAAATCCAAAAACAGAATCAACAAATTTGCTACAGGATTTTATTTTTACCTTGTGAAATAATATTTTGGATCTACTTACAATTAATACTAAAATGGTAATGATGAAAGTTTCTAGTTGATCAATGTGATAAACATCATTACATGTTCTGGATTTTTTGATCTGAAAAATAAACCTCCTAGTCATATCCCAATAAAGTAATCGACCAATACAAATACGTGAAAATATCAAATATGTTGTGCCAATTTTCTGTGAGAAATGTAATGATAGAAGATTTCCTAAGTGGGTAAAAGAAACAAATATGACACTATGGCTTTGCGAGACTTGCAAAAATTACGTAGATACTGAAAATCATATTATTCGTAATACAGATGAGTAATCAAAATAATTCAATTTTATTTGCAGAGATAGGGTTCAGGCCTAACCGACAACAATCTCTTCAAGCAGCACATTCTCCTTTTCCTGTGACTGTATGGTATCTTGTATCACTTCCATAATCCGAGTAAAAGTCTGAGTCTTCTTTCATTGCTGGAGGAGTTACTAATGATGATAAAATTTTCTTAAAATCACTTACAGATTTAATTTCAGAATTTTCATGTTCCTCAACTATTCTGTTAATCCAAGAAGACAGAGTATCTCCAGACTTTTTGTTCTTTTTGAACAGTTCAATTATTTTCAATATCACTGGAATTACTCTTTTTGCTGGAACTCTCATGCAGTTTATTCCCAACATGGTTTGCTCATCTGAACGTCCGCCAAGAGACATTTGATAGTTTGGATACATGTCTTTGCCTACTCTTCCGCCCCCTCCATAGAATCCAATTGTAGCAATTTCATGCTGGCCACAAGAGTTTGGACATCCACTTATCTTGATAGTAGAGTCATTTAGATCCTCATCTTCGTCTAGTTTCAACTCAAGAAATTTTCTCTGAATTTCTTTTGCTAATCGGTGAGAGTTTGTCAGCGCCAAGTTACACGAAGTAGTACCTGAACAACCTACGGGCGATGCCATGGTGAGTGATCCTGACTTTGCAAGACCAGTGTCAATCAATCTGACATATAGTTTTGGCAAATCTGTCCCGTTTACCCATCTGAGTACTATTCCTTGAGAAAAGCTATTTCTTGCAAAACCTTCTGCAGAAAATTCTTGGCAAATATCTGCCAGAGATAAAAGTTGGCTGGAAGTAATGTCTCCTGCCTCCAAATTTATGAAGACACAATGATATCCATCCTGTTTTTGTTTTATTGTACTGGTTTTGCACCATCTGGAGTAGCCGTCTGGATTTGGAGCACCACTTTCTTCTGAAATATTAATTGACTTTTTGATTTCAGTTGCAGAGTCATCAATATCCAATTTTACAATTACTGATTGGGTTGCACGCATAACGGCTCTTTCTTTTAGTATTATGTTTTGAAAGTTTTCCCAACCCATTTCATCAACCAGGTATCTCATTCTATTTCTTGCCAAGTTTTTTCTGTTTCCAAGTCTGTCAAATATACGAATTACTGCAATTGAGGTATACAGTAAGTCTTCTTCAGGAGTAAATTCCTCTAGCTGATGACCCACAAAGGATTTGTTTCCCAACCCTCCCCCAAGAAATATTTTGAATCCACGTTGATTATCTCCATTAATTTTCCTTGTTTGTGGAATTAATCCTATGTCAACCATTCTTGCCATTCCGTGTTTTTCACAGCACGTAAAATTGAATTTGAATTTCCTGGGAAGATTTTGACTCAATGGATTTCTTAAAAAGAATTTAGTGATGGCAAACGCATACGGAGTTGCATCAAATTCTTCATCAGGACAAACACCAGATAAAGGACTGCACATTATATTTCTTACAGAATTGCCACATGCCTCCCTTGAGGTCATTCCTACCTCAGCAAGACCCCGCATTACTTCTGAGACGTCTTCTAGTACCACCCAGTGTAACTGAATGCTCTGCCTTGTGGACACATGAGCACTTCCTATTGAGAATGCTTCACTTAGTTGTGATAATTTTTTGAATTGATGTGGATAAATCTGACCTGCAGGCGCCTTTATTCGAATCATGGAATAGTCATCAGTCATTCTAGAACCATAAGCACCGTGCTGGAGTCTGAATCTTCTAAAAATGTCCTTGTCAATTTTTCCCTGACGGTATAGTTTTACGGTTTTGGAAAAATTTTCGATCTCTTCAGTCCTGGACCAATTAACAACAATTTTGGGCGCTTCATGTTTGGTAAATTTAAGATGTGATTCTTCCAATTATGACAAACAATGCTTTAAAATCGGATATAAGTAATTCTTATTTCAAATTATTTCTACTCATATTATAATTGAATATGTATTTTATTTTTTAACAGAATCTGTCTCAGCATCACGTAATCTTTTTTTCTAAACTATTCTTATAAACTTCTTAAATAGAATTAACTTTGTTGTTAAAAGTTCAGTATTCAAAATGGGTTCATTTAATTTCAGATCTTTTTCTTTGAATTTTAGAATTCTTCACAGCACTATTTATCTGTAAAATAAAAATTATTGTAAAGTTATTCCTGAATGATCTTAATAATTTTTGAGGGAAGTTTAGCATAATTTGAATCAGGTTCTGCAAAAACATACAATATGTCATCATGTTTAATGGGAAAACTCATGGCCAAACCTTTCTCTCTTAATGCCGTTGCAAAATTTACTGGGCCTAGTTGTCTGTCAAACTCTTTTCTCATTTTCACTCTTAATGCCAACTCCATAAAGATCATGTCATCATCTTTTGCACTTTCAAGTGGTTCTATTCCTTCTTTCATGCCTCCGGCTACTAATTTTCCTCGCTCGTTTATTACGCCTGCAAATCTAATTTTTTTATCAATTTTTATTTTCTCACAAATCGTATTGTAATCTAAAATTCTATTATCCAAGGTTAACACATCATAAGGATTTGTGATTGGGAAGCATATGGATATGTTTTTTTAATTTCACAAGACTTGATGACGTAACAAACATAAAAATTTAAAGTATTTTACCAGATATCCTAAATTTATTTCCTATACATTGCTATACAAATAAAATTCTCTTGGAGAAGGCAATGAAAAAACAGAGATATGTTCATGTCTCTTTATTTCACAATATTCTTCAAGGAAATCCTTTGCAAAGACGGATTGAAGATATTCATCATCTGATTCTAATGCTTCAATTGCATCCCTTAATGCAACGGGTAATTTTTTTATTCCCATCTCACGTTTTTTCTTTTCAGAAAGTTTGTAGATGTTCATATCTACTGGATCCGGAGGCTGAATCTTCTTTTTAATGCCATCAAGGCCAGCTAATAGCATAGCTGATTGAGCCAGATAGATGTTGGCGCTAGGATCAGGTATTCTTGATTCTATTCTTTTTCGAGTTTCCATGTTTTTGTGATGGGATGGAATTCTAACACATGCAGATCTATTACTTCTACTCCATGCTAGATTTGTGGGTGCTTCAAACCCAGGAACCAGTCTCCTGTAAGAGTTAGTAGTGGGGTTTGTTATTGCACAAAGAGATCCTGCATGCTCCAACAAGCCTCCGATGTAATATTGTGCGGTTTGACTCAGTTCAGCATACTCATCATTTGGATCATAAAAGGTGTTGATCTTTTTACCATTTTCTTCCTTCCATAGACTTTGGCTAATGTGCATGGCTGAACCATTGTCCACTTCTAATGGTTTTGGCATAAAGTTTGCAATTCTACCACGTTTAGATGCTACTTCCTTTGTAGTTTTTTTCATGGTTATTACATTATCTGCCATTGGAAGTAACTCATCAAATTCCATCTGTATCTCACCTTGTCCTGCAGTTGCAACCTCATGATGATGAGCTTCTATTTTAATTCCAAAATAATTGTGTAATGTACTTCCTATCTCATCTCTAGCACAATTAAGACTATCCGCAGGTGGTGCTGGGAAGTATCCTCCTTTTACTGGAATGATATAGCCACTTGCATTATCAGTTGACCAAGGTGCCTCTCTTGATTCAATTGAATAACCAGTTCCTCCAGACCAATTAATAGTGGACATTGGATTTGGACCTAAAACTATTTTGTCAAAAATGAAAAATTCAACTTCTGGACCAAAATAACACTTGTCAAAGCCCATGTCTTTTGCAATATCACAAGATCTTTCTGCTATGTATCTTGAATCTCTAGAATAACGTTTTCCAGTATATCCTTCATGAATATTTACAAAAAAACGTGCTGACTTGGTAGTGTAATTGGTATGTTCTTTTTCATGGTAATCCATATCAAAAAAATCTGGATTTATTGCGAAAGTATCAGGATCAGGGGTTAAAAGCATGTCAGAATCATAAATCTCTTTGAACCCTTTAATCGAGCTACCATCAAGTCTAGGTAATCCTTGGGAAAATGACTCTTCAGTTATATCTTCACTAGATACACTAATCTGTTGTAATATCCCAAAAGGATCGCAAAATTGTAGTCTAATCCATTCTATTTCTGATTTTTTTATATCTTCGATTATTTTTGAAATTTTTTGATCTGATACGTTACTCATATTTTTCACCCAATATCACAAATGCAAAGCTGTTATTGTTCACCAAAATCAAACCATTAGGAATCTCTTGGCGTGTTAGACTCACACCTCCAAAAAATTAGGTTTGATATTTAATTCTATTGGTAATGAATGGTAATAATTGGTAAATATAGCCAATCTTTTATAGGGAGTGTAAAAATTCGAAGAGTAATGCCATTGCCAAAGGATGTTATGAATTTTCGATGGGACATGGCCAAGATTGTAAAAAATGAGGGGCATGTAGCTGATCTAAAAAGCCTTTTACTTGATGCACAAAAAGCAGCAGATGGACTAGTCCCTTATGCAAGCTTGGGTGCTCATTCCCAAAATGACTACTTTTCAAACATAATAATTGACAATGCAAAAATAAATTCAACACAGGATTATTCTGATGTCGATGCTTCCTTAACAATTGGAGGACGATACTCTAAAAAAATTATCAAAACAGATGTTCCATTCTCAGTAGCTGGCATGAGTTATGGTTCAGTAAAACTGCCTGCAAAAATCTCACTACATCTTGCGTTAAACAAACTTGCAAAAAATGGAATTAAGATTTTAATGAATACTGGTGAGGGTGGTGCCTTACCATGGGAAATTTATGGGACCGAAAAATCCAGAGAAAAATTATCAAAAACTCACTGGGATTCAATTTTACAATATACGAACAAGCTGCTAAGAGCAAATCACTTGGAAGGCATAGACATTGATGAATTATTTACTCGAGAATATCCTCTAGTAGTTCAATATGCATCAGGTAGATTTTGGAAAGATCCTGCCTATCTTCTAAATGCTGATGGTATTGAGATAAAAATTGGTCAGGGGGCAAAGATAGGCCATGGGGGAATACTTCCAGGATCCAAAGTAACAGAACTGGTTGCAGAAAATCGTGGAATACTTGCACACAAACCTGCCCATTCCCCGTCAAGGCATTTGGATATTTTAGGGCCTGAAGATTTGGTTGCTAAAGTGCTAGAACTTAGAGAGTTAACAAACTGGGAAACCCCAATAATTGTGAAAGTTGGAGCTTCACGAATTTATGATGATATGGAAATAATTCTAAAATCATATGCAGACTGTGCTACTGTTGATGGATTGGTAGGTGGAACAGGAGCTGCTCCGTATGAAGTTAGAGAAGATATTGGAATCAATACTATAGCATCACTACTTCCCATTAGGAATGCAATTAATGATTATTATGAGACACATAACAAAGATGGTTTCAAATTACTAGTAAATGGAGGTATTTGGGATTCAGAAAGAATTGCTAAAACAATTGCTCTGGGAGCAGACGGTGTTGGAATTGGAACAGGATTTTTACTTGCAATGGGATGCACCCTAATTCAAGAGTGTCATACAGATATCTGTCCTGCCGGAATTACAGGATCTCATGAGAAACTAGATGTAGAGAAAAGCTCTGAGGGAATTTTCAACTATATCAAAGCAACAAAAACTGAACTACAAAATATTGCAGGCTCACTAGGAAGGAAAAAGATTGAAGATATAGAAATGACTGATCTTTCGGTAAATGACCTGTTGACCAGTATAATTTCAGAACTTCCATTCTCTGATGATACAAACCATGTCTCAAAAATTCAAACAAAAATAGACAATGCTATCAGTACTCTTAATTTACAAGGTGAGAAAATTTGAGACTAAATGAAAAAGCCCTAATTAGAAAATCAATATTGGAACTTTGTAATACTGGTTTGCCAAGGCAAGAATCCACTGATGACGGAATAAGAACAATTAGAGAACGTGGATCTGAAAAAGAGGAAAATCTATGGGAATACATAGTTGCACTCGGTGCACAATTGTCCAGACCTCCATTTGATCCTTATAGGGAGAAAATCAAACTCACAACCAAAATTGGACGAAAAGGAGATCAAAAAATATCTTTGAAAATACCGATTTTTATTTACGGTGAACTTGATCTATCTCAAAGTTCAAAAGATGCACTTACTTTAGCCCTGAATAGTTTAGTTGACAACAGATCAACTGTTGGATTAATATCAAAAGATGAACCTTGTGATGAGAGGAAATATCCTCACTTTCAATTAGTAAGCAATATTAGCAAAATATCTGACCCAGATGGAATTGTGTTAGAATACACTGGAATTAAAACAGAGGAAAAAATTGAAAAAATTCGCAAAGAATTTGATGGTCCTATTTTAGTTGAGGTAGATGAGGATTTCGCACATTATACGACAAGACTACTTGGATTAGGAGTTGATGGCATTTTAGTAAACACTGACAATATAACAAAAAGCGAAAAGTATGAGAGAAAACATGCAATTGCAGTCATACATGATGCAAAATTAGCTATAAACGAATTTTACAGAGGAAAAGAAAATGATGGTGCTTGCTTAGTTGTTGCAGGTGATGTAAACAATGCAGGAAAGATGATAAAAGCAGCAGGACTGGGTGCGGATGTTATTGGTTATGATACCAGTCTTTTGATTGCTAAAGTTGGCCATCATTCAGAAAATTTCTTTGATGAAGAAATTACAGCACAAAAAATTTTCAATCATATGATTGCTACAAAAAGTGAATTAACTGGTATTCCTGCAGCCATAGGGTATAGTGACTTTCACAATTTATCTCCCAGTGACTTTAGGACATCCAGCATTAAGGCAAGTATACAAGGAGACATTCCTTTAGAAGGTGTAGATAAAACCTACAGGAATATTGTTGCAGAAATACTTGAAGAGTATGTCAATACAAAAAATATTTCAGTTAACCAACAAGAAAAACAGAAAATCATTAACCTTGTAATCAAAGAGGAAAATTAAATGTGCGGAATTTGTGGACTCATGATGGATGATAGTAACCTACGTCATTCCCCTGTGGGGTCTGTCTTGCAAGATATGATGGAAAGTCAGCAGGTAAGAGCTCAGGATGGAGCTGGAATTGCAATATTTGATAAAAGTAATGCGGGAGATTCTTTCAAAATAAAGAATTTCAGAAAAGAAGGAATGTCAGATTATACTATTGATGAGATTGACTCTTCATCAGAAAATGTATCTGAGAAGTTACAAAAATTAAGACAAGATCCTGAATGTCACTTTTTTAGTTTTGAAAATGAAATGACAATACTCAAAGAAACTGGATTAGCTAAAGACCTTGATAAAAAATATGGTATACGAAAAATGAATGGCTCTCACGGTATAGGCCATCTAAGAATTGCGACAAGCAGCAGAGTAACTCCATACAATACTCATCCATTTAGCACTACAATCATTCCTGATATTGCAATTGTTCACAATGGGGAGATTACAAACTACAACATGTTGAGAGATTCGCTAGAATTGGAAGGATTTACATTTTATACAGACAGCGATTCAGAAGTTATTGCTGTTTTTCTAGCAAGCAGAATTCTCAAACATGGAGACATAGAAAGGGCACATCGTGAATTTGTAGCAAAGGCAGACGGTCCCTTTACTTACATAGCTGCTACTGTAGATTCTATTGCAATTGTGCGTGATAAATTTGGGACAAGAAAAGGTATCATAGGATATAACCCAGGAACTAATGATCATCCTCCATTTTGGGCAATGGCAACTGATTTGTCTGCACTTGATGTCGTGGGAGCTACAACAAAAATAGAGACTCCACATCCTGGGAAACCGAGAATCTTTTACAGGAATTAAAATGTACACTATAGATATTGATGAAATAAGGGCCTTGGCAAATGATGTTGCATCTACAAGTTCAGGTTCTAATGAATTTGATTTATTAAAGAAAAAATTACATGAAAGATTCCAAGTATCTATTCCAGAAGGTTTGAAAAATGCAGCAATTGAAAAATTTGGAGATGTTGCCAGTGCCCCTATCCTTTATGAAAATTTAACAAACTCCATACTTCGAAAAAAAGTTGAAGACGGTGAAAATAACATAACCATAAAAAATCCCCGAGCCCTCTACAGAATTGGTGTTTTTGGTTTCTCAGAGCCCATAAATCTGAATCTAACAGTAGAGGGAAATGTAGGGAACTTTTTTGGTGCATTTTGTAATTTTAATGGAACTTGGACAGTGAAAGGGCATGCGGAAAATGGCTTGGCAGATAAAGGGTATTGCGGAAAATTTGTAATAGATGGTCTTGCTACTGAGCTTGTAGGACAAAATAATCAATCCACTAATTACAGTCACGGCGTTGACATTCTAGTCAGAAAAGGCTGTATGGAAAGAGCAATGGCTCAGGCAAGAGGTGGCAATTTGGTTACATTTGGAGCTGGATTCAATTCCGGATTATACATGTCAGATGGAGTTTTGATGAATTTAGGCGAACCAGGTGAATTATTTGGAGCAGGCATGGTTGGAGGTACGATATACACAAAACAAGGAACAACAACTGGCAAAGGAGCAGCAATAAAAAAATTGGATGAAAATGACTATGAAAAAATAAAAAATGTTTTAAGAATATTTGAGGGAGATCTTGACATTGTAAATTTGGATGATTTTTCTAAAACAAATTCAAGATTAGAATTTACCAACATAAAACAAGAAGAGATTGATTTTAGGGAATTTGAAAAGATAGTTGCAGATGAAAATACTGTATACTAAATTCAATCTACTGTTTTTTAAAAGTTGATTAATAGTACTAGAGAAAAGAAAGTAGTTTATTTTCTGAAGTTTTTGAATATAAAACTAGACGACTTTAGATTAAATTCCTGTCTTCATTATATCACTATCAAGCAATTTGATTTTTTGAGCAGTAACTTTTACTTCTTCAGGGATCATAGATTTCTCCAAAGTAAGATAAATTGTAATCGTTGGTAAGTATAGAATCATTTGTTGCATTTTTTCTCTAGTGATATGAATATAGTCAGTTTTCCCGTAGGCTTCATCAAAATGTTCTCTGGTATTTCTTCTCAAACCAAGTTGATTGTAAAACGCTATTCTATCAGGATCAGGCTCCATTG
>Ga0224508_10002441_pt1 | contig 15776 bp, 27 predicted proteins | sample SF_Jan12_sed_USG_4_FD_170157 | JGI IMG/M metagenome (GOLD analysis project Ga0224508, IMG submission 170157) | Sediment microbial communities from San Francisco Bay, California, United States - SF_Jan12_sed_USGS_21 | ecosystem: Environmental > Aquatic > Marine > Sediment | place: USA... | reverse complement strand
TTGCCGGCCGGCGCCAAGTTCTGGCTGCGCGTGCGTGGGGCCATCGCCTATGGATTGACCAGTTCGGCGACCATTGCCCTCCCGGTACGAGCTGCCGCCTGACGTTTTGTCCGGGCGACGTGTGGCGGTTTCTGCCCCGCCAAAAATTCGTACAGGTCGAAGGGCGTTGTCGCTTTCGAGATCTCAATGTTGAGCAGACGCTTGCACAGCCAGACGTCTGGATGCTTCGGTGGCTCCCTCCATCCCCACAAGCACCGAACGATCCCGCGCCGCCGCGTCGTTCGGCGCAGGTAGGTGTCGACCACGTGAGGCTCGTCGCTGTTCGACAGCAACTCGAAAGGGTCGCTCGCCGGCGTGTATTGCGCTCGAATGACCCAAAGGTGCGTGCGTCGGTCGATCGTGAAGCCAACCCACATCTGCTCCGCCGGGCAGATCGTCACCACCTCGGTGAAACGTGTTCGCCCAAACCGCGTCACGTGGTAGCCGCGGAAGTGCACGATGCGCCGATCCACAGACGTGTGATCGCTCGCAACCGCGTTCGATACGATCGGTTGGCCGGCCTGATGTTGGCGGTAGACAGGCGGCACAGGCTCGTCAGGCGGCGGCGCTGCATCGCCCCTATCGCGGTCGACAACCGCGACGCCGGTCGGGGGCAAGGCGTCGTCACGTTGCTCGTTCTCGCCCGCCGTGTCGCCGCCACGTCCAGGCTCATAGCCGGCGATGAATGCCGCGTGTTCGTCGGGCTCGCCTGTGGGTTGATCGTGGGCCATCACCCCCCCCCCTTATTCGTCCGGACTTTTTCGAGAGGCGGCGCTCATAGCGGATTTTTCCGTGAACCATCCTCTGGCTTCGAGCCAAGCTGTGGCGGAACGGACGAACGAGTTCCACGAAGATGGCCACGGAGTAAACAGCGCGCGGCGCACCGTGCCGATATTCATGCCTCCTCCCGTCGAAAGTCGACCTCAAGCACCATCCAATCTTCCCAACCGGCAAAGTCCGCGTCACCCCGTTTGATCTCGTAAACATAGACCCCGTATTGAATTCTCCGAACGCAGAGCAATGCCCCTAACGGCGGCATTTCCCCACCTTCAGGCAACGGAAACGACTTCCAGGCGATGAAGTTGACGGATTCGGTGTGCTCCGGATCAGGCTCCCAATCCTTTAGCTTTCTGCATCGTTCGAAGGTGCGCTGGATGATCTGCACATTGACCACTTCCGGGCCAGGGCTTGTTATCGGTACAGCAGACGCCAGAGCCCCATCGAGCTCATGGCAAATCGTATCGATAGCTGTGCCGGGGACGTGGTAGACGAGATCCTCGCTCATGTGACCCCCTTGCGCAATTCCTGATGGAGGATGTCGAGCAGCAGCTCAAGCGGGAAGTCTTTGCCGGCGAAACGGCGCTTGCAGTTCATGAAACGTGTCACTTCGCGCACAAGCGCGAGAACCTCGCAGCCCTTCCAGGTGAGGTAAAGCGTCCTGACCTGCTCCTGTTGGACCAGCTCTTCATGCCAGCTGACATAGCCAGCATCGCGGCACAACCGAACATGCCCAGCATAGAGATCTGGGTTCTTGTCGGCCACCTGGCTGGTCTTCTCATCCTCGATGTCGAGCAGCACCTGGCGAATCAAATCGGGGTCGCGCCTCATTCGTTTGGTCCCACAGCTTCAGGTTTGTCACCGGACTTGTCGGACCACGAACCTCGGTCCACGTGCTCTGTAGGCTCCTGAAGCGCCTTTCGCCACCGCTCAAACTGTTCGCTTGAGTATGGGCCGCCCTCGGCAACCGGCGTGTTCAAGATCCGCGACTTCGCCGCGTCATCACCGGAGATGTAGGCGCCGACGAGCTGGCCGACATGCTGCGGGGCATCATGCAGATCCCGATGTAACAGATTTCCCACCGAAGGTACGGCTACAACTACCGCAAGCTCTCCAGGGACGAGTGGCCCGCTTGAGTCAGGTAAATCTGGCATGTGCTCAGGTAGAGCCTCGATCGGTCTGCTGTAGGAACCAGGAGACGGCGCAGGCGGTGGAATCGGGGGAGAACTCATATCAAACGGCCGCGGATCTCCAACTTCCTTACGGAACATACCGATGATTACTTGAGCGGTTGCCAATGCAGAATCTGCGTAGTGGCGCTCACCCTTGATTAGCGAACGCTGTGCCACAGCAATCTGATCCTCAATCGCTCGCAATCTCATCTTCACGTCTTCGGATGCACCCCCCTGCCCATCGCTCGGGCTCGGCGCCGTGATCCGATCAAGCATCTCAACGCGGATGCCCTCGAAACGGTTCAACGCAGAACTCAACATCCTGGACGTTTCAACGAAGTGTCGATCGAGCTCGTCAGGCGTCATCAATCAGCGGCCTCCTGTTCAGCATCTCGCCTCGAAACAGCATGCGGCTTGCCGGCGGCCGGCTCGGGCTCTGGATCTGGTTCCTCACCCACCAACGCAATAACATCCTGCCAGAACGAGCAAGGTAGAACGAACGTTTCATCTCCTTCAGAACGCGAAATGACCGCACCAACAATACCAGCCGGTTGTCCATCCTTGCTGGCCTTGAGATTCAAAGCGAGCCCGCACGTCCAACCGCACTCAAGGCACGCTTGGCGCAGAGCATCAATCTCATCAAGTTGTTCAGGTGTCACATCTGCAGCCATTTCGGCTCCCCATGGCAGGATTGGAAACAAGAAATATAGGGCCTCCCCCAAAAATGTCTACAGTCGCCCGAACTTTCCCCAGTCAAGCAACTGCCGCTCGATGAAATCGCGGACCTCACCGGCCAGGTGCATCGCCCGCGCCATCTCATCAACCGTGAGATCTCGTCGCTTGTTCGAGCCAGTCGCCTCAGCGCCGATGGCGGCCGCCAAGTGCGCCGACAGCGCCGCTATCCCAAGTTCGAGTGAGCAGGGATTGCGGGTCATGACCTGCTGGATCTCCGAAGCAATAGTCTCGGCCAACCGGCGCGACACCGCTGTCCGGATCGAGTGCTCAAAAGAGAACGTCTGAATTTCATCAAGACGCGGCATAGGTGAAACTCCCTAGACGAAATTGGGGGATTCAGAAGTTGGCTCGAGCAACGCGATTCGACCGCTGATGGCGTTGAAGCCAAACTTGCGAGTGCCAATCTTGCCGTTAACGCCACGGTCCCGCGCTTTCCAGCAGATCAGATGAACCTCGGTGCTGTTCTCGTCCGTTGGATCCGGGCGAAACGCCGTCATTCCGACGTCGGCCTTGTTGTAGTAGTGCGCGCTTCCGTCTGCATCATAGCCGAGCGGCGGAAATGGTTTCTGCCCGGTCGTGGTCGATGGCTTTCTCGGGTGGACAACCAGGACCAGATGGATCGCATAAGTCATGGCCAGCTGACGGGCCTGACGCAACAATTCCTTGGTCCATTGGGTCTCATTGAACCCGATAGGCCTATCGTCGGCGACCTCAGACATCGGATCGACAACCGCCAGGCGCGCGTTGTCGCGAGTGACACTGGTCACGATACGTTGCTTGAGCCATTCGAAGCTTGGATCTTCCTCTGCATCCATCGACGGCCAGATGAAGCTGACGTGCCGATCGAGAAAAACCTCGGCCTGGTCGATCTCTTCCTTCGAAGCAAATTTCGGATCTCGACCAAGATAGCATCGGATCAGATTCGGAAGGTGCATGGTGCGCGGCGGCTGCTCAAAGCTGGCGAACACGGTCGACCACCCGTAATTTTGCATCAGCGCCAGGGCGACCTGATTCATCAGCGTCGACTTGCCGGCGCCAGGCGTCCCGATCAAGATGGTGATCTCGCCTGGCCGAAACCGCCAAATCTCGTCGAGCCCCGGAACGCCGCACTTGACGGCCTCATACTGCGGCATCGGCGGTAGCGTCTTAGGCTTGTACAAGCCCTCAACGAAATGCCAGTCGGCGCGGTTGACCGTCTCGGTGAGCTTAGCCTGGCCGAACTTCACCGCGATGTCGTTTACGTCCTTGCAGCCATCCGGATAGGTCAGGAATTTGCAGCGGGACATGCCGAGCATTCGAACCAGGTCGGCGTAGAGGTGCTGGCCAGGCTCATCGTTATCGACGGCGAGAATGTAGCCCATCGGCTTGACGTCCTGGCCCATCGATCCGCTCTGGAGAAACGAACCCATCTGATCGACGGCGTCGTTCACATAGGTGTATTTTGCAGAACCGCTGATGTCCTCGCCGTCCTTGATCACCGAGACACCATCTGGGATCGACAAGACCGCAGGATGGCCGGCGGATGCCAAGGTAAGGGCATCGATATGCCCCTCGGCGATGATCAGATCGTTCCGTCCCTGAAGCGTTGAATCCGACAGGACATCCAGGTTCCAAAAGCAGCGCTTGCCGCCCTTGAGCTGAAAGAACTTCTTCTCACCGGGCCCGATAGTCCGCATGGCGCAAGACACCATCTCGCCGCCGACCAGGTGGGGGAAGCCGACCCAGATATCGTCAGAATCGTGTTTTGGGTACGCTGAAAATACGCGGTAGACCTCGGACGCCATTACGGGGTCGATCCCGCGCTCTTCGAGGATAGCTCCCGCCTCCTCGTCCAGATCCCCGATTGTCCACCCCTCCGGCAAGGTCACTTTTTTCACGAAATCCGCCCCTCCAAGAACACTCTGGATGATGGCACTGCCAGACGCATGAGGTTGTTTCGATCTTGATCGCCAGGCAGGGCGCTCGTTTTTTCTTCCGGCTCGCGGAGCACCGCGGGCATGTCACGGCGTTTTCGCCGTTCCTGAGTTGGCTGGTGTTGAAGCCCTCCTTCGCTAGTTCGGCCCACATGCTGTCGACGACCCGGAACGTTTTCTCACTGCTGAGCATGGTCGCCTCGATCAATCCTTGATGCCGCCATAGCCCGGGACCAGCCAGGCCGGCGTCTCGTCCTCCTCCTGCGCCCGGCCTGTGCCGTTCCTGAACGCCGGGTTGTTGATCTTCTTCGCCATCGCCGACGCCAGGACGCTTTCCCAATTCTGCCGCTTGTCCTTGTCGAGGGTTGCGATCCACAGGTCTAGCGAATGAAGCTCGGCGCGGTGGTTGGTGATCTCTGGATACAGCTCAACGAACTCGTCGAATCGCTGGGGGCTCATCCTGATGACAGAGCCGTTGAATGCCAGGTCGGGTCGCGGCTTGATCTGCCGCTCGCCCCCGTCGAACAAATCATCGCCAGATGATCCTGCCCTCACGCGCGCATCCGCGCGCGCATGCGGGGGGGGAGACTCGGAATTGCGGGAGTAGGTTTCGATCTGTCGATCGTTAAAAACTGACTCCCTGGGAGTCACCGAGTCACATGAAGGATTCGGTATAGATTCTTGTTCTGTGGGCCCCACATGGGCCCCAAGTGGAAAATGCCCCGGGCCCCTGTTACCAGACGAACCTTGAAAAGAGGCGTAATTACAGATTGTTATTATTGATCCGTATGGGCCCTGTCCCGGGCCCCAAACGGACTCACTCCGGACCATATCATGTTTTTCGAGGCGCCCCATTTGATAGCGAATAGCCTTCCGCGTCAGGCCATATTTCTCCGACCATTCCCGCAAAGAAATCACGAGCTGCCCGCGCTCAAGAATGACATCCGAACCACGCCAATTGACCCGCTCGGTCTTGTGCGAAGCCATGATGAAAAAACGGGTAAACAGAAACCACGCGGTCGGATTTTTCAGAACGGGATTATCAAGGATCGACCGCCAGGTCTTGACATACCCGCCATTGCCATCGTCTGCCGAGGTCATTGGATGGTCGCTCCCTCTGGTGGGTTGTGCGCGACCACGAAGTGCTGATCGAAACGCAATACGCGGATCTTGGTCCCGGCCTTGTTGCCCCCGCCGAAGGCGACTTTGCTGATGAGGCCCATCGCCTGTAGCCGTTCAAGCGCGCGGCATAGCTTAGCCTTTGATATCCCAGCAGCCTTGGTGCCCTTCCGCACCGAAAGCAGCACTTCTCCACGACGGACCTGGTGGCTGTTCCCGCGCCAATACAGGTAGGTGTCCTTATGCTGCGCGGAGAGCAGGAGGCGGACGTAGACACCGAGGGTTACGGTATCGAGGAACGCTGGATAGTCTTCCAGCAGATCCCACGGCAGATGCAGGCCGTCGACGAAGAACGCGCTCATCACCAGGCTCCCTTTGCGGGGGCTTGGTTGACAGCGCTCTTGCCCCGCGTCACGGCGGACCAGAACACCAGAAAAGGTCTGTGGAATCTAGGGGGAGGTGACCGACGGCGGTCGGATGACATGACATCTCCAATTCTGTTTCCTATCGGAGGCGCCGGCCGGACCGGGAAACCGGGGTGGAGTTGAACCCGCGACAGCCCGGCCGAGCTTTCCGATGTCTGACAGGAGGGTAGCTAGCCCTTGAGCCCCGTCATTGCGTTGGTAGTACGGGAAGTATTGGGGGAATGCAAGAGGGTTCCCCGGCTTGACTTTCGGCCGCACGAGATATAGAGCCCTTGCGGCTCGATATCGCGTGACCACTACTCGCCCCCGCCTCTTCCGCTCGACGTCAGCCGATTGGCGAACTCGAGCAGCGTGTCTGCATGGCAGGGTTGATCGAGCTGGCACCAACAAGCAAGGTTCTTGCCGCGCAGCCGCTCGATGTCGAACGTTGGGCCGAACGGCGTAATGATCCATCTGCGATGGAACCAACAAGCCAGGCGCCGCGCCACCCGCCGCGATGAACAAAAGTGGCGCTGCGGGTTCGCCATCCAGTCTGGATCCAAGACGACCCAGCCATTACCGATCTTGGTCTCATCGACCACGCGCCACGGGTTTCCCCAGACCGACGGCCGAGCGACCACGGTAGTGTTCGGCGGCTTGCGCCAACCCTTCTTGCGGCTGAGTTTGATGCGTTCAGGCATCAAGCCACAAGCTCCGTCATCGTGAATTGCCGGCCGGTGTGGGCATGGTCGGGCCCGATCTTGTGCTGCTCGCGGATGTAGCAAAGCATCGCCACGGCGTCGGCCTCGTCCTCGCTCTTGATATTGCGGCCGCCGTTCGCATTGACGGCGGCGCGCACCTTCTTCTTGTTGGCGCCGCCGCTGCCGGTCGCATGCTCCTTGTAAGTTCCCGGCGTGAGAACCTGCATGCGCCCGGCCCATCCCTCGTTGATCAGCTCCTGCCCGATTTCCTGGACGCGAACGAACGAGTAGTGCATCCAGTGACGCGCGATGATTCCGATCTTCGGGTTGCTCAGGAAAGGCTCCTCGATCACCACGAGATCGGGTTGGAACTTGTCCTCAACAGCCCAAGTGAGCCACTTGGCAAATTGAATGCCGCGCTGAGCGTAGAGCGGAAAAGCGCTGAGATCGTACCAGCCGCTACGCTCGCCGGTCTCGGGTGACCAGAACGCCCACCCCATCTTGGTACCGATGTCGAGACAGAGTGGGCGCTCAAAAGACGTCATAGTCGCTTCAGCCAGTAGCAGCCAGACGCGCTGGCGTATGGCCCTGCACCGGGCCATCTGCCGCTGGCAGCTCGCCCTGGGCAACGTCGTCGATCTCGGCAGCTTGCCGGTACAAATCAAAGGCGCGTAGATGGCGCGTCCGCTTGTCTTCATCCATCTCCAACAGCTGAATCACCCATCGTGCGGCGCCCTTGTGTCCGCCGGCGTCAGCGAAGCTCTTGAAAGCGCCTGCTGCCTCTACCGAAGCCGCACCAGCAGCCTTACGCTTATTTCGAATCGTCGACAGGTGATCAAGAAACACCTCAGGCCCTGCCTCGGGCGTCTCCTGTTCAGTGTTGCCCGGGACAACAATCGTCGGCGTCGCCCGGCGTCGCCGCTTTCCTTCTGCCATCATGTCACGGGCTCTGCTGGCTGGCGCCCAATCCAAAGCGGCCGGACGAAGATCTGGAACGCAGAGAGTCTGACCGCCAGCCAGCAGAACTCGCGAGGGGAAAGACGCCCGGCGGACGGGATTATCGAGTGACCGCCGAGCGTTAATTCAGGGAGGCACCGTCTGACAGGAGACCTGCGGATTGCAGGCCGGAGCCCGTGTTGACGATAGGGGGCACGAGCTCCGCGCTGCATTCCGGTCACGCCAGGGCCTTGGCTATTGCCTTGTTGATCTCCGGCAAATTGGGAGGGTCGAGGACGAAGTCGCCATACTCCTCTTTGATCCCGAGCGACGCGGCAGCCAGCCGTAGCGACATAGCCGCCGATCCGCTGATCTTGCGGCGCTGGGGATGGTACCAGTGATTGATCGCCCGAAGCGAAATGGCGTGATCCTCACCCATTGCCTCGAGCATCTTCAGCACCACCTGGTTCCCACCAAGCTTGGTGATGATTCCGAACTCTTGTTCTCGTCGATTTGTCATGGGCACGGATGGTAGCTAAGCTTCCGATAGGGATCAAGGGAACATCCCCATTTTTTTCCTTTTCCCGTTGCCATATGCCCAAAAACTTCCTATCATCATTCACGAAAGCTAATTCGTCCGTTCGGAGACCTGCCATGGAACGTCCAATCCCCCTAAAAGGTGGCGAGCGCATTGCGGCCGAAATCAACGGTCGATGGCAGTTTGCCACGATCGTTGGTAGCACCTGGCGCCCAGGTCTGACCGCCGGCGAGCGGTTGAAGGTTGCTGCTTCTGACGGAAGCCGCCACACCACACGCTTCGAGTCGGTCATTGTGGCAGGTGAGATCAACGATGCAGCAGGATAACGATCCGGAGCGTGGGGCAATGACGGCTGCTCGCGTTGTGGAAGCGCTCGAGCAGAGTACCCGGGCGCTAGAAGCCGCCACGCGGCAGCGCAACGTCTCTGGATCTCATCATGCCATCGTCGGCCTGCTGATGCTGATATTCGGCGCGATCACGTCGCCACATCTCGGTTGGGTCGAATGGTTGTTGTGGCTTGCTTGGACGATCGGAGCATCGGTCTTGACCATGGCCGGGTTCTGCAGAATGCCGTGGAAGCAATGACCAACGACTTCATCATCCGCGTCTCGAGCTTGCCGACCGCGCGAGATTGTATGCGGCGGTGGATGGTGGATCTACGGCCAGCCTGGATCGAAAGCCTCGGCTACGAGTTGAACCAACGCCCAGTCGGCATCGGCGCCCATTGTGGCTGGGGCACGCACATCGCGGTTGCCCACAGCTGGGAAGGCTTCGGCGTCAACGGAATGCGCTGGGCACACTTTGACGATTGCGTGCAGCACGGCTTCGAAGAATACAAAGAGCGCGTCGAGACCGAGGGGTGCGAGTACGACGACACCACGCCAAACGACAACGCGGCGCAGCGCGCTATCCTCAAGATGACCCGTGCTTATCGCGACCACTGCAAGCCGACGTGGATCCCAGAGCTGATCGAGCGGCGCCTCGAAGCACAGATCAGGCCCGGCTACATCCTGCGCGGTCACACTGACCTGGTGCGCTCCGAGAGCGGAGTCACCTATGACACCGGTGCGCCGCTCTACACCTTGAACGATCTCAAGACCGGTGTGCAGATCGCGGCGCCCGGCGCTCAGGTTGGCGGCTATGACCTGCTTTGCTCCGCCATGCCGGATGTGGAAGAGGTGCAGAAAGCAACCATGACCTACGTCCGGCGGACCCGGATGAAGACAGAGCAGACGCCACCCTATGAGTTCACGTTCGACCGCGAAGCCACGCGGGCAGAGGCGACCGCGGTCATTTTCGACATTGTCGATCGGGTCGAGGAGTTTCGGAGTCCGGACAGCAGGCCATGGACAACGGTCTTCCCAGCCAACACCAGCAGCAAACTATGCGGTGACAAGTACTGCAGGGCATTCCGCACCAGGTGGTGCCCTGAGAGCTTCAACAAACCCGTCTTGAAGGAGAAGGACCTTGTCTAACGGAGATCAGAGAGGCCGAGGAAACGGCCAGAAGAGCACCGGGCCGCGGATCGAGTTGCCGGCAAACCTCGCAGAGGAGTTTGGCCTCGACATCGGATCATGGAGTGTCCTGATCGATCAGGTGTTTCCGGGCGCCAAGACTGCGAACGCAATCGCTCTGGCCCTCCGCTACTGCAAGATGCGCGGGCTGCAAATCTACAAGAAGCCGGTCCACATCGTTCCGGTTTGGAACTCAGCGCTTGGCTATGAGGTTGAAACGGTTTGGCCTGGGATTGGAGAGCTGTTGACCACAGCACATAGAACAAAAGCCTTCGCCGGCATTAGCCGGGTCGAGTGGGGGCCGATGATCACCAGAAAGTTCACAGCGAACATCAGGATCAAGGGAGGGAACGCCAACAAAGATGTCGAAGTTACCTTTCCTGAATACGCGCAGCAGACCGTCTATCGGCTTGTTGGGGGGCAGGTTTGCGCATTCGAAGGTCCAGAGGTCTACTACCTCGAAGCCTTCGGCCAGGTGCAAGGGAAGGATCTGCCCAACAATATGTGGGCTCGTCGCCCCCACGGGCAGCTTGCCAAATGCGCCAAGGCGGCTGCGCTTCGCGACGCTTTCCCCGAAGACATCCCTGCCGACTACTACATTCCCGAAGAAATCCGGGGCGCGGTGGTCGATGGAGAAGCCTCCGTGGTGCGATCGGATCTGCCGCAGATCGAAGACACCCGAGACCGAGACGTTCAGGTGGGCGGGTTCGATCCGAAGACCGGCGAGATCAAGGAGAAGGCGCCGACCGCGCGCAAGGGTGCCACGACCAAGAGAGCGGCGGCGACCAAGCCTGCCGAGACCAAGCAGCCAGCGAAAGCGGCAGAGCCCGAGCGGCAACAGCCGGCGAAGGCAGATCCAGGCGCCGATGGCCCGCCTGCCGGCAACGAACCGCCAGCAGAGGCTTATGAGAGCCAGCCTGGGCCAAACATCCAGCAGCCCGATGAGAAGAAGGCGGGCAAGGCCGGTGCCGACCAGGACGGGCCACCGGACGACCAGAAGCCCGCAGGTGCTCGCCGCCGGCGCCCGCCAAGCGAGGGTGTCGCCAATCTGTTTGGAGGGTGAGCTATGCCCAAGGAGATCTTCTACGACACCGAGACGAGCGGTTTCCCAAGCACCAAGATCCCATGGGGTCACGAGGATCAACCCGACCTCCTGCAATTCGGCTTGATCGCCAGAAACAACGGCCGGATCGTCGGGCAGTGTTGTTTCTTCGTGGAGACAACGCTGCTTGAGATCCCGGCCGAAGCATTGAGCGTGCACAACATCACGCCAGAGATCGCAAACGCCAGTGGTATGAGCTACGGGTCGATCGTCTCGCTGTTCAATTTTTTCATCAGTCGGGCCGATCGTCGGATCGCGCACAACGAAGACTTCGACTGGAAGATGATGCAGGTAGCAGCCGCGCGCGCCGGCATCGAGCTGGCGCCTGCGAAAGGACAAGAAGCCTTCTGCACCCAGAAGAACGGCGCCGCCTACAACAACGGGACATGGCCGAAGCTCAAGGACGCTCACCGCATCCTTTGCGGCTCTGAGCCGGAGGTTCAGCACAACGCCATGGCCGACACCATCAGCTGCATGCACGTCTACGACGAGCTGATCAAGCGGGAAGAGGTACCGGCGTAACGCGAAAAAGATCACCCCAAAAACTTCTAGCTAAACCCCGTCCTTTGTGGTAATTTTTGGGGATAACTCAATCCCACCACCCCGCTCCGGAGGCTCCAATGACCGTCTTGCATCTCCATAACACCGGAATCATCGGCAGATCCGATATCGAGATTCACCCGCAGATCACCCTAATCTGTGGAAACAACATGGTCGGGAAGTCGACGACGTTCCGCGCCATCCGATCGCTGCTCCTTGATACAGGCGCTTGCGTCACCGGAGTGCTCAAGGATGACGGCCCGTTGATGGTCGGGCCACGGGCCAAGAAAGCCTTCGCTGGCTTCTCCGATGGAGGCGCGAAGCACAACATCCAATGGCCGACATGCAAGCCGGTCAAGGGAGAAGGCAAGCGCGCTGATCTCCCCTCGGCAAGCGAATGGGCCGCCGGCGGTCGCGTCAACAGGGACGGTCCGCTGCTCAGCCTTTTCGAGGTCAAACCGACCGAACGGCTCAAGGTCTTCTCCGAGATGTTTGCCTCTGACCCGTCGCTGGCCGATCTTCAGAAGGCGCTGGCCGAGGCCGGAGTTGGCGACGTCGGTCCGGAGAAGGAAGGCGATCCGTGGAAGCCGTACCAGGATGTCTGGGACCAGGTGCAGGGTGATGGCCGGACCTGGGACGAAGCCGAGAGCCACTACAAGGGCGTGGCGCGCGATGCCAAGGCGAGGTGGTGCGAGGTCACCGGGCGGCGCGCCTATTCCCCAGACGATGCCCCGGATTGGCAAGCCGAGGTCGAGCACGCGCCCGACGCCGAGCCCTTCGATTTCGACGCGGCCGAAGCTGTGCTGCTCGCTGCGAAAGAGGAAGAAGCCAGGATCAGCGAAGAGTACGCGGCTATCCCACCACACAACGTCGCGGCACATTCCCCCACCTGCCCGCGCTGTAAGATGGTGCGGAGCTTCTTCGCGGAGATGAAGGAAGCCCCCGAGCACATTGTTGCTCGCGTGAACGAGATTACGGGTACCTGCCAGCTCCAGTTGGTCCAGGGTGAGCTGCATGCCTACGAGGCCAAGCCTGCGGAGAAGGTCAAAGAAGAGGGAATGGACCGCAACAGCCTGGCAGCGCAGCTGAGCAACTCCCAAACGGTCGTGGCCGAGTTCGAGCGGAAGATCGCCTACGAAAAGGGCAAGGCGGACTTCGACGCCGACGGTGCCAAGAAGCGCGCCGAGGAAGCGACGGCCCGCGCCCTCGAGCTCCACGAGGAGATCGAGCAGAACCTGTTGATCGCCGGCGTGGTTTCGCCAACCGGGCTGCGCAAGGTGAAACTGGAAAAGACGATCGTCGAGGTCGCCGCCGGCCTGAACGAGGTAGCGGAGCAGATGGGGCTCGGCACCATCGGCCTGGACAATGACCTGAACGTGACGCTTTCCACTCGCCCATATGCTCACCTTTCAGTGTCGGAGCGGTGGCTGGTGCATGCCGCCCTGCAGCTCGAGATCGCCCGCTATGACGAATCGTCCCTGGTCCTACTCGATGGGTTCGACGTCCTGCGCGCCCACTACCGGCAAAAAATGATCGAGACCTTGTTATGGGCCAACATTCCGGCGGTTCTGTTCATGAGCGCCAACGGTCCGGCCGACGTGCCAGATCTGAATGAGAAGGGTGCGATCGGTCTGACCTACTGGATCAGCGACGGCGAGATCAAGCCGATCGCCGAAGCGATCGCAGCGGTCAAGGTGGCGGCATGAACACGATCTGGAAATACTCGCTCCAATTGACCGACCGCCAAGCGATCGTCATGCCGATTGGATCGAAGATCCTAAGCGCCCAGGATCAGCACGGAACGCTAACCCTTTGGGTTCTGGTCAACACAGACTCACCAACGATCAGAAGGTTTGTTGCTGTGCACGGCACAGGACATGAGATCGCCGACAACGAATTTGAGAACGGCCGTTACATCGGGAGCGTCCAAATGCACGGCGGCTCTCTGGTCTGGCATGTGGTTGATCTAGGGGAAGATGAGGTGGCGGCATGAGCAAAAAAGCTGACGCTCAGAAACCATTTTCTGCCGAGCTCCACATCTCCGACCTGCTGCTCGAGGTAGCAGTGGAGGTTGCGGGGGCCGAGCGCAAATATTCCCCGTTCAACTCCGCTCACGAGGGCTATGCAGTGATCCTCGAAGAGGTCCATGAGCTGTGGGATGAGGTCAAGAAGGGCGGATCATCCCCACGCGATCCCGCCGCCATGCGGAAAGAGGCGATCCAGATCGCCGCCATGGCCCTCCGCTTCGTCCGCGACGTCAGCGATGATCGCCGCAAGCTGACATCAGCGGAGCTTGGCGGATGAGCTCCCACCCGCGCTGCGCTGATTGCGCGTTCTTTCGAAGGATAAAGGGCGCGCGCAATATCGACCCGGGTCATTGCTGCCTTGAGCCAAAGAAAGTGCTTGTGGTCAAACACCAGGGTGCTGTCGTCGATTACAAGCTACCGCTCCAGGAGCCAGACGACTTCTGCCGTCATTTCGTCCGGGCTGGGCACCCATGGTGGCCGGCATGAAAGCCCTCACGATTCCCCAGCCATACGCTTCGCTGATCGCATGCGGCGAGAAGGAGATCGAAAGCAGGCACTTGCCGCCGCCATCCTCAATGATCGGAGAAACGATCGCCATTCATGCAGGGAGGCAAGAGATACTGCGCCAGCTGAGCAACCGAATCGAACGGGACGCGGCAGAGCAGGCGCTCGGGTTGCCGTTCAAGCTCTGGAAAAGCAGCCTGTGTTTCGAATCGCTGGTCTGCACTGTGACGTTGTTGGGGGCTTACGAGATCCATTCCTATGAGACCGACAGCCATAAACTCTTGGTGACCGACAATTTGACGTCGGGTTCGCCGAGGCGGTCCGGCTTTTATGACGTCGCGTTCGCACACTGCCAACCAGGGATGTGGGCCTGGCTCTTCACTAACCCCAAGCCTATCGGCCCATACCAGCACCCGAGCGGCCAGATCAGTCCATGGGACTGGAACGAAGAAGGGATGTTCTGATGCCACAGCCACCCGTAGGAATGACGCTCACCGGAAGAGGCAAGCTCACCGTGAAGCGGAGTTGCGCCGTTTGCGGGACCGAGATCGACGCCCCGAATCGCTTCTGCCGAGCCCATCTCACCGGGCAGCTCACGGTCTATGAGGTGCCGATCCATCTATCGCGGGCGGTACACGAAGCTGGCCAGACAGCGCCTATCGACCATCCGGCAGTGAAAGCGCTCGCCGAGTGGTGGAAGGCCCGCGGGGTGAGTGTCGATTATGGCTGAGATCCGGCCTGGCTGGCATGGCGCCAACGACCACGCCTATCTGCGGTATCGGCGTGACGACGGCAGAGCCGAAGTCCGGATGCTCATCAGCGGCGCACGCGAGCCTGCAAAGCGCCCATGGATGGCGATCCTAGGTGGCTATGCCCTGCGCGGCCGAGCCACAAACCCGACCACCTTTAGCGGTCCGCTTCGCAGGTTCGGAACGGCTCTATCAGCAATTCTCGCCCTCGAAGAGGTCGAGCGCAAACGTGAGGGCTCCAATGGTTAACACTGGAAAAGAAATCGTTCTCTTCGCTCAGCATATTGAGACCGAGAAGGCTAAGGCGAGGAAGGCCGACGCCGAAGCTCGCCGCATTCAGACATGGGCGACAGTCGTTTGTGCGCTATCCCTCCTGACGCTTGTCGGCGTCATTGTCACGATGTCCGAGACGATCGACCGCCTCGCCTCCAGAGTAATGAACCTCGAGCGCCACACCGCACAGATGGACGCTGCAGTTACCGCTGCCGAGATCAGAGTTAGGACGCTCGATCCATCCGTGCTCGAGCAGCTGGAAGCGGCGTTGTTCGAGATCAATCGGCGCAGCATATCGAACCAACGCGGGATACAGATCATCCGAGCCAATGAAGAGCGGATGTGACCCACCGGACCTGAAGGAACCCACCTGCCATGGACACCCGACGCAGACTGCCCGCCAAGGTTCACCGAGAGATCCAAATAGCCGCCGACGTCGCTCGACGCCTGCCATCGCCAGACGGCACCGGTGGCAAAGAGGTCTTCCAGAACGTCTATGTCGAAGCTCCTAAAGCGAAGACATGGGTCGACTACGCCTGGCATGCTGTGCTGCTTGGGATGGCTCTGATCGCCTTTTCCGGCTGGCTCCACCTAAACAACATGACGAAGATCGAGCTGGCCAAGTACTCGCTCGAAGAGAAGAAGATCGACCTGGCGATCGCCGAGGTGCGCGGGCCCGAGGGTTGGAGCATGGGCGAAGTCGGGATGCTCGCTCTGGTCGCGATCGGTATCG
>Ga0224508_10002440_pt1 | contig 15787 bp, 11 predicted proteins | sample SF_Jan12_sed_USG_4_FD_170157 | JGI IMG/M metagenome (GOLD analysis project Ga0224508, IMG submission 170157) | Sediment microbial communities from San Francisco Bay, California, United States - SF_Jan12_sed_USGS_21 | ecosystem: Environmental > Aquatic > Marine > Sediment | place: USA... | reverse complement strand
GCACCCGATTGGCGACAACGCACTGCGTGTAGCGCAAAATCATGTTCAATAACGCACGAGCCAGGGAGTCGATCAACGGCAAACGCAGGCGCCGCATCGGTTTCCCGCTCTGGTTATCGCGCCCGCGAAACACGCGCTCCGACAGCGCCGGTATTACCGTCACCGAGACCAGCAGCGACAGTAGTACAGCTACGGAAATGGCTACCGCGATATCGCGAAACAGTTGTCCGACTTCCAATTCCAGTACCAGCACCGGGACGAACACCATCACCGTGGTAAGCGCGGACACCAGTATTGCCCCCCACACTTGCTGCGCGCCCTCATAGGCCGCGCGCGCCGCGCTCGCGCCCTGTTCGCGCAGCCGGTAGATGTTCTCCAGCACTACGATCGCGGCGTCCACTACCATGCCTACCGCGAACGCCAGGCCCGCCAGCGAGATGACGTTGATGGAGCGGCCGAGCACCGCCATTGCCACGAACGCACCGATGATCGACACTGGAATGGCGATCGACACCACGAACGTCGCGCGTATCGAGCGCAGGAACAGTAACAACAGCAGTGCCGCGAGACTGCCGCCGATCCAGATATTCTGCTGCACCAGATCGATGGCGGAATCAATGTATACCGTCTCATCGTAAACCTGGCGAAGTGTCAGTTGAGCACCCGGCATTACGTTTTCGTTCAGTTCCCGCACCGCCTGGCGAATGCCGACCATCGTTTCGATGACATTGGCGCCCGATTGGCGCACCGCGTTAAACGCTATCGAGGGCTCGCCTTGCAGGCGAATCGCTGCGGTGGGCTTTTTATAGCCGAACGTCACGTCGGCAATGTCGCCGACGGTAACCCGCGCAACGCGTCCTGTATCGGGATCGTTGAAGGAGCGCAGCACTACGCTGCGCACCGCATCCAGCGTGCTCAATTCTCCCTCGGTACGGACCACGTAACGACGCTTGCCCTCGTCGACGTCGCCGGCGGAAACGGAGGCGTTAGCCGCGCGCAGCGCCCCGGTGACCTGGGTCACTGTCAGGCCATAGCGAGCCAACAGCTGTGGCAGCACCGTGATGTGCACTTCGCGCTCGGTACCGCCGTAAATGTTCACCCGGCTGACGCCCGGCACACGCTCGATGCGGTCTTTCACCACGTCCTCGAGGAAATCGCCGAACTCGTGGATGGGCCGCAGGTTCCCCGCGGCCCGGTTGACGATGAACCAGGCGATGGGGCTGTCCTCGGCGCCGGCCGGATCGAGCGTCGGTTGTTCGGTTTCCTCCGGATACCCGGACACGCGGTCCAGGCGGTTGGCCACCAGCAGCAGCGCTTTATCCATGTTGGTGCCGACCTCGAATTCGAGCTCGACCTGCGCGCGGCCCTGCTCCGCGCGGCCGTTGATCCTGACCAGGCCCTCCAGGCCGGCCATCTGTTCTTCCTGGCGATTGACGACCTCGCGTTCGACTTCCGCTGGCGCGGCGCCGAACCACAGCGTTTCCACGGTGATGACGGGGCGGTTTACGTCAGGCGCCAGCTGGATGGGAATGGTCTGCAGGGCCACCAGGCCGAACAACAACACCATCAGTACGGCGGCGATGACGGCAATCGGCCGCTCGATCGCGAGCCTGATCAGGTTCACGAAGCCGATTCCTCGACGCGGACCGGCGTATCGGGGCGCAGTCGTTCGTTACCACGCACCACGACGCGCTCACCCAGCTGCAGACCCTGCAGCACTTCGAAGCGGTTGCCGACGGGTTCGCCAAGGCGTACTTGACGCGGTTTGGCCAGCAGCACCTCGCGCTCGCCGACCGTCTCTTTCATCACCACGAACACGATGTCCGCACCGCCGCGTTTGTTGATCGCGTCCTTGTGCACCGACAACACTTCGCGCGGCGCACCTGCGGGCACATGCACCGTGGCGCTCTGATCCACCGCCAGCGCCAGACGCGTGCTGCCGAAACGCGGCACGAAACGCACCCGGCGGGTACGCGTCTGGGGATTCTCCGTGGGAATCACCGTGCGAACTTCGGCCACGTGCCGGGTGCCATCGTCCAGTGTGACATCGACCGTTGCACCCGGCTGCATGCCGCCCAGTCGTTCGAAAGGTACATCGGCCTCGACTTCCAGTTCGCGGTCCGACACCAGGTGCACCAGTGCCTGCCCGGCCTGCACGTAGCTGCCCACTTCGATCAACCGTTCAGTCACTACCCCGTCATAGGGTGCGCGCACCTGCGCGTAGGCGAGATTCAGTTCGGTGACGCGCAGGGCCGCTTGTGCCGAGAGCAGTCCGGCACGTGCTTCCTCGACGCGTGCCGCAGCGATGGCCACACCCTGTCGGGCGTCTTCGTAAAGCGATTTGCTGGTCGCGTCTTTCAGACGTTCGTAGCGGCGCCGCTGCTGCTCTGCCAGTACCTGCTCGGCTTTGCTGGTCGCCAGGCGTGCCTGTGCTTCTCCCCGGCCTGCGCTCGCCACGGCGTGAGCTGCCTGCAGGGTTTCCGCATCGAGTTCGGCGATGACGTCGTCGGTGGTTACGCGACTGCCGACCTGCACACGTATCTGCACAACCGGGCCGGCAATGCGTGCCGCAACAGTACCGGCACGTTTCGCAACCAGGCGTCCCAGCACCGGTACCGTTTGCTCCAGGGGCTCGTTGCGCACGGGGTCTACCCGCACCAGCGAGGCAGGCGCCTGAGCACCGGCCGCATGCGCGTACATGGCGATGAGCAGAACGAAAAAAAAGCCGGATCCTGGACGGCGCTGGTGATCCTTGAGCATCGAGGCTGACGTTGCTTGTCAAACAGCGAACTTTAGCATAGGTGGGCGCCCGGCAACGCCGGTGAAATCGCCGCGTTGCAGGTTACCCCGCCGTCCGGGCTAAGGGGGCAATATACTTATTTCTTGCCAAACGTTAGTGATGAGCGTTGTCGAAGCTCGACAAGAAAAAAGTATACTGTCCCCTTAATTTATTCCGAGAGCAATGCGCGCAGGCCCGCAAGCTGCGATCTGCCGTGCGCCTCCCGTTCTTCCGCGCTCAACGTTTCGCGGCCTTCCCAGGCCAGGTCTTCAGACGGCATCTCGCCGAGAAACCGGCTGGGGACGCAGGCGATGCGCTCGCCGTGACGTACGCGATGAGTGGTGCAGGTGAAGGTCAACTCGCGTCGTGCTCGCGTCACGCCCACGTAAGCGAGCCGGCGCTCTTCCTCCAGGGCGTCGTCCTCCAGGCTGTTGTGGTGTGGTAACAATGATTCTTCCATGCCGACGATGAAGACATAGGGAAATTCCAGACCTTTTGCTGCGTGCAAGGTCATCAGCTGCACGGTGTCGTTGCCGCTATCCTCTTTGTTACGGTCCAGCATGTCCAACACGGTGATCTGGGTGACGATCTCCGCCAGCGAACGTTCGCCGTCGTTGGCGATTTTACGCAGCCAGTCGAGCAGTTCGTGGACGTTCTCGACGCGCATTTCCGCGGCGCGCGGCGTCGCACTGCTGCTGTGCAGCCAGTCGAAATAGCCGCAGTCCTCGATCATCTGGCGGATGTTGGCCAGCGCGTCGCCGCGTTGCGCGTTGTCCGCTAGCAATACGATCCAGTGACCGAATCCGGCAACGCGATCGGCGATGCGTGAACTTGCCTCGCTGCTGAAATCCCGATCCACGCTGGCATGCAGCAGGCTGAGGCGGCGGCGGCGCGCGAAATTCCCCAACCGCTCGATCGCCGTCGGACCGATTTCACGGCGTGGCGTATTCACTATACGCAGAAACGCCGTATCGTCGTACGGATTGGCCAGCAGGCGCAGATAGGCGAGCAGATCCTTGATCTCGCTGCGGTCGAAGAATGCCGTGCCACCGCTCACCGAGTAGGGAACGTTGTGCGCACGCAGGGCCCGCTCGATTGCGCGCGACTGATGGTTGCCGCGATACAGGATCGCGTAGTCCGAAAAGCGTGTGCGCTGCCTGAATCTGTGGCCGACGATCTCGATGCTCACCCGCTCTGCCTCGTCGTCGCTGTCGCTGCAATTCAGGACACGCAGCTTTTCGCCGGGCCCTAACTCACTCCACAGCGACTTCTCGAACAGATGGGGATTGTGCCCGATGAGCCGGTTCGCACAACGCAGAATGCGCCCCGTGGAACGGTAGTTCTGTTCCAGCTTGATCACCTCTAGCGGTTGGAAGTCTTCCGCCAGGCGTTGCAGATTTTCCGGACGTGCGCCACGCCAGGCGTAAATTGACTGGTCGTCGTCGCCGACCACCGTCAGTACCGGACGCTCGCCGAGCAGCTCACGCACCAGTGCGTATTGCACGTTGTTTGTGTCCTGATATTCGTCCACCAGCAGATAAGCTACACGCCGCCGCCACTTTTCCCGGATCTCGGGATGCTCGCGCAACAAAGCCACGGCGCGCAGCACCAGGTCGTCAAAATCCACGGCGTTGTATGTCTGCAGCGCGTCGCAAAAGCGTGCATACATCCGGGCTGCCGTGGTGTGGGCCGTTTCGCTGGCGCCCGCAAGCGCGGCCGCGGGGTTTGTCAAGTCGTTTTTCCATTGCGATATGCGCCAACGCAGCACGCCGCAATCCGCTGATTCGATGCCGCGCTCCGTATTCAATTGTTGCAGCAGCGACTCGCTGTCCTGCGTATCGAACACGCTGAAGTTGCGTTGCAGGCCCAGACTTTGTGCGTCCTCGCGAAGCATGCGCATGCCCAACGAATGAAACGTGGATACAGACACCAGCGCCAGCTGATTGGCGTTCAGCAGCCGCGCCACCCGCTCGCGCATCTCGCGCGCGGCCTTGTTAGTGAAGGTGACGGCGAATACGCTGCCCTCGATCGGCGGGTCGCGCAGGCACAGATCGGCGATTTTGTGTGTGATGACACGGGTTTTGCCGCTGCCGGCGCCGGCCAGCACCAGCAGGGGTGTGTGCCGGTGCCGGATAGCTTGTTTTTGTGGAGAGTTGAGTCCGGCCGGCACTTGCGATGGATCCCCGTGCAAAAAGTGGCAGATTCTAACCGATGCCCGGCGCGAGCGGTTATTCTAGTGCCCTGTCCCAAAAATAACTTACCATTCTGAGCGCGTATCGCGTTCCAGGGCTAGACGTCGACGGTGCAGGAAGTGCGGCGGCGGCGATTTGCCACGGCGGCGTCCGATTGCGCGATAATCCCGCGATGGAAATCGACACCGACAGCGGCTTGTTGAGCGACGCGCGCTGGTGCGAATCGCCAAACCAGGACGCGCGTCCCGACACGCAGGATATTGAACTGGTGGTCATACATGGCATCAGCCTGCCGCCGGGCGAGTACGGCGGTCCGGGTATCGAGGCACTGTTCACTAACCGTTTGGACCGGCGGGCGCACCCATACTTCGAAACCATCGGGCACCTGCGGGTATCGGCGCATTTGCTGGTGCGACGCGATGGCTCGCTGGTCCAGTTCGTGCCGTTTCATTGCCGCGCGTGGCATGCCGGTGAATCCTGTTACGCGGAGCGCAGCGACTGCAATGATTTTTCGATCGGCATCGAGCTGGAAGGCAGCGACGATTGCCCTTATGCCGATATTCAGTACACTGCGCTGGCGCAAGTTGTTGGTACGTTGCTAAACACGTATCCTCGACTCGATGCACAACGCATTGTCGGGCACTGCGATATCGCGCCGCAGCGTAAAACCGATCCGGGTCCGGCTTTCGACTGGAGCAGGCTGAGAAATTTGCTGGGGTAACTAGTGTCCTGTCCAATAAACAACGGTCTATTCTGCGCACCGCGGGTGTGGACATGAACCTGCTGATAATCGTCGCCGCGTTGCTCGTCGGTCAATTCATGCAGTGGCCGGAGCGTTGGCGCGATTTCACATGGTATCTGCAACACCTCGACTGGTTGGGCGCACGCGTAGATTTACGTGGCGCGTGGGGACTGTTGCTGGCATTGGCGTTGCCGGTGCTGTCGGTGCTGCTGTTGCAGGCGCTACTGGCACGTGGCCCGGGGCTGGTGCTGGGAACCGCGTTTGCATGGCTGGTGTTGTTGTGCTGCCTGGGACCCGGCCATCTGCTCGCCACGATTAACGAATACCTGCAGGCATTGCACGCCGAAGACGAGGAACAAACGGCGGTCTTGCGTGCGCAACTCGAGGACGGGCGCCACGAAGACCAGGATCCCATAGCAGTGGGTATTGTAAGCCGCGCTCACGATGAGTATTTCGCGGTGCTTTTCTGGTTCGCGATTCTCGGCCCCGTTGGCGCGGTGTTGTACCGGTTTACCCGCTTGATCGCACAACTGGATTCCGCACACGAGAACCTGCGTCCGGCAGCAGAACATTTGCTCGGCGTTCTGGGGTGGCCCAGTACACGCCTGGCTGCATTCGGGTTTGCGTTGATGGGGAATTTCGATAAAGCGCTTTTCAAACTCACCGGCGGTCTTGCCTGGCAAACCGATCTGCTTGCCGCGAATCGTGGAATGCTGGCGGAAGTGACTTGCGCGGCGGTGGACTTTCATCCCCACGATACCCCGACCGATGTCGCGCGGCGCGCCAGAGACCTGATAGTGCGTACCTTGACCTTATGGCTGGTGGTGTTCGCAGTGCTTACGCTGTTGGGTTGGTAGCTGAGCTACGCCGCGCGCCGGCTTGTCCGGAACGAGCATTAAACAGCCGACCTCGACGCCAGCCATGAACGATACGTCCTCTACGCAGTTTCAACAGTTCTGGTCTGAGCTGTTACGCGGCGAACCTGCCGCGCATAAACAAGCCTTCGGTGCGTTCGAGGAACAACTGGCCGCTTTCGCGAAAGGCGCGGGCGACGCCGGACCGGATGCCGCGGGCACTTATGCGCAGACTCTGGTGCAAGCGTTTCAGGCGCTTGGTCAGAGCCCGTTACGGCCACCTGAGTCCTCTGCCGGTCCCGCGGCTGCGTGCGTCCGTTTTACAGCGGTAGCGAGCGCGTTGCAGTCGCGCTTCTCCCAAGCGAACGCAGCGGCGGCCGCGCAAGTTCAGGCGCGCAATACCGTTGGTGCGCCGGACTCGCTGCAGGAACTTTTCGATCGCTGGGTCGGGTGCTATGAACAACACCTGTTCGAGTTGCTGGTCGACGCCGAGTTCGGCGCCGAGTTCGGCGATGCCGTCAACGCAGCGCTCGAATGCTACCGCGACACGATGGCCGGTGATGCGCGTCATGCAGTCGGACAGCAGCAGGCACTGGCCGAATTGCGGCACGGCGTCGAGGCGCTTGCCGCACGCGTCGCCAATCTGGATGCGCGGCGGAAATGAATGCCCGGGATTGGGTGGCGGAACTGCAGACCTGGCAGCAACGCTATGCGCAAATGGCGGAGCGGGTGCGCGCGCACCCCGAGGCGGCGTCCGGCGTCACACCACGGAAAGAACTGGCGCACGAGCCGGGCTGGCGCCTGTATCGCTATGGCGATGTGGCGGGACCGCCCCTGCTGATCGTTTTCGCCCTGGTGAACCGCCCCGACGTGCTCGACCTGACCCCCGAGCGCAGTCTGATCGGGGCGCTGCTGGAGCACGGTGTGAACGTGCACCTCATCGAATGGGATGAGCCTCCGCGCCGGCGCGACATATCGCTTGCCACTTACCTGCAAACCTACCTCGCACGCTGCGTGCAGCATGTTCTGGACGCCAACGGGACGACTCGGCTCGACCTGCTGGGTGTCTGCCAGGGCGGTGTTTTTTCCCTTTGTTACACGGCATTGCAGCCCGCGCAGGTCCGGCGACTGATCACCATGGTCACACCGGTGGATTTCCACACCCCCGATAACGCACTGAGCAACCTGCTGGCCAATATTGACGTGACGCTGATGGCCGACGTGCTCGGCAATATTCCGGGCTCGCTGATTACCAGGGCGTTTCTCGCATTGAAGCCCTACACGCTGGTCAGCAAGAAATACCTGGATGCGGCCCTGGGCGAGATCTCGGAAGAACGCCTTGAAGCGTTTTTGCGCATGGAACGCTGGATTCACGATACGCCCGACCTGGCGGGCACGGCATTCCGCGAATTCGTGCAGTTGTTTTTTCACCAAAACAGGCTGGTGGAAGGCGCTCTGCGACTGGGTGCCAGCGACGTTGATATACGCAGCATCCGGCAACCCGTATTCAATGTCTACGCGACCCGAGATCACATCGTACCGCCGGCGGCGGCACGAGCATTGAGCGATCTGTTACCTCATGCTCCGTACGCGGAATTTGCGGTCGACTCCGGACACATCGGCATCTACGTCAGCCGCACCGCGAGTGCACAGGTGCCAAGACGGATAGCCAACTGGCTGGCGGGATAGAATACTGAGCGCGTGATTTATTCGGCGTCTTCGTGCGGCTTTTTTGCGAGCGACTGCCACATCGACAGGTTCTGCTCGGCGATTTTCGACATCACGCTGAACGGGTTGGCATCCATCACCGTCTGAACCTGCTTGCGCAACGTCTCCTGTTGTTCCATGAACATCGCTACGCTTTTTTCCAGGTACTCACCCATCAAACCCTGCAAGCTGTCGCCGTAGAAACGGATCAGCTGCTGCAGGACCTGGTTAGTGAACAAAGGAACGCCATCCTGGGCCTCCTGTTCGCTGATTATCTGCAGCAGCACGCTGCGAGTGATGTCTTCCTTGCTGCGCGATTCGATGACTTGAAACTCTTCGCCCTGGAGCACCAGATCCTTGACGTCGTCCAGCGTCACGTAGGAACTCTGGGAGGTGTCATACAAACGGCGATTGGGGTATTTCTTGATAATGCGCACGGCAGGCTCGCAACGGGGGTGTCCGCGTAGTTTACCGCTTTTCGCATTCGCAACATATGTCTGAAGTTGACGAAACGCCCGTCTGCGCGTGATTTTCAGCCGCCGAACGCGGATGGCTTGCGGTAGCGCACAAACGCCGGGCAGCGGGTGGACCACCTCGCCTCGAGGGTGCGTGGACCTGGAGAGCGGGATGGGGTACGCCCAGGTGCCGGGCGGATTCTTGCCCTTGCGCCTCCGCCGCCAGCGAAACTGGCATACTGACGCGCTGTTGCAGGGTGTGTCAGCGTGGAGCCCGCTATGACCAGGCAGGTGGATGTGGCGATTGTCGGAGCGGGAACAGCCGGCCTCGCAGCTATGGCGCAGGTGCGGCGGGCAGGATGCTCGTTCGTGCTGATCGACGGTGGCGAGCTGGGCACGACCTGCGCTCGGGTTGGCTGCATGCCTTCCAAGGCGTTGCTTCAGGTCGCCGAGGATTTCGCACGCCGCCGCGCCTTTTCGCGACTGGGTATAGATGGCGGCGAGGCCCTGGAACTGGATGGTCCCAAGGCGCTGGAGCACGTGCGCGATCTGCGTGATATTTTCGTCGACCGGGTGCTGGCCGGCACCACCGACGAACTCGGTGAGGAATTCATTGCGGCGCCGGCGCGTTTCACGTCGCTGACGACGTTGCTTGCCGGCGATCAGCGTATCGAAGCTCGACGTGTTGTAATTGCCGTCGGGTCACGTCCTTTCGTGCCACCCGACTGGGCGCAGTTCGCGCCACAGCTGCTCACGACAGACACCGTATTCGAGCTTGAGTCGTTGCCACAGCGTCTGGCGGTGATCGGACTGGGCGCGGTGGGCCTGGAGATCGGCCAGGCCCTTGCGCGGTTGGGCGTTGAGGTAACCGGGTTCGATCGCCTGTCGACGGTCGCAGGACTGCAGGACGTGGCCGTCAGCGAAGTCGCCGTGCAGGCCATCGGCAGAGACTTTCCCCTTCATCTGGGCAACGCCGCGCGCATCGAAGCCACCGCCAAGGGGCTGCGGGTGGTGGCGGGTGAACGCGAGGCCGAGGTCGACAAGGTACTGCTCAGCATGGGCCGCGTGTCGAACGCCGCCGGTCTGGGACTGTCGGAGCTGGGTGTGCCGGTGGATGCCGCCGGGGTGCCTCTGCACGACCCTGCCAGCATGCAGATCGGCGATTTACCGTTGTTTATCGCCGGTGATGCGGACGGCGCGCGCCAGGTCCTGCACGAAGCGGCGGATGAGGGACGCATCGCCGGCTACAATGCGGCGCGGGACATCACCACCCGCTTCCGCCGCCGGGTCGCGCTGCACATAACCTTCTGCGACCCGAATACCGCCCGTGTCGGTACGCCCTTCGAAGACCTGGACAGCTCTGCGGCGATCGGCGAAATGCCGTTCGGGCCCGTGGGGCGAGCGCTGATTATGGGTAAGAACCGCGGGCTGCTGCGCGTCTACGCGAGAGCGCGCGACGGGCGGATACTCGGTGCAGAAATTTGCGGTCCCAAATGCGAGAACCTGGCGCATCTGCTCGCCTGGTCTGTGCAGCAGGAACTCGGCGTGCTGGACCTGCTGCGCATGCCGTATTACCACCCGGTGATCGAAGAGGCGTTGCAGGCGGCACTGCACGATTTGCTGGCAAAGCTCGATCTGCAACCGTCCGGGCTGTTAGAGTTCGTCGCGGATTGAGCGCTGTGCGGCATCCGGTGTTACGCTAGTCTGCTGGTTGGCGCTCCAGCAACCGCCGCGAAGCAGCCCGCCTTGCCAGGATTGTTCTCATAACGTTCTGATGATTAAACGGTTATTTGCAACAGGTAAAATTGCGGCGCTGCTGGCCCTGAGTTGTCTGCTGGTGCAGGGGGCAGGTGCTTCGCTGGCGCAAACGGTGTTGCTCAATCTCGGCGACGGTGTGCACGGCCGGGCGCAATACCACGCGGGGCGCTCCGATCGGCCGGTGGTGTTGTTCGTGCACGATTTCCTGGCCGCTCCCAGCGCACCCGTGGTCGATGCCCTGGCGCGTCGGTTGGACCGCGATGGGGTAGCTCTGCTGGTGCCGACGCTGTCTCTGGGTATCGTCGCGCGGCGCGATCCGCTGGCGTGTGAAGCCATTCATACGCATATATTCGAGCAGGACCTGGTGGAACTGCGGCAATGGGTCGACTGGCTGCTCGGCAAGGGACGCACGCGGATTGTGCTGGTGGGATTGCGCTACGGCGGCTGGCAGGCGGTGGCGCTCGCCGGGCAGCTGTTGTCGCCCGCGGTGCAGGCGGTGATTATGATCAGCCCGCAGACCCCGCCGCCGAGCGATGCTGATCTGCCGGCGCTGCGGTCGGCCGCGGCCGCAGGCGCGCGCGACCTGATGCGGCAACCGGTGTGGCACTGCCCAAGTTACGTGGGCCCGGCCGACAGTATTTACAGTTACGTGAACTGGGATGCGGCGAAGCTGATGCAGGCAGTCAAGCGTTCCACGGTCGCCGTGCGTGCGATTGTCGGCGGTCGCGATAAGCGCCTGGACGCCGGCTGGCGCACGCGCCTGGACGAGGCGGGCGCCCTGGTGCAGCTGGTACCCGACGCGACCAGTTTCCGCGATCCGCGGCATCTGGGATCGCTGTTGGAGTTGATCGTGGCGTCGTTGATTATCGAGGGATGACGATGACAGATTCTGTTTTCCGGTCCGCGAGCGAGAACTAGCGTAATGCGCATGTCTCTTTCCGGATTGATCACTTTGATCGTGGTGGCGGGCGTGGTGCTGTTCGCGGCGCTGGGCGGGTATACCTATTTTCAGGTGCGCTCGCTGAATGTGCATATGAACGAAGAGTATGCTGCGGCGGCTCAGCAGGAAATCGCACAATCGGTCGCACGGGTGTTGAGCGAGGAACGCAAACGCGTGCAGACCATCGCTGCCTGGGACGAGGCCCGTCAGCAGCTCGGAACCAGCGACTACTACGATTACTGGCGCACGCAACGTGTGTCGACCCTGGAACTGCCGGATTACGTGGTGGGGGTGGAGCTCTACGAGCGCGGCGGCAATGCCTTGGCGGTCGACGTCGACATACCGTTCACGCCCACGTTGCGCAATCGTGATCAACGGCCGATTTTGGTGCGCGAACGCGGTCGTGACTACTTGTTGTTATCGCGGGCGATCGCACATCCGGCCGAGCCGGACGCTACGCTGGGATTCGCGGTGCTGGCGCTGGACCTCGCCGAGGCGCTGGTACCACCTGGCGGACTGCGCTACGCGGCGCTGGACAGCCGGGTTACCACACTGCCGGAAAAAGCCCGCGTTGCGAGCAGCGAAATAGCGAATAAGGTGCGTTACCAGGTGCAACGCAACGATCAGATCGACCAATTTCAGCCGTTAGTGGAAGTGGCGTTCGTCAACGTGGTGGCAGCGATGATTATTCTGCTGCTGATTATCTACTTCGGTATCACTAAACTGATCGGCCGCCCGCTTCGCCAGTTGTCGGGGCACATCGACGGGTTGCGCAACGAGCAGTCGCAGAGCGGCGGTATCGGTACGCCATTTGTGATCGGGGAGCTGGAAAAAGTCAGGCGCTCGTTCAACGAGTATCAAAGCCGCCTGGAGGTGGTGCACCGTGGGCTGAATCGCAAAAACCGCCGCCTGTGGAAACTCGCCCATCACGATCCATTGACGGGGTGTCTCAACCGCCGCGCCTTCGAGGACGACTGGAAGCATATTCTCGAACTGGCCAGCAAGAGCCCGGCCGGCGTATCGTTGATCCTGCTCGACTGCAATCACTTCAAAGCCATTAACGACACGTACGGGCACAACGTCGGTGACGAAGTGTTGAAGGGAATAGCTTCCACGGTACGTAAGAATCTGCAGCGCGGCGATCGGTTGTACCGCATCTCCAGCGACGAGTTTGCGGTGATCTTCGTGGACGTCGTGCGCGACCAGGCGAGCGATATCGCAAAAATGTGCCTGAGCTCTATCCAGCAGCATGGCTTCACGCATCTTGGCGTGCGCGAGCCGGTGCGCATCAGCATCGGCGTCGCTCACAGCATGAGCGGCGAGCCAGCCGACCTCAAGGGATTGTATCGTCGCGCCAACGTCGCGATGTTTCGCGCTAAACGTCCCACCGAGCCGCCATTGGCGATCTACACACCGGACATGGAAGGCAGTGGCGCGGTGGCGCTGTCCAGTCGCGCGGTGAGCGCGGTCGACGAAGCGATAGCGCACGGACAGAACATCTGCATGAACTACCAGCCGGTGCGCCGTTTGTCCGACCGGGTCCTGGCTTACCACGAGGCGCTGGTTCGTTTGCGGGTGGACGATCGTCTGGTGGCGCCGGAGGAGTTTTTTCTGCAGGTGGAATCCCGGCACTTGGATGCGGAGTTCGACAATGCGGTGTTCGCCGCTCTGTTACGCGATCTGGAACGAGGTCTGATCCCGGAAGGCCAGGGCCTGTCGATCAACATGTCAGGTGCGAGCGTCGTGGCTTCCGACCTCGAAGAACGGCTCGAGCCGTTCAGGCGTTACCTGCCGCGTCACAGTTTGCTGCTGGAAGTGACCGAAACCACTTTGATTTCGCAGTTACAGCTGGCATCGGAAAAACTTTCGCGCTTGCGTGGCCGAGGATTTCAGATTGCGCTGGACGACTTCGGCAGCGGCTACTCCTCGTTGCGTTACCTGGCGGATATGCCGGTCGACGTGGTCAAGTTCGACATCTCCCTGGTGCACGCGATGTGTGAGGATACGGCGCGCGGACGGATGCTGCAGAAGCTGGTTGGTCTGTTGAAAGAGCCGGGCTACAAACTCGTCGCCGAAGGCGTCGAGAGCGATGCGATCGCAGCCGTCACGCAGCAGTTGGGCTTTGACTTCGGCCAGGGATATCTGCTCGGCAGACCGCAGGAGCTCGAACCAGTCACTGCCTGATTGCGGGTCGCCATGTTGCACACAGTAGAGTTAATTCCCGGTGGTCGGCGTTTTGAAGTTCAGCAAGGCGAGAGCATTCTGCAGGGCGGCCTGCGCGCCGGAGCGAACCTCCGCTACAACTGCAGCAATGGAACCTGCGGCGAATGCCGGGCAAAAGTTCTGCAAGGCTCGGTAAACCAGATCCAGTATCACGATTTCTGTTTTTCCGCCGCCGAGACGGCTCAGGGGTGCATACTGATGTGCTCCAATACCGCGCTCGGCGACCTGCGCCTGGCAGCCACCGAACTGGGCGCCGTGGCGGATATTCCCGAACAGCAGCTAACCGCGAAAATCAGCAAAACGGAATTCCCAAGCGACGACCACGCCATTGTGCATTTGCGCACGCCGCGCTCGCAAACCCTGCAGTTCCTGGCAGGTCAGGAAGTGCACGTCAGGTTCGCTGAAGAGCTGACGTGCCGCCTGCCCCTTGCAAACTGCCCCTGCAATGGCCTGCGCCCACAGTTTCACTTGCGCCGTGTCCACGGCGACCCGCTGAGCGAACAACTTTTCGGTGCGTTACGCAATGGTACGGCGTGCGAAATGCGCGGACCGACGGGCGATTTCGTGCTGCGCGAGGAAACCGAAAAACCGCTGCTGTTCATCGCTTACGAAACTGGCTTCGCGCCCGTTTACAGTCTGCTGGAACATGTTATCGCGCTCGACTGGCAGGCGCCGCTGCAACTGATCTGGCTTGCGGATGACGAGCGCGGCCTGTACCTGAAAAACTATTGCCGCTCACTGCAGGACGCGTTGGACGACTTCACGTTCAGCGTTGCTGAACTCGGCGACGCGCAGAACTTTGCGCCAGGGCTGCGCGAATCGCTGGAACGGCAAACCGACCTGTCCCGCTACGATGTGTATGCCGTGCCGCCACCGGAACAGGTGGCGGCAACACGCACCGCGCTGCTGGGACTCGGCATCCTCGCAGAGCATCTCAAAATCGCGGCACTGGAGACGATTTGACGCGACACGGTGTGACGCGCAGGCAGCGACCAGCCTTGGCGGTTACAGCACCGACTGCGTGCCCCTCGTATCGCGTGATTCTAGCTGCACGTTGTTTTGTGCGGCACGCCAAAGATTGCTGCTTGTGCCATTTCGAGAAATTCGAAAAGTCGGCCTAAGATAACGTCGACACAGCCGCGGAATTGACCGCTTTAGTTCCCAACTTGGACCGAGGCCGTGTTTGGGCTAGTGGCGGCAAAGCCGAGATTGTATTGACGAACACGGTAAGAAAAGCGATTGCGGGCGGGCTGGCGATTTGTAAGGTACTGGTTGCCAATGCATAGTATGCTGCGCCAGCAGATTATCTGGGAAGCCAAAAACCGATGAACGACGGTTCAATCTATACGCCACCTCGGGTATGGAAGTGGGATGCGCAGGACGGCGGCGAGTGGACGAAAATCAATCGTCCGATCGCCGGCGCGACGCACGAAAAACCCCTGTCAGTGGGGAAGCACCCCCTGCAGCTCTATTCGCTTGCGACGCCGAACGGCGTGAAGGTTACGGTCATGCTGGAGGAGCTGCTCGCACTCGGCAAGACCGGCGCCGAGTACGATGCCTACCCCATCCGCATCGGCGATGGAGATCAATTCGGCAGCGGCTTCGTGGACGTGAACCCCAACTCCAAGATCCCGGCGATGGTCGATCACAGCACGTCTGCGCCGACCAGCGTATTTGAGTCCGGTGCGATCCTATTGTACCTCGCAGAAAAGTTCGGGGCGTTCATTCCGCAAGATGCAGCTGGCCGCACCGAGTGCCTTTGCTGGTTGTTTTGGCAGATGGGCAGCGCCCCCTATCTCGGCGGCGGCTTCGGGCATTTCTACAAATACGCGTCGACTCGGATTGAATACTGCATTGACCGCTACACGATGGAGGTCAAGCGCCAGCTCGACGTGCTCGACCGCAACCTCGCCGGCCGACGCTATATGTGCGGCGATGAGTACACGATCGCGGACATTGCAATCTGGCCCTGGTACGGTGCACTCGTGCTCAACCGGGCCTACGAGGCGGCGGAGTTTCTCGACGCGTCGTCTTATACGCATGTCGGCCGCTGGGCACTGGAAATTGACGCCCGACCGGCAGTCAAGCGCGGCAGGATGGTGAACAGGACGTCGGGGCCACCGGAGGAGCAGTTGCA